>Ga0302325_10002721_pt1 | contig 42519 bp, 31 predicted proteins | sample Palsa_T0_2_FD_201948 | JGI IMG/M metagenome (GOLD analysis project Ga0302325, IMG submission 201948) | Peat permafrost microbial communities from Stordalen Mire near Abisko, Sweden - Palsa_T0_2 | ecosystem: Environmental > Terrestrial > Soil > Palsa > Peat permafrost | place: Sweden: Abisko... | reverse complement strand
CGCGGATCGCGTGGGGATGGCTGTGCTGTGGGCCCACCTCCAGGAGGAACCTCCCGACTCGCCGTCGCAGCGAAGTGACATCTCGCCCGAATTCAGGCGCGCGCTCAACGCCGCCCTGCGTAAAGTGCCATCTGAACGACCCCGCTCGAGTATCGAATATGCCCGTTCGCTCTCTCTGGCCGCGGGCATCCCGTTCGTGGACGCAGGCGGCTGACCCGCACGCGAGTGCGCTTAGCGCCAGGGGACGGCGTACACGGTGTGTTCGCCGACGAGACCCTTGAAGTGAAACTCCCCCCGAGACTCGAACCGAAAGCTCGGATCGCTCTCCGTGTATTGCTTGAGCGTCGAGGACACGAGGATCTCACCGGCCTTGGCGTGCGCCGCGATCCGGGTGGCCAGCACCACGTTGCGTCCGAGGAGCTCATCGGGATTGCCACCGATCACGAAACCGGAATGCACCCCAACACGTAGAGCCGGCGCGGTAGGGGTTCCATCACGCCCGCCGGCGCCGAAGGTTCGCTGTAGCTGGGTCGCCGCGTGCAGCCCGCCGTGAGCGCTGTTGAAGGTAGCCAGGAACCCGTCGTGCTCGAACCTGATGACGCGCCCGTCGTGATGAGCAACCAGCCGTTCGACGAGTAGATGATGGTCGTCCAGCAGCTGCTCCCACCGCGCGGGCCCCAGCTCAGACGCGACCGTGGCCGCGTCGGCGATGTCGCTGAGCATCAGGGTGAGCGCTCCGTCCGGTGAGCTCAGCGTGCTGACGGCAGGCGTCAATGGCTCGAGAGCGGAGGCGATCACGTCGATCGAGGTCAGGTTTGCCGAAGGTTCCACGTCGATGCCTGTGCGCCCCTGCGAATCGGGCGCATACCTTGACAGATATCGTGCACGGCGGCAGAATCGCCCGGGACCGATGCAGGGGGCCCTCGACCACGGGAATCGCATCAGCGCGTTCCCGCCGATCGGTGACTACGCGTTCCTGTCCGACTGCCAGACGACCGCACTGGTCGCGCCCAACGGCAATGTCGAGTGGCTGTGCCTGCCTCGGATGGACTCGCCGAGCGTGTTCGGTGCGATCCTCGATCGGGACGCGGGTGGCTTCCGCGTCGGCCCCGCCGACGTCAACGTTCCCGCAGCCCGGCGCTACATACCGGGAACGATGGTGCTTGAAACCAGCTGGGAGACACGGATGGGCTGGGCGCTGGTGCGTGACGCGCTCAGCATCGGTCCGTGGAACCACAAGACCGAGCGATCACACATTCACACACGCTCGCCCACCGACCACGACGCCGACCACGTGCTGCTGCGGTTGATCGAGTGCACTCAGGGTTCTGTCGACATCAAGCTCGAGTGCGAGCCGGCGTTCGACTACGGAGGGCTGGCAGCCGAATGGTCCTACGACGGCTCCGGGTACACCCATGCGTTGGCGCGCTCAGAAGGAATGGCCCTCGACCTGCACCTCCTCACCGACCTCCGGCTTGGCTTCGAGGGGCCTCGCGCCCGCGCCCGCACGATGCTGCACGAGGGTGAGACCGCATTCGTCGCGCTCGGCTGGACCAACAACCCACTTCCCTGCACCTACGAGGAAGCCGAGGCCTGGATGGCCCGCACGGGGCGCTTCTGGCAGCAGTGGCTGAAGCACGGGACGTTCCCCGATCACCCGTGGCGCGCACATCTGCAGCGCAGCGCGCTGACCCTCAAAGGTCTTACCTACACGCCATCCGGAGCGATGATCGCAGCGGCCACGACGTCACTGCCGGAGACCCCGGGGGGTGACCGGAATTGGGATTACCGCTACAGCTGGATTCGCGACTCCACGTTCATGCTGTGGGCTCTCTACAGCCTCGGCTTCGACGAGGAGGCGAATGACTTCTTCTACTTCGTCGCCGACATGGTCGAGGCTGAGGAGGGACAGCTACAGGTCATGTACGGCATCGGTGGGGAGAGCAAGCTTCAGGAGCAGGAGCTCGACCATCTCACCGGATATGAGCATGCGCGCCCAGTCCGGATCGGAAACGGCGCATACAGCCAGCGCCAGCACGATGTCTGGGGTGCCGTGCTGGACTCGATCTATCTGCATACGCGCACGCGCGACCAGCTTCCAGACCGGCTATGGCCGATCATTAAGCGCCAGGTCGAAGCGGCCCTGGTGCACTGGCGCGACCCCGACCGCGGGATCTGGGAGGTACGCGGCGAGCCCCGCCACTTCACCTCATCGAAGGTGATGTGCTGGGTCGCCGCCGATCGTGGGGCACGACTTGCGCGCATCCGCGCCGACGACGCGACGGCGCTTCGGTGGGAGGCGGCCGCGGCTGAAATCCACGCAGACATCTGCGCGAACGGACTCGATCGGCGGGGCGTGTTCGTTCAGCACTACGACTCGGACGCACTCGATGCTTCGGTGCTCCTGATGCCGCTGGTGCGGTTCCTGCCGCCCGCGGATGAGCGCATTCGAGACACCGTGCTCGCGATCGCCGATGAGCTGACCGAGGAAGGCCTCGTGCTCCGCTACCGGGTCGACGAGACCGACGATGGCTTCTCCGGTGAGGAGGGCACGTTCACTATCTGCTCGTACTGGCTGGTCTCCGCGCTCGTTGAGATCGGCGAGCTGGCCCGCGCCCGAGGGCTGTGCGAGAAGCTGCTCTCGTACGCGAGCCCGCTGGCGCTGTACGCCGAGCAGCTCGACCCGGTCACGGGCCGTCACCTCGGCAACTTCCCGCAGGCCTTCACGCATCTGGCGTTGATCAATGCGGTGATGCACATCATTGCCGCCGAACGGCGGCTCGAACTGATCGGCTCGAGCTGATCCTGTGCAGATCGCCAAGCCACCTGAACCGAACTCGTTACGAACGTTCGTCCAGCGCGCCCGTGCAAGTCATGAGGCCGAGCTGTTTGGCCCGCGCGGGCGCCTTCCGCGTCGGGGTGAGCCGGACACGAGCCGCCACGCCTCCCTGCTTGTCCTCGCCGGGCTGATCCTTGTCGGACTGGTGTTGCGCCTGCTCGTGCCGCGGGGGATCTGGCTCGACGAGGCGATCAGCATCCACCAGGCGCGGCTGTCGTTGCACGACATGTTCAGCACCCTGTACAACGGCGACCGCCAGCCTCCGCTTCACGACCTCGCGCTATGGCTGACGATCCGCGCGTTCGGTGACGGGGAGTTCGCCGTCCGGCTCCCCTCGCTGATCGCCGGAACGCTCGTGATTCCCGTGCTCTACGAGCTGGGCCACGAGCTGTATGACCGCCGAACCGGCCTCATCGCGGCCGCCTTCGCGGCCGCCTCTCCGATGCTCGTCTGGTACTCGCAAGAGGTACGGATGTACGAGTTCGAGGCGCTCTTCGGGCTGCTCGCACTGTTGACGCAGCTCCGCGTCGTGCGGAAGGCGAGCATGGGCAACTGGGCGGCGTACATCCTCGCCACCGCCGCTGTCCTGTGGTCACACTACTTCGGGCTGCTGTTGGTCGTTGTGCAGCAGATGGTCTTCGTCGGGGTCCTCATCCATCGGCGGCGAAACGGGGAGCCGATCAAGTCCCTCGCCCTGGGGTTCGCTTATTCGGCCGCGATCCTCGCGATGCAGCTCGTGCCCCTGCTGGTGTTCGCGCTGCACCAGTACCACTCGACGACCGCCGCAGCCGGATCGCCGAGCGGCACCTACGAGTATCTGTCCTTCTATTCCGTGCTGGCCAACATGGCGTGGTCGCTCTGGGGCTACCAGCCCAACGCGACAACGGTCCTCCTGGCCGCGATGTGGCCGCTGTTCCTGCTCCTCTCGCTGGTCCTGCTCGGTCGCGGCGCATCGCGCCAGACAGCAACCCTCGCCGCCGCCGCCTTCGCCGTCGTCGGGCTGTTGATCGTTGTGTCAGTGTTTGATCGCTCACTGTTCGAGATTCGCAACTTCCTGATCCTCGTTCCCTTGGTGCTGCTCCTCATCGCACGGCTGGTGACCGGCTGGATCCGGAAGCCGAGGGCACGCTTACTGGTCGCGGGCGGCGTCGCACTGACACTGGTCGTCGGTCTGGCCGATCAGCAGCTGAACCAGGACAATCCCCGGCTGTACGGCTTCCGCGCCGCGATCCAGGACATCAAGGCCAATGCCGGCCCGCACAGCCTCGTGTTGCTCGAGCCGCCCGACATGCGCTACGTGCTCGAGTACTACGCGCCAGGACTGCGGAGCCAGCCTCTCTCGCGCGTGGTGACCGCCGGGAATGAGGCGAGCCCCTTATTCGTCCTTGCTTCATTCCAGAGCAATCGCGCCTTCTTCGACGAGACCAACAAGGTGGTTGGACAGCTCACCTTCTTCCGGACTCTCGTGCACCGCTTCCAGTCACCGCAGACCCTCGTCTGGGAGTTCCAATGAGCAGTCGGCCTTGGGACGTTCGTCTTCGGCGGGTGACGTGGCAACCTGTGCCCAGCACCTGGAGCGTACGCCGGCGGGTGCGTATCCTGATCGTGCTCGGAGTGCCATGCGCCGTGTGGTACTTCGGCTGGCTGCTCAACCCGAACCGCGTCGGCACGCCGGTTCTCTACGGCATCCTGATCACCGCGGAGCTGTTCAACCTCATGCAGGCGCTCGGATTCTGGTGGACCGTGGCCAACGAGCGGGTGCGCGAGCGCAAGGCACCGACTCGGCGGGTGGCCGTCGACGTCTTCATCCCGGTCTACAAGGAGCCACCCGACATCGTCGACCTCACGGTCGCCGCCGCCGTCGGCCTGCGCGGCGCCGACGTCAGGGTCCATGTGCTCGACGACGGCAACGACGACGCCATGCGCGACCTTGCCGCCCGCTACGGCGTGGGCTACATCCGCCGCCCGGAGCACACCGGCGCGAAGGCGGGCAACATCAATCATGCCTTGACGAAAACCGACGCGCCGTTCATCGCCGTGTTCGACTCCGACCACGTGGCCGACCCTGACTTCCTCGAGGCCACCCTCGGATGGATGGATGACCCGAAGATGGCGTTCGTCCAGACACCCCAGTACTACGCGAACACCGAACATAATCGCATCGCGGCGGCCTCCTGGGCCCAGCAGGCACTGTTCTTCGGCGCGATCGCCCGCGGCAAGGACGGGCTCGACGCGGTGTTCTGCTGTGGCACGAACGTGCTGTTCCGCCGCGAGGCGTTCGAGAGCGTCGGCGGGTTCCCGACGAATTCGCTGACCGAGGACTTCGAGCTCTCGATCCATCTTCACGAGCGCGGCTGGAGCTCGGCCTACGTACCGGAGGTGCTCGCCCGCGGTCTCGGGCCAGAGGACACGGCCGCCTACGTCTCCCAGCAGCAGCGCTGGGCCAGGGGATGTCTGTCGGGTATCCCGCGCGCGCTCCGAGCACGGCTCCCCCTCCGTCTGAAGGCCCAATATCTGCTCTCCGGGCTCTACTTCCTCTCCGGGTGGACCGTGCTCATCTACATGAGCTTCCCGGTGGTTCGCCTGCTCGGCGGTGGCCAGCCGATCGGCGGCATCAACGCTCCCGTCTTCCTGCTCCATTTCGTGCCCTATTACGCCGTGGCGCTGACGATGGCGGCGGTCGCCGGCGCGGGCTCGTACACGTTCGCGGCTTTTGCGCTGTCGGCGGCGAACTTCTGGATCCATATCCTCTCGACGATCTACACCGTGCTGCGCAAGAAGGGCTCGTTCGTGGTGACCCCGAAGAAGGGCGCCGAGGCACGCCAGCCGGGGGCGGTGATGCCCGCGCTTGCGGCCGTAGGCGTGCTCGTCGCCGCCGGCATCTATGGCCTGATACACGACCCCGACGCCGCCACGATCAACAACGTCTCGTTTGCCGCCGTCCACGTCTCGATCCTGATGACAGGATGCTGGGCGGCGCTCCAGAAACCACGCGCTTCGGCCTCGGAGTCGCTCGAGCCCGCCGAGGTGGCCGGTTGAGCCGGACAATGCGTGACGTCGTCGTCGTTGCGCTCGGCGGCGTGGCCCTGTGCTTATTCGCGGGCTGCGGCGGGACCGGTTCCACTTCGACCCCGTCGCCAGGCCACACGCCGGGCTCGGGGGCCGCGTACCAGGCTCGCGCCGAGGCGGCGTCGCGATACTTCCTGCGTCACTACGTCGACCCGGACGGACGCGTCGTCCGGCACGATCAGGGCGGTGACACCGTCAGCGAGGGACAGTCGTACGGCATGCTGATCGCCGCTGCGATCGGCGACTCGCGCAGCTTCGACAGCATCTGGGCCTGGACGCAGCAGCATCTGCGAACCGCTGACGGCCTGTTCGCATCTCATTGGGCCGGCGGTCGCGTGGTTGACCCTCAACCGGCTTCTGACGCCGACCTCGACGCGAGTCGTGCGCTCCTCGTCGCGGCGTGCCGCTTCGACCGCCCCACGCTGCGCCGTCAGGCGATCGCGCTCGGCAACTCGATCATGAGCGCGGAGGTCACCTCGTTCCGGGGCGAACCGGTGCTGACGGCCGGTCCGTGGGCGATAGTGCCGCGGATCATCATCGACCCCAGCTACTTCGATCCCGCCACGTTCGAGATGCTGGGCACTGCGTCCGGCGACAGCCGCTGGGACGCCCTGGCGGTCAGCTCACGCTCGATCGTAGGCGATCTGATGACGGCGCCGTCGCGACTGCCGCCGGACTGGGCGCTGCTCGAGGGCGACAAGATCGTGCCAGTCGGCTCACCGAGCGACCTGAGCCAGCCGCCGGAGTTCGGATTCGACGCCGTGCGCGTGCTGATCCGGATGGCCGAGGATCCAGACCCCTCCGGGCGCCGGATCGCGGCCCGGGCATGGCCCGTATTCGAGCAGCAGGACCCCGCCACGATGCCGGTCTATCACTCCCTCGACGGTCGACCGCGTACGAACGTCAAGAACCCGGTGGTGCTGGTAGCGGCGGCGGCAGCAGCCGATGCAGCCGGACAGACAGCGGCCCGCGACGGCCTACTCGACTCGGCCGAGGCGATCGACAACCATCCGGCGACGCGGACCTACTATGGCGCCGCCTGGGTGGCGCTCGGCCGGCTGATGCTGCAGACGAAGCTCCTCGACGCCTGCTCCCCCTAGAGCTCTGAACCGCCAGCCGTCACGGCGCCTCGCCGACCGCTGCCAGCACCCTTGACCGGAAGGCCGCGGCCGTCGGCCGGGCGCCTGGCTCCTTGGCCATCGCGCGCTTGACCACGTCCTCGAGCGCCGGGGACACCTCGGGCCTTCGGTCGCGCACCGGCGGTACCGCGGCGTTGACCTGGGCCCACATCTTCGCCATGCCCCCTCGGTGCTCAGCGAACGGCGGCGCACCGGTCAGCATCTCGAACAGCACACAGCCAAGGGCATAGACGTCGCCCGGCGGGTCTGGCTCGCTGCCCTCGACCTGTTCGGGCGCGACATAGTCGACGGTTCCCAGCATCTGGTCGACGGCCGTCAGCCCTGGCGCTGTCTCAGCCCTCTTGGCCAGCCCGAAGTCGGTGAGGTAGACGTGGCCCTCAGGTGTCAGGATCACGTTCGAGGGCTTGACGTCACGGTGCACGAGTCCCTTCTCGTGCGCCATCTCGAGCGCGCTGGCGATCTGTGCCGCGGTCCGGGCCGCACGTCCGGGTTCCAACGGACCACCGGCGTGGATCATCGCGCCGAGCTCGGTTCCCTCCACCCAGCGCGTGACGATGTACACCGTTCCATCCTCCTCGCCGGCCGCGTACAACGGAACCACATTCGGATGGTCGAGCGCAGCCACCATTCTGGCCTCGCGACGCAGGCGCTCCCGAATCACCGGGTCACGCGCCACCCCCGCCTCCACCAGCTTCAGCGCCACCGGTCGATCGAGACGCACCTGGCGGGCGCGGTACAGGATTCCGATCCCGCCGGCGCCGACGACGCTCTCGATCTCGTATCCGGCGAAGGTAGAGCCGGGAGCAAGCACCCTGGCTAAAGGTCGCTCTCGGAGATCAGGCCTTGCGAGAAGGCCAGTTCGACCAGGCGGACGCGCACCTCGTTCCTCGACTGCGCTCCGACCCCGAGCTTCGCGCAGAGCACGCTGACGTGGGTCTTGACAACGCCGGCGGACAGGAAGAGCTCATCGGCGATCTGCTGGTCGGTGGCCGGATTGGCGTAACCGTTCCGGCCCTTGTACGGACGGCACAGCGCCGTCAGAACGCGGCGCTGGGTCGTGGAGAGCTCAACCGCCGGCGCGCGCGGCAGCGGCGGCGCGGGCGGTGGCTCGGGCGCCCGCGGCAGGGGCGGCGGCGGCGCAGGCGAGCGAAATGTCACCGTCGTCGTGCCGAACCTGAGGTTGTCGCCATCGTTCAAGGGGCATCTGCCGCTGAGACGCTGCCCGTTCACGAACGTCCCGTTGCTGGACAGGCCATCATCGACGAGCACCCAGCTGCCGTCCACGTGCTCGAACCGGGCGTGCAGCCGTGACACCTGATCATCCCAGTCAAGGACGAGGTCTGAGGTCGGCCGGCGCCCGACCGCCGCGGACGCCGCACCGGAGGCGAAACAGAAGAGCCGCTGCTTCTCATCTCCGTCCTTGAGAAGCAGGAATGGCCGCCCCGTACGCTCCGCCTCGACGAGGCTCATCCCCTCCGACAGCGGCCGGGCGTGGGCGGGAGGATTCGCGGGCACGCGTTCATTATCTACGGGGAATCGATCAGCGTCGAGCCGGTGCAGTCGGCTACCTGTCACGCGCCTGGCCTCGTCGGCTTGACGGCTCACCTAGCCTCGGAGGGCGTGGGTCCTCGATTCGTCCTGTTATTGATCGCCGTCAGCGTGCTGCTTGCCGGCTGCGGCGCGGGCGCTGGCACCGTTCATCGCCGGCCATTGCGCACGGAGGTGTTCGTCGGCCGCCGACATGTCTTCGTGTTCGACCGCTCGTCGTCCGGACCGCTGATAACACGAGATTCTTGGTGCCGGCCCAGCTCGACCCGGCGGCGATCGACTTCGTCCATCCTGGGTCTGTCAGCGTGGCGCAGTCTCCCTCGTTCCCGTCCAGGACGCCGACGCCGGGCTTCGACGCGTCAACCGGAGCGACGATTGAGCGCCCGTACCACGTCGAGGTCCTCGCGACCGGTCCCGCCGGCAGAAGCGTTGACATCTTCTGGGAGGAGACGTGCGGCGTCCATCGCGACGGAAGGGGCCAGGCCGTGGCCGGCGGTACGGGCGGCGAGGGACAGGAGCGCGCACGGCTGCCCGCTGTGCTGGCCGTGAAGCTCCCGCACTGGTCGAGCGGTGAGGACAGCTGCTATCTGGCCTCGACGCTGCTCACCAGCCACTTCGAACGCGGCCTGTCGGTTGAGCTCGTGAACTATTGAAGTGATCGGGCAGCGCGAGCGCTACGGTGTTCGGTCGCCGGATGCGAGTGCGTCGTGTCGGAGCGAGACGGACTGAACTTGCCTGTCAGCCACTCCACGCCACCCCTCCTTAGCCGTCGCGCGCTCCGGCGGGCATCCCGACTCCTAGTGGCTTGGGCAAGCATTTGCGGGCTCGTCGCCGTGATCGGCCCGCTCGGGAAGAGCACGGCGAGCGCCCGTGATCCGGCAGCTGTTCGCGCCGCCTCGACCGGCAGCCCCACCGCGCCGAGCAGCGGCCCCCACCTCGCCCGGAACACCACCGCCGCGGCGAGCAGCGGCCCCCAGCTCGCCCGTCGAGCCTCTGCATCTGCTTGCCCGTGGCTGAATCAGGCGCTTTCTGTACGCGCGCGGGTCGACATGCTGATGTCGCGCATGAGCCTGGCTGAAAAGATCGCCGAGATGTACATCGACGAAGGCGCGAGTAGCGGTCCGTACGCCGGCTATGAGGGCTACGTACCGGCCCAGCCGGCGCTGTGCATCCCCGATCTCGTCGAGGAGGACGGTCCGCTCGGCGTCGCGTACGGGGCCACCGATGTGACGCAGCTGCCGGCGGAGGTCTCGCTCGGATCGTCGTGGGACCCGTCGCTGGCCTATCTGTACGGCGTGGTGAACGGTCAGGAGCATCGCGATAAGGGCATCGCGATGGCGCTTGGGCCCGGGGTCAACATCCAGCGCGATCCCCGTTGGGGGCGCAACTTCGAGATGTTCAGCGAGGACCCGTTCCTGACCTCGGCGCTCGGTACGGCCGACATCGAAGGTCTCCAGAGCCAGCACGTGTTGGCCGACGTCAAGCACTTCGCCACCTACAACCAGGAGACGTACCGCGACACGCCGAGCGACGACGCGATCGTCAGCACGCGGGCGTTGCACGAGATCTACCTGCCGCCGTTCTACAGCGCCGTCAAGCAGGCGCACGCGGCTTCGATCATGTGCTCGTATCCGTTGCTGAACGGCCAGTACTCCTGCCAAGACGCGGGGCTGCTGGCCGGGATCCTCGACGACCGCTGGGGCTTTCCGGGGTTCATCCGCGCCGACAGCGACGCCAACGACTCGACCGTCGATTCGGCTGACGCCGGGCTCGATCAGGAGCGCGGCAGCTTCTACTGGGACAACGGCCGGCTCGCGGCGGCCGTCGCCGACGGACAGGTCAAGCTGTCGACGATCAACCAGGCCGTCGGCCGGATCCTGACCGAGATGTTCGAGTTCGATCTGTTCAACGATCCGCCACCAGGGAACGTGTCGAGTCCTGCGAACACCGCCGCCGACGACGAGTTCGACCTGAACGTGGCCGAGCGTGGAACCGTGCTGCTTCAGAACACCGGGAATATCCTGCCGCTCAGCACCGCGACCACGACGTCAATCGCCGTGATCGGGCCCGACGGCACGACCGACCCCCAGACGGCGGGCGGAGGCAGCTCCTACGTCACACCGCCGTACGTGATCAGCCCGCTGACGGGTATCGCCGATCGCACCGGGTCCGCGGCGACGGTGACATCGTATGCCGGCACCGATCCGACCCAGGCCGCCGCCGCTGCCCGGAGCGCACAGGTGGCGATCGTGTTCGCCGGCTATTCAGAGAGCGAAGGGAGTGACCTGACGAACATCTCGCTGCCGAACGGCCAGGACGCCGTGATCGAGGCGGTCGCGGCGGCCAACCCGAACACGATCGTGGTGCTCAACACCGGCGGGCCAGTGCTGATGCCGTGGCTCGGCCAGGTCAAGGCGGTGCTGGAGGCGTGGTACCCGGGACAGGAGGACGGCGCCGCGATCGCGTCCCTGCTGTTCGGTGACACCGATCCGAGCGGGCACCTCACGGAGACCTTCCCGTCGAGCCTGTCGGAGATCCCGACGGCGTCGCCGTCGCAGTTCCCTGGCGTTGACGGCGAGGTCCTTTACTCGGAGGGGCTCGACGTCGGCTACCGCTGGTATGACGCCCATCACGTCACGCCGCTGTTCCCGTTCGGCTACGGCCTCTCCTACACGACCTTCCGTTTCAGTCACCTGACCGTGACCCCCAGGTCGTTCGTCAACGGTGCCTCCGGCCCCGAGGCCCCTGCCGGTCAGGGCGCTCCGTTGGCCCACGTCACGGCGCGGATCACGAACACCGGCTCGGTCAGCGGCAGCGATGTGGTCCAGTTGTACCTGGGCGACCCGGCCGCAGCTGGGGAGCCCCCGCGGCAGCTGGAGGGCTTTCGTCGAATCACATTATTGCCGCACGAGTCGCAGACCGTCAGCTTCGCGATCACCGGTCACGAGCTCTCTTACTTCAGCGTCGCGGCGAACGGATGGGGCCTGCCCGACGGCCGGTTCTCTGTCTACGTTGGAGACTCCTCCGCGCTGGCATCGCTGCCGCTGCACGGCAGGCTCACGGTTACCAGGACGATCGGCGCACGCTACGCCGCCCTGACCGCGCCCGCCACCGTCAATCCGGACACGACCTTCATCGCCACAGCACGATTCGTCAACCACGGGAACATCCCGATCACCGACGGCACCGTGTCGCTCAGACCCCCGTCCGGGTGGACGGTCACCAGCGCGGCGCGCACGCGCACGCTCTCGCTACCGCCGGGGCGGAGCACGACACGCAGATTCCGCGTGACGGCTCCCGAGCAAGCGGAGGGCGACGTGACGAACCTGACGGCGCAGCTGTCCTCGGCGGGGATCGATGGCGCGGGCGATCTGAGCGCCACGGCCACGATCTCCGTGGCGCGCCCGATCACCGTGACCCCGAACGCGATCACCTTGGTCCCCCCCGCGCTCTCGGTTCCCGCCACCGTCGTCGTGACCAGTCATGTGAATCGAGCCGTGATCGTTCATCTCGACCCCTCGCCGCCGTCCGGGGTCACGATCACACCGGCCTCCCCCTCGCTATCGGTGCCCGCGCACCGCACAGTCAGCCTCAGCCTGGCGGTGTCGGTCGCCGCGGGCGAGTCGCCGGCCACCGATTTAGTCGCCCTGAATCCGAGCTTCGTCCAGCGCCGCAAGCGCTATCCGCTGGCGGCAGCCGAGCTGACCCTCGACATTCCATACGCGTCGCTGGCGGCCTCCTACGACACGATCGCGATCAGCGACGACAGCGACGTCGGGGCGGCCGACTTCGACGGCGACGGCAACAGCTACTCCGAGCAAGCGCTGACTGCGGCGGGACTTTCTCCGGGCGCGACCTTGACCGTCGGCGCGACCACGTTGCAGTGGCCCGACGTGCCCGCGGGTACCCCCGACAGCGTGCTGGCGGACGGTCAGACGGTTTCGCTCGCCGGCTCGCCGTCGGACACGCTGTTGACCGTGCTCGGCGCCTCGAGTGGCGCGAACGAGTCAGGAACCGGCACGATCGAGTACAGCAACGGCACCGTCCAGCCGTACACGCTCACGCTCGACAACTGGTTCAATCCTCCGAGCAGCTCGTCCAACACGGCGATCGCCACCTCGGCCTACATAAACGACTCCACGGGGTCCGGCAATCAGGGCGTGGCCGGCCAGCGCGACCACAAGGCATATGTGTTCGCGGTCTCGATCCCACTGCAACCCGGAGCGACCGTCTCGAGCGTCACGTTGCCGATGGTGGCGACGCTCCCCGGCGTCTACCCGATGGAGGTGTTCGCGCTGGGGCTCGGCAGCACCGCGTACGCCTCGCCGCCGGCGAGTCCACCGCTCGCGCGAAAACGTGCTCGCTCCACCTAACCACGCTCGAAGCCGATTGGGCTGAGCCGAATCCGCCGGATGGAAGCCCGGGGCATGCCTGCAGAGGCGTTACGCTTCGACGGCAATGGCGGGCGAGCAGCTGCGGGTGACCGAGGGCAAAGAGCGCGACCTGGTCCTGAGCGTCGAATCTGAGCTCCTGTTCGGGCGCCTCGCTCCCGAGGATCGCGGGAGGCTCGGCGGTGACCCCGAGATCTCGCGCCGCCACGCCCGGATCGCGCGCCGCTCGGATCGACAGCTCGAGATCGAGGATCTCGGGTCTGCGAACGGCACGTTCGTGAACGACGAGCGGATCGGCACGCGACGAACGCTCGCAGTCGGCGACGTGATCAGGATCGGCCAGACCGTCCTGCAGGTGACCGGCAGTCCTGTGGCTGAGCAAGCACCCGCACCGACACCGGCTCCCGCGATCGTGTCCCCCGCGCCCAAAGCCGAGGTGGGCGACGTGCTCGTGATCACCGCCGGGCGGGCCGAAGGCCGCGTACTCACCGTCGGTGACGAGCTCGTGATCGGCCGGGGGGCGAGCGGAGACGGGAAGCTCGGCGACGATCTCGAGCTCTCCCGCCGCCACGCGCGCGTGGCGCGCAACGCCGACGGCGAGCTGACGATCGAGGATCAAGGTTCAGCGAACGGCACATTCGTCAACGACGAACGGATCGATACGCCACGAACGCTCGTCGTCGGCGACGTCATCCGGATGGGCAAGACGGTCCTGAAGGTGACTCAAGCAGACCGATCGGCAGCCCCACGCGCCGCGCCCGCTGCCCCATCCGCCGCCGCCGAGCCGCCCGCCGCGCCCGCCGCCCCCGCCCGACCCGCCCCGGCGGCCCGACCCGCCGCCGCGAAGCCGGAGGCGCCCGTTCCCGAGCTTCCGCGCGGCTCGGTGTTCGCCGGCTGCCGGATCGAGGAGGTGATCAGCCACGGCGATATGGGGGTGGTGTACGCAGCCGAAGAGCTCGCGCTGCAGCGCCGCGTCGCCATCAAACTGATCCTTCCTGAGTATTCCCGTGACGAACGCTTCCGCGAGCGCTTTCGGCGCGAATCGCAGATCACGGCCGGCATCGACCACCCGAACATCATTCCGGTGTTCGACGCGGGCGAGCAGGACGGCGTGCTGTACATCATGATGCGGCTCGTCGAGGGCACCGACATGCGAGCGCTGATCGCCGCCGAGGGCCACCTCGATGGACTACGAGCCGCGCGCCTGATCCGCCAGGTTGGTGCGGCGCTCGACGCGGCCCACGCACGCGGCATGCTTCACCGGGACGTCAAGCCCGCAAACGTCCTGCTGGCACGCGGGGATCACGCCTACCTGAGCGACTTCGGCCTCGCCAAGCAGGCGGCGTCAACGGGCCAGCTGACGCGGCACGGGACGATCGTTGCAAGAGCCGCGTACGTCGCACCCGAGCAGATCCTGAACCAGCGCGTTGACGCACGCGCCGACATCTACGCGCTGGGATGCCTGCTGTTCGAGGCTCTCACCGGCGAGGCGCCGTTCGCCAGGTGGAAGGAAGGCCCGGCTGTACTCGCCCACCTGAATGCGCCACGGCCGTCCGTCCTCGATCTGCGCCCCGAGCTGCCGCGGGCTTTCGATGACGTGGTGCGCCAGGCCATGGCCACGGATCCAGAGGAGCGCTATCCGTCGGCCGGCGACCTCGGCCAGGCGGCGCTCGTGGCGGCCGGCGGGCTCCGGCGGTCGACTCCATGGTCGGTCGTAGCCACCGGCGAAGCCGCTCCCGTAGCCGGTGCAGAAGCTGCCGAGACTGCCGCGGAGACACCTCGGGCACCGGCGCCGACGAGCGCTCCTGCGAGCAGCGCCGACCGGCTTCGCTGGGCAGTGGCCCTGGCGGCGCTCGTGATCGTCGCCGTGGGGATGGTCGCCGCGCTTCACGGTATCTCGACCCTGTGACCGCCTCGCCGGCTCTTGCTCACCGGCTATCCTGCGCTCCGCATGTCAAAGAGCACCTTCCGCCTCATCCCGCTGGCTCTGATGGTGTTCGCGCTGGGCGGCTGCGGTAGCAGCTCGCCCGCCAAACGGTCACTCACCACCGCCGGGCCGCCCGGCACGATCCACGTCGTGATGAAGAACATCATGTACAAGCCGATGATGATCGACGCCAAGGTCGGACAGACCGTAACGTGGACCAACGAGGACGACGCTCCGCACAATGTGACCTACGCGTCGGGTCCGAAGTTCGCCTCATCGCCCACCTTCTTCCACGGTCAATCGTGGACCCTCAAGTTGACCAAGGCCGGCGTTATTCGCTACAGGTGCACGATCCACCCGGGTATGCACGGGACGATCATCGTCGCGCGCTAGTGCACTAGTGGGACATCGCCATCGGCATCCGCGCTGCGGAAGCCGTCTTGCGCATGCCCGCCATGTCGCTCATGCCGGGCATGTCACTCATCGCTCCGGGGGCACTCAGCTCCTGATTCGGAGTCAGCGAAGCGGTGTAGACCACCGACCCGCGTGAATTGACCCCTGCCTGGGTAGCCGTCCCCGGGACAAGCGGTCCGCATAGCGCCGGATCCGTACTCTCAGCGGTCAGACGGTTGTTGAGGTCGCTGGCGCCGAGATAGTCGTCATATACGCCGGTCCCGCTGTAATCGATGCCGTGCACGATCACGACCGCGTTGTTGTCACGGATCTCGGTGACGACAGACGCCGGAATACCGATCGTCCGGTGGTAGTTGATGTCGCCACCGACGGGGTATCGGGTGAAGTCGATGATGCTTCGTGGACTTGTATCCCCGGCCGTCGTCAGCGAAACCACGGGTTTACCGTAGAACCTGGCTGCGTTCGATGTGGTGATCGATAGATGACCGTTGTGCAAGCGGGCCGCCGAGGCCGGAGGACAGACTCCCATTCCGCCGGCGTGGATGTGCATCAGATGCACGAGCTGCGCGCCGTTCGCGAGTCCGTGCGTTGTAACCGTCACGGTCGCGGAGTCGCCGTTCAGGACGACGGTTGCGGTGCCGGAGCCCGTCACGCGATTCGCCGGAACGGGGCCCAGCTTCGACCCGAATTGCTGGCCCGATGTGCCGCCGGACAGCGCGACTACGGCGACCGCGATCACCGCCGCTGCCAGTATCCCCAGGCCCGCGAAGATCGGCCAGCGGCGCTTCGAGGAGGATCCTTCGGCCTGCGAGCCACGGCCGCCGCCCGCGGCCGCAGATTCGGACGTCGCGGCCGACGCGGTCGTGAAGGCCGGCACAACCGCAGGTTCCGGCGCAGGCGGGACGGGCTGTGCAGGCGGGACGGCCTGGGCAGGCGGGACGGCCTGGGCAGGCGGGACGCCCCCTGCAGGTGGGGCGGGCGGCCGTGTGGACTGCTCCTCCGCAGGCACCGAGCTGTGCGGCGAGTCGCCCGCCGCCGACAGGTTCGACTCTGCCTCCTGAGCCTGGGACTCCGCCAGGACGGCCTGCATCGCCTCTAGTGTGAGCCGGGCTCGATCCGTCACCGGCTCGCGGGCCAGGACCGTTTCGAGCCGTGCTTCGCCGGTCGCCACGATCGTCGGGGGTCCCGTGTAGCGCGAGCCCTCCAGCGCGGCGGCCGCATCGCGCGCGAAGTCCCCGGCGGATAGATAACGATCCGTGGGCGACTTGGCCATCGCCCGTGCGATCACGGGTCCGAGCGTTGGGTGTGCCGCAGCAGCGGGTCCGACGAGCGACGGCGGTGCGTCATGCACGTGCGCGAACAGCGTCGCGACGGAGTTGTCACGCTGGTATGGCACCTTCCCGGTGAGCATCTGGAAGAACACACAGCCGAGCGCGTAGATGTCGGTGCGCGCGTCGGTCGGGTCGCCGGTGATCTGCTCCGGCGGCATGTAGTCGACTGTGCCTACGACCGCCCCCTTCGACGTGACCGCGGTGGCGTTGTCGAATCGCTTGGCGAGCCCGAAATCGGTCAGGTAAGCGTGCTCTTCACCCGGCGCTCCCGTGATCAGGATGTTGGCCGGTTTCACGTCCCGATGCACGAGCCCGTGGTGGTGGGCAGCATCCATCGCCGACGTGACCTGCTCGAGGATCGCGACCGCACGCTCGGGCGAAAGCGCCCCATCACGAGTGATCATTTCCCTCAGGTCGGTTCCATCCACGAAATCCATCGCCAGAAAGAGCCTTCCCTCGTGCTCCCCCGCATAATGGATGACGACCACGTTCGGATGATCGAGCGCAGCAGCGATCCGGATCTCCCGTCTGAACCGCTCGCGGAACTGATCATCGTCAGCGAGCTCGGGAGCGATCACCTTGAGCGCGTAACGGCGGTTGAGGGCCAGGTTTGTCGCCCTGTAGACCATGCCCATACCGCCGCGGCTGATCAGGCCGTCTATGCGGTAACCGCCGACTACGGCACCCACCTCGAGCTGACTGCCTCTTGTACTCACCCGCGCGCCTCCGGCCAAGACATTGCCCGCACCGACAGGTTCCTCTGCGGCGCCCGGGGCGCAGTCTAACCGAAGCCGCATCCCAGGTCTAACCGGACCAGGCGTCTGAAGGGCGTGGGCAGCACCCGGATGATCGGTCCGGGCCGGACGCGCTCTAGAGACCCGCCCCGCCGGACCGGCCCCCGCACGATCGCTACCGTGCCGGGGATGCGCGCCAACGCGGACGTCGCTGTGGTCGGTGCCGGCATCGTCGGTCTCTCGACGGCCTACGCGCTCCGCGAGCGTGGGGCGCGAGTCGTGATCTACGAGCGCGGCGTCCCCGGCAACGCGCAGTCCGGCGGCGACTCGCGGATCTTCCGCCACTCGCATCAGGATCCTCGACTGGTGTCGTTCGCGACCCAGTCGCGGGTGCTGTGGCGGGAGTGGGAGGACCGCTTCGGGTGTGAGCTGCTGTCGCGTGACGGAGTGATCTCGATCGGGCCGAAGGTGGATCAGCGCGCCGCGCTCATGCGTGAGAACGGGGTCCCGGCGCGGCTGCTCTCGAGCGCCGAGCTCGACGAGCGCCTTCCCCTGCTGGCCGGCTGGGACGGCGCCGCGATGCTGGACGAACAGGGCGGCGTGATCCGCACTCGCGCGGCGATCGAGGCGCTCGGTGGCGCGCTCGCCGAGGACCTGGTGTTCGACGAGGTCCTGTCGGTGCGACCGAAGGAACGTGGCACCGTTGAGCTGCGAGCCGGCGGGCTCGTGGTCGAGCACGAGCGCGTCGTCGTGTGCGCGGGCCGCGGCACGGCGGCGCTGGCGCGCGGCGCCGGGCTGCTGCTTCCGGTACGCCAGGCCGTGCATCTGCGCCTCGCGTTCGGGCTTCGGGACCCGGCGCCGGATCGGCTTCCCTGCCTCCTGGACGGCAGCCGCGCGTTTGGCGAGACGTTCGCATACGCGGATCCACTGCCAGGTAACGATATGTACGCCGTCGGCTTGGATGAGACGCCGGTCGACGCCGACGGCGCTCTGATCGAGCCCGACGGCCTGGCCGCCGTGATGGCGCGTACGCAGCAATACGCCGCGGGCGCCCTGCCGGGACTCCTTCCCGAGCCGGTACAGGTCCGCCATTGCTGGGTGACCGAGCTCCCGTGGGCTGAGGACGCTTTCGCCGTTTGGGCCGCCGGCGGCGCCTACTTCATGGCCGGCAACAACCTCTTCAAGCATGCGCCGGCGCTCGGCCGCGCGCTGGCCGCGAGCGCGCTCGGTGAAGAGCCGGGTCTCCCGCTGGACGCGGACGCTCGCCTCGGCGCCGCACCGGCGGCGGCGACCTAGTCGGGGTCCTACTGCGAATTGAGGTAGGTGACGACGGCGAGCACGCGCCGGTGGTCATCGGGTGATTGCGGCAGGCGCAGCGAGCCGAGAATGTTCTTGACGTGCTTCTCGACGGTGTGGTCGGTCACGAACAGGCGCTCGGCGATGGCCCTGTTCGAGCGCCCCTCGGCCATCAGAGCGAGCACTTCCAGTTCGCGAGCGGTCAGGTGCTCGAGCGGGTTGTCGGCCTGGCGTCGCCGGCCCACCAGCTCGCCGACCACCGCCGGGTCGAGTACCGAGCCTCCCTGGCCGACGCGGTTGACGCTCGACGAGAGCTCCTCGAGATCGGACACCCGCTCCTTGAGCAGGTATCCGACGCCGTCCGTGCCGGCTGCGAGCAGCTCGAGCGCGTAACGCGCGTTCACATGCTGGGAGAGGACCAGGATTCCGATCGCGGGCCACCGCTCGCGGATGACCTTCGCGGCGCGCAGCCCCTCGTCGGTGTGCGTCGGCGGCATCCGGATGTCGATGATGGCGACGTCCGGGCGGGTCCGCTCGACCAGCTCGAGCAGCGCGTCACCGTCGCCGGCCAGCCCGACAACATCGAAGCCCGCTTCCTCGAGCAATCGCGAGAGGCCCTCGCGCAGGATCACCGCATCGTCGGCAAGCGCTACGCGCATGGGATCTCCGCTCGCAGCGTCGTGCCCCTTCCCGGCGGGCTCGAGATCGTGAAGCGGCCGCCGAGGGCCTCGATGCGGTCGGCGAGCCCGCGCAGCCCTGAGCCGCCGCCCGGGCTGGCGCCGCCGATGCCGTCGTCGGCGACCTCTACGGTCAGGCTCCGATCCGCATAGGAGGCGAGGACCGTGACCTCGCGGCCGTGCGAGTGCTTGGCGGCGTTCGTCAGCGCCTCGCTGGCCATGAAGTAGGCCGCGCTTTCGATCTGATCCGGGAGGCGACGCTCGATCGCCAGGTCCAGACGGGTCGGAAGTGCCGCGCGGCGGCATAGCTCGTCGAGCGCGGCGGCGAGGCCACGTTCGGTCAGAAGCGCGGGACTGATGCCGTGGGTCAGCTCGCGCAGCTCCGCGAGCGCGAGCGCGAGCGCCTCCCGCGTCTCCCGCACGATCGGCTTCGCCGCGGCCGCCTGACCGGGCAGCTTCGTCTCGAGCAGGCCGAGCGACATCGCGATCGAGACGAGCCGCTGCTGGGTGCCGTCGTGAAGGTCGCGCTCGATCCGCCGCCGCTCCGTGTCGGTCGCCTCGACCAGCCGCGCGCGTGAAGCCTGCAGTTCGACCAGCCGCGCACGCAGCTCGGCCTGGAGGCGTTCGTTCTCGAGCGCGAGGCTTGCGGCCGCGCACACCGATTGCACCAGCCCGGCGTTGTTGTCCAGGACGGGATCGTGAAGCAGCACTGCGATCGGTTGGCCGTCGCGCGCGACGAAGGTCGAGCGCCGCCCGCTGTCGGCGTCAGGAAGCCTGACCGCGGCTCCATCGCCGTCGACGTAGCACTGCTCGGCTCCGAACCAGTAGGCGAGCTCGAGCGATGGGTCGCCAAGCGCGCGGGCAAGCGCTTCGCCCAGCCCGGTCGAGGGGCTCGGTTCACCGAGCTCGACGACGAGTCCCGCGACCATGCCGTGCGCGAGCCGCCGCTGCAGGAACACGTAGAGAACCGCGAGCGGTACGGTCGCCGACATGTAATACCAGACGTGGGCTGGAAGCCCGCCGAGCGGATCGCCGAGCAGGTCGAAGCTGACCGTCCATACCTCGGCCGCGAGCATCGCGCATCCCGCCGCCACCACCGGCGCGATCTCACGCCGCTGCGCCGTGCTCGCTCGCATCCAGCGCCGCACGAGCACGCCGATCGCGACCACCAGCAGTACGCCCCCGACCAGCCGCTCGAGCGACAGCAGGCCGAGCGCCTTCTGGTTGTTGGCGACCACCTGCAGCAGGTTGTCGGGGCAGCCTGGGCACCGCAGCCCCGCCTTGCTGCCGTAGAGCATCGCCAGCAGCTGCAGGCCAAGGGTCAGACCGAGCCCAGTGGCCACCAACCCACGGTCGAGCCTGCCCCGCAAGAGCCCCGACGGGAACGACAGCAGCACGTAGAGCAAGCCGACGATCCACACGTACTGGACGGCCGACCCGATCGTGTACAACCATGGCGCCGTGGCCTCGCTCAGCTGGCTGGCGAACCAGGCGAGGCCTGTGAACACCATGATCCGGCCGATCCGGTTCTGCGGCCGCGCTTGCCAGGAGGCAAGTCCGCTTCCCAGGAGCGAGGCGCCCACCACCAGCGTCAGCAGCGCGTCGGGCTCGGTCGGCCGGTCGGGCGGCTGGTGCGCGGCGAGCCAGATCGCGCCGAGCCCCGCCAGCACGCCGACGCCCGCCACGACAGACAGCTTCGCCCTCATCGCGGAGGATTGTGGCGTCAATCTCAATCGGGCGCCGGGCCCAGGAAAGCTCTCAGCCACCGCGCCGTCCCGCCCCGTCAGTCGGCCGCGATCGCCGCGAGCACGTCGAGCTTCGCCGCGCGGCGGGCGGGCCAGCTCGCCGCACCGAGACCGAGCACGGCAGAAAGGAACAGGAACCCGAGCTCCTCAGTGAATGGGATCGCGATCTGGGTGATGCCCTGCTGCTTCAGCGAGGCCGCGAACGCGACTCCGAGTCCGGTGCCGATGATGACACCGATGACGGCCCCGAAGAGGGCGATGATGACGGCCTCGGAGCGGATCATCGCGCGGACCTGCCTGCGCTTCATCCCGACCGCCCGGAGCAGGCCGAGCTCGTGGGTGCGCTCGAACACGGACAGCATCAGCGTGTTGACGATGCCGATCATGGCGACCAGGACGGCGAGCGCCAGCAGGACGTAGACCAGTCCGAGCTCCTGGTTGACGGTGTTCTGCTGGGAGCGCTCGAACTGCGCCCGCGTCTGGACGCCGACGTTCGGATATGCGTTCAGATAGCTGTTGATCGGGCGTCCGACGTCCCCCGCTCCGGGGCTGGTGCTGACCAGGACGGCGATCGGAAGGGGACTGCGGAAATGCGAGCGGAAGAAGCCGGCGCCGACGACGTAGCTGCCGATCAGCGGGTTGGCCTTGAAGATCCCGCCGATCCGCAGCGTCGACGCTCCGGTCTGGGCGAATGTGACCGGCACCAGCGAGCCCACCGATAGGTGCTCGGAGCTCGCCGTGGTGGTGTCGATCAGGAGCCGGCCGGCGGCCAGGGCTCGAGCGCCGCTGCCGGCGGTGATCGCGAGGTTGACCGTCCGCGAGAGATCGGCCGCCGTCACGGCGGCCAGGCCCTGCACTGAGCCTCGAAGCTCGAACTGCCCCTTATAGACCGGATTTACCGTGGCTACCCCGGCGATCCGGGAGACGGCCGTGGCGACCGAGGTGCTGAATCCGGAGCTCGGTCCGGTGATGATGTACTCGGCGTTGAGGGCGCTGTCGACATTGGCCCTCGCCGACTGCGACAGCGACGCGCCGAGGACCGCGATCGCCGACACGAGCGCCATGCCGACCATCAGCGCGGCCGCGGTCTGGGCGGTTCGCCGCGGGCTGCGCATGGAGTTCTCGCGGCCGAGCCTTCCCGGCGTTCCGAGTAGGACGGCCAGCGGCCGCCCGACCGCTCCCGCCAGCGGTCGTGCCACGATCGGGGCGAGCATGCCGGCGCCGATGAACATCGCGACCGCGCCGAGCCCGACCAGCGCGATCGCCGGTGCGGTCAGTCCCACCACCAGGGCGGTGACGCCAACGATCACTACGACGCTGCCGATCGTTGCTCGCCGGCGCAGTGACTCGTCCTGCTCTTCGCGGTTCTCCACCAGCGCGGCCACCGGCGGGATCCGAACCGCGCGCCGTGCCGGTGAGATCGCCGACAGGACCGTCACACCGACGCCGACCGCGAGCGCGACGACCGGCGTGCGCGCCTCGAACACCAGGGGGGCCGACGGTAGCGTGATGCCGAACGCCCCTAGCAAGGCCTTCAGGCCAAGCGCGGCCAGGACCCCGAGGCCGAGCCCGATCACCGAGGCGACCAGGCCCACCAGGGCGGCCTCGACCAGCACCGACCGGAACAGCTGTCTGCGGCTGGCTCCCACCACGCGCAGCAGAGCCAGCTCTCGGGTTCGCTGGCCGACGGTGATCGAGAACGTGTTGAAGATCGTGAAGGCGCCCACGAACAGCGAGATCAGCGCGAATATGAGCAGCGCCGTCGACAGGAACGAAAGCGCGTTGCTGACCGCGGTTGACAGCTCGTTGGCGACGGTTTGCCCGCTGACCACCTGCGCGCCCGGCGGTAGGACCTTGGCGATCGCCCGCTGCAAGCTGACGTTATCTGCTCCTGGCTTCGCCAGCACGTCGATCGTGTCGTAACGCCCACGAGTGTCGAACAGAGACTGCGCCGTCGGCAGGTCGAAGCCGGCCAGGGTCGTTCCCGCCAGGTTGTCGGCGGTGCCGAAGGTCACGATGCCGCTGACGGTGAACCATTGGGGCGCCGAGCGGCCGAGGAGCACGCGCACCCTGTCTCCGACTGCGAAGTGGTACTTCCTCGCGGTCCCTTTGTCCATCACTACGTCGCCGGCCGTCGTCGGAGCGCTGCCGTCGACCAGCCGTACGGACGAGAGCTGCCGGTCGGGGTCGTAGGAGAAGCCGAGCGACCCGGCGGCGCTGCCGATCGCGTTGCCGCCTGACACAAACTGGGCGTAGCCGCTCACGGACCCGCTCACGTAGGCCACTCCCGGTAGCCGGCGGACCGCCGCTGCGATCGATTCGGGGATCGGGTTGCGATCCGCGGTCCCGTTGACCGCGGCGGCGGTGTCGTTGTTGAACGCCGCCTTCCCCCGGATCTGGAAGCTGACGTGCTGATAGGCGGTGCCGACGAGCGTGTCGAAGGTGCGGTTGAGGGTGTCGGTGAGGACCAGCGTCCCGGTGATGAACGTGACCCCGAGCACGATCGCAAGCGCGGTCAGAGCCAGACGCAGCTTCCGGGCGAGCAGCCCCCTTACCGTGACCTTCCGCATCGCTACTTCCCCAGCTTCATCATCTGCGCCAGCACCGAGTCGGCGGTCGGTGAGTGCAGTTCGCCGACGAGCTTGCCGTCGGCGAGGAACACGACGCGGTCCGCGTACGCTGCTCCCCGCGGGTCGTGGGTGACCATCACGATCGACTGCCGGTGTTCGGTCACCGAGCGGCGAAGGAACTCGAGCAGCTCGGCGGACGCGCTCGAATCGAGGTTGCCGGTGGGCTCATCTGCAAATATCAGCTCCGGCCGGTGGATCAGGGCCCGGGCACAGGCGACGCGCTGCTGCTGACCGCCTGACAGCTCGGCAGGTCGGTGTGACAGACGATCGGCGATCCCGAGCGCGTCGACGAGATAGTCGAACCACGCCGGATCGGGCTTGACACCGGCGAGGTCCGCGGGCAGGGTGATGTTCTCGCGCGCGGTCAGCGTGGAAATCAGGTTGAACGACTGGAAGACGAAGCCAATCCGGTCCCGTCGCAACTCGGTCAGGCCCGCGTCATCGAGCTTGTCGATCTCCTGGTCCCCGACGAAGGCGTGACCCGACGTCGGCGTATCCAGTCCCGCCATGCAGTGCATGAGCGTGGACTTCCCCGATCCCGACGGCCCCATCACGGCGGTGAAGCGGCCGCGCTCGAACTCCAGGTCGACGCCGTCCACCGCACGGACGACGGCGTCGCCCTTTCCATACGTCTTCGTCAGCTGCACGGCGCGTGCGGCCGGCGAGGTCTCCTCCGCCGACGGGGTCGAGGTCGATGTAGCGCGGGTGGACATAGCTGCATAGTGACCGCAGCGCAACGCGTGCACCAGCCGGGCAACCGGAGTCTCGCGTGGTAAGGCTAGCCTTACCGCCCGCGCGTCAGCCGTGGTCGAGGCTCGCAGCGATCATCAGGGCAGCGCGTTCGTGTGCGGCGTACGTCCCGCGCAGCGCCGGCACCACGTCAGCTCCCTCAGCACCGCCCGGGGGCGGGTGAGCTACGAGCAGGGTCCGGATCTCCTGCCCGAGCTGCTCGCCGCCGACCGCGTCGGCGAGGCCTGCGAGCGCGTCGGCACGTACGCGTGCGCCTTCGACGAAGGAGGCGATCACGGTCTCCCACGCCAGCGGCGCGTACCCGAACACGCGGGCGTGCAGCACCGCCGGATTGACGGCGTGCGGCCTGATCAGAGCGCGGCGCTCGCTGTCCGACAGGCCGGCGGCGGTGGCGAGGTGGTCGATCGCCCCGGTCAGCCCCTGAGCATCGACCGGAAGGGATGCCTGCAGCTCGGGCGGCAGACGGGCGACCAGACGGGAGTGCTCGGCCGCCGCCGCGCTCAGCAGCTCCTCGACGCGGCCACGGTGAGTTCCGTCCATCCACGGGACGTTAGTTCGCGAACAGTGGTCGCGGACACGACGTCACGGTGGAAACGGTCAGATTTGGGTATACACCGCGTGTGAAGCTCACTTCAGAGCGGAATCGGCGTCTCCGCGCGTGGGTCGTTCTCGCGGCGGCGACGCTGGCCGCGCTCGCGTGGATCGGCGTCGATGGAAGCGCCGCCGCAGGTCAGACCGCGGTCATCTGTCCGGAGCTCTCCGGCGTGCTCCCATGCTGCGGTCCGCCCGTCGCCGGCCCGGCGGCAGCGCAGCTGTGCTGTCCGGTTCCGAGCACCGCATGCTGCGTCACTACCGGGACGAGCTGCTGCGTCGCTGCCGGAACGAGCTGCTGCACGGCTGCGACCTGCACACAGGCGCTCACGATCGCTGCCACCCCCGATCCGGCGCCTGCCGGGCGGTCGGCGACGATCACCGGGGCGCTCACCGGGGGAACCGTCGCAGCACAGACGGTCGTGCTTTGGCAGAAGCTCGCCGGACAGGCCACCTTCACAGATGTGTTGCGGGTCCAGACCGACTCATCCGGGGGCTTCCGGTTCACGCGGGTGGTGCAGACCAACGCGGAGTGGTTCGCCAAGTCGGGCAGCATTGAGAGCCCGACATTCGACGAGTCGGTCCGCGCGGCGGCTGCGCTGCGCGCGTCGCGGGTCCGGCGCGCGGCCGGCACGAAGCTCGCGCTGGCGGGCTCGATCACACCGAGCCACGCCGGCGAGAGGGTTGCGCTCGAGCAGCTACGTGGCCGTCGCTGGATGACGATCGCCCGACCGCGGCTGAGCGCTCACTCCCGCTTCACGGTCCTCGAGCGGCTCGCCGACGTCGTCGAGCGGTTCCGGGTCGTGCTCGCTGCCGATGCTCGGAACGCGCTTACGGTCTCGGCGGTCATCGTCGTCCGAGTCTCCTGACCGGCTACGGCAGCGCCTTCGCGAAGTAGACGACCTCCACCCCGGCTAGCTGCCCCCGGCCGACCTCTCGGTACCCGGCGCTCCTATACAGACCCTGTGCGGCGGTCTGCATCACGGTCGTGTCGAGCCGCAGCCTGCGGAATCCGAGCTCGGCCGCGCGATCCTCGAGTCCCCTGAGGAGCAGGCGGCCAAAGCCGCGGCGCTGAAACGATGGGTGCACGCACATCCGCCCCGGCTCCGCGACCGTGTCGGTGACATGCCGCAGGGCGCCCATCGCAACCAGACGACCGTCGGTCACGCCGACGAGGAACTCGCCGCTGCCGTCGAGGTAGGTGGAGCGGATCGAGCTCGGATCCGGCGGCGGGGGGCGTGCGTGAGTCGCGGCAGCAGCCAGCGTGAGATCGTGGAGCTCGCGGACCGCGGCAGCGTCGGCGTCCTCGAACCTGCGCAGCTCTAGCAACGATCCTTCTGGATGAGGCGGCGGAACGTCGATCGGCCTGAGCTACGCGGTCACGCGGCGACTCGATGCCCCGGCCCCGGCGGTCAGCCGGTAGCCCCGCTGCGCCTTCTCCACCGCGCCGCTGCCCGCGAGCTTCGACAGCGTCGTCGATACCGTCGCGCGCCCGAGCCCGGTCTTTGCGGCCACCTCGCCGGCGGTCATCGCCTTGCCTCCGGCGAGCGCGGCGAGCACGGAGGCCCTGGTCGCACCCCGGACCGGCGGGCGAGGCGAGCGAGCTCCTGCAGGGACCGCTCGCCGGCTCGAGGTTCGCCTGCGCGACTGGGCGGTCAACCTCGGCGGGGCGGAGCGGGGCCGGGCGCCCGCGGTGGGCTTGCGCTCGCTCGTCACAGATGATCGATCGGGATCGAGGGCCCGCAGCGCGCTGTGCAGCCGGTCCGCCTCTGCGGCAAGGTCGTCGAGGCGGTTCTGGATCTGTGCACGCAGTTGGTCGATCACGGCTGGCCCATCCTTAGCTCGGGGAACGAGCGGGCGATCGTACAGATGCCCAGCCCTCGACACCACGCTCGGCGAGCATTGCGTCGATCTCCCCCGCCGCCCGTGGCGGCGCGAAGAAGTATCCCTGGCCCAAGCGGCAGCCGAGCTCGAGCAGGTGCGCGGCCTGCTCTTCACGCTCGATTCCCTCCGCGACGACACGCATGCTCAGTCGCTGGCCGACATCGATGATCGCCTGCGCGAGCGGCGACTCGCCCTGTCTGCCGGCGCCGAGACCGTCTACGAACGGCTTTGCGATCTTGAGGATGTCGATCGGCAGCCGCCGCAGGTACTGCAGCGACGAGTAGCCGGTGCCGAAGTCATCAACGGCGATCTTCGCGCCGAGCTCCTTCAGTCGCCACAGCGCCCCACCGCCGAATTCGCCCATCAGCAGCGACTCGGTGATCTCGAGGATCAGGGTCTCCGGCGGGATGCCCGAGTCCGCGAGCACGCCGGCGACGTCGCGGATCAGATCGGGATGCTGAAGCTGGTTCACCGACAGGTTGACAGCCAGGCAGAGTGGTGAGGGCCCGTCAAAGCGGGACTGCCATGCGGCCGCGTCGGCGCATGCGCGCCCCAGCGCGATGCGCCCGATCGGATGAATCAGGCCGGTCTCCTCTGCCGTCGCGATGAAGCTCTCCGGTGCGAGCAGCCCGCGCGTCGGATGACGCCATCGGAGCAGCGCCTCCACGCCGATGACGGCGCCGCCGGCAAGCGAGACGATCGGCTGGTACACGAGCGCGAACTCATCGTTCGCGACACCGCGTGCCAGGTCGGCCTCGAGGCTCAGGCGCTCGATCAGCGCCGTGTGCATCCCGGGATTGAAGACCTCGATGCGACCTTTGCCCGTGCCTTTGGCGTGGTACATGGCGAGATCGGCGTCACGGAGCAGGTCGTCGTCGGGTCCGGTTGGAACGGCGATGCCGACGCTGGCGGTGATCGCTACCTCGGTCGACCCGACGACGAACGGGACCCGCATCGAGGCCATCACCAGCTCGGCGACGGCGGCCGCCTCGGTCTCCTGCGTGACGCCGTCGAGCAGCACGGCGAACTCGTCGCCGCCGAACCGAGCGGCTGTGTCTCCTGGACGGATGCAGTCCGAGACGCGCTTTGCGACCTCGATCAGGAGCTCGTCTCCTGCCGCGTGGCCGAGGCTGTCGTTGATCCGCTTGAAGCCGTCGAGGTCCAGGAACAGCACTGCCGGGCGGGCGCCGGTCCTGACGGAGTGCTTGGCTGCGCGCTCTAGCCGGTCGAGGAACAGAGCTCGGTTGGGCAGCCCGGTGAGCAGGTCGTGGAGCGCTCGATGCAGCGCGGCGTCGAAGTTCTTGGAGTCGGTCAAAGCGAGGCTTGCGTGCTCGGCGAAGGCGAGCAGCACCTCCTGCTCGGTTGGGCTGTAAACCCGGCCGGGCGCTCGCGAGCCGACCGTAAGAGCTCCGACGACACGACCGTTTTCGACCACTGGCGCCGACATCGCGGCCGTGACGTTGCGGCTCGAGATCACCGCCTGCGCCTCGGGGTTCTCGCCATCCATGACCAGCAGCCGCTCAGTGGCCACGGTGCGTCCTGCGATGCCATCACCGAGCGGCACGCGGCTGCCGACGGGGAAGCGGCGCGGATCGAGGCCGTTCGCGGCGAGCAGCACCATCGAGCCGGCGTCCTCGGGATCGAGCATCCGCAAACCGACGGCGTCGGCTCTCAGTAGCTCGGCTGCGCCGGCGACGATCGTGTCGAGAACCGTCTCGAGCTTTGCGCGGCGGACGATCGAGCGCTGGATCTTCGACAGCCGCTCGAGTAGCTCCTGACGTTCGCGAAGGGACTTCAGCAGCTCCGCGTTCTCGCGCGCTTGCAGCTCGCTGCGCGTCCGCAGCCTGCGTTCGGCATCGAGCGTCTGCAGCGAATGCAGCGTCAGCGTCAGTACGCGAGCCATCCCCCGCAGAAGGTTCGCCTCGTGGAGGCTGAACGACTCCTGCCCATGGCGAGCGAGCAGCAGCCGTCCGGTGCCGTCATCGAGCTCGGCGGTGATGACGGCACAGGGGCCCACGCCAGGGACATCGAGGGTCGGACGCTCGCCTGCCGCGGCCGCGATCAGCTCCTCGACGGGGACGTCGTCGATCGGGAAGCCGATCGAGGCTTGCAGCTCGCCTTCTTGCACCACCGCGGCGACCTCCGCTTCGAGCGCCTCGGCGGCGCGCTCCACGGCGCCGCGAATCGCGGCAGCTTCGTCGTCGAACTCGCCGGCCATCGCGACGAACTCGGTCAGCTGCTGGGTCGACCAGCTCTCTGCGATCTCGGACACGGCCGCCGCTCAGCCTAGGGCCAGAACGACGAGGGTCTGGTTGTGGAAGCCGCTCTGTCCCTGTGTGCGGGCGATTTCGCCGTACGTGTAGAAGCCCGATACCGGCGCCCCGCCGGTGCTGCAGGTGACCCGTGCGATCTCGGTCTCGATGCCGGCATCGCCCAGGATTCCCCGACGCGCGATGCAGTCGAAGGCGAACGCGCCGAGCGGCGGCGCGCCGCCCAGTGGCGCCAGCGCGTCGGCACAGGCTGCATCGGTCGCGGCGAGAACCGACTCCTCGTCGCCCTCCATGAACCACGCCAATCCGCCCTGCGGAACCTCGGCGATGAAGCCGAGCGAGCCGTTCTCGAAGTCCGCCTCGCCGACGAAGCGGACGTGCTCCTCGCCACTGCGGCGACGCAGCCCCAGCGGGTGCCTGAGCGCAAAGCGTGTGAAGGCCGCCGGATCGCTCCGCACGTCGGCCGGAGGGTCGAGATGCTCGAGGTAGACGTCGAGCGCCCGCCGATCGTTCAGTGTGTACACCCGGTTGTTCGCACTCCGCGTGACGAGCACCGGCTCGCCGACGCGCCGCCAGCCGTGACGTACGCCGATGCCCATCGGCCCCTCGGAGGAGAGCGCAACGCCGACTACCGAGTTCGTGAGCACGCGATCATTGTGCAGCTGATACGTCTGGCGCATCTCGAGACCGTCCCCGGCGCAGCCGCCGACGAGCGGAGTGCCTGCGCCCACGACGCTGTAGGCGCCGCGGACGACCTCCTGCTGGTCCCCCGCCAAGCCGTCGGTCAGGAGCAGCAGGACACGGCCACCCGGGCGTTCTGAGCAGGCCGCGACGCAGCGTGCCGCCTCGGCGCCGGCCGCCCGCAGATCGTCGCCGGTGATCTTTGCCGATGCCGTGGCCGCGCTGATTCCCGGGCCCCCGAGCGCGGTTACCACCACGCCGGCGTCACCGGGTCCACTCGTCGCGATCTCGCCCGCCGTCGAGCACCCGATCAGCGGTACGCCGCCGGAGCGACGGTTGATCGCGCCAAGGAGCGCGTCGAGGTCGTGGCTGTGCGAGCAGAACACGACCAGCAGCCGGGCGTCGTCGCCCTTCAGCGCAGCCGTAGCCGCCACGTCTCCTGCGACGCGCGCGTCTGGATCGTTGGACTGGCCGACCGCGAACCATCGGCGCGTGTCGCTCAGGGGGTGCTTTGTGCCTTCGCCCATGCGGCCTCAGGTAGTGTCGTTGCGGGGCTTCTCGGATATCGGCGGCGTACCGGCGTGTCTTGAACGCGCCGTGTCTGAACTACGGGCTAAAGCGCCGTCGCCAGCGTCCGCCACACCTCGGCGTCGAGACCCATCCCGATGTGGGTCGTATCGACTTCGATCGGCTCGGCCGCCGGGTCGAGGCAGGCCTCCCATTTCACGATCTCATCGCTCCTGGAATAGACCGCGAGGTAGCGGACTTCGCTCGGGAACTCGTCAAGCAGCTCTGCGCGCGAACGGGCGCAGCAGTAGCCGGTCCGGCAGCTGATGCTGAAGCATCCGGGGACGCCGAGCGTGCCGAGCAGCCCGACGGCACCGATGCCGACCCATGCTCCCTTGTGCACCGCCAGCGGATCGCGGGCCGGGGAGCCGAGGGTCAGGAGCGTCTCGACCAACTCGGGCCGGCGAACCGCCAGCACCCGGCCGAGCGTGCCCCCCCGGCTCTGACCGACGACGACTGCCCGCCGTCCGCTCCGTTCCACGACGCTCGCCAAACGCCGCTCCAGACTCTCGATCAGCGGCTCCATGCAGGCGGTGTTGAGCAGAATCCCACTGCGGTAGGTGCGGAAGTCGCCGGTCCGTAGCCAGCCGGCCATCCGCGACAGCGTGCCGTCGTTGGCCAGGAAGCCCGGGATCAGCAGCGCAGGGCGGCCATCGCCTTCGGGCGGCTCGGGCCAGCGCGCGCGATCGGCGGTAGAGAGCCACTCGATCGCGAACCGGGTCCGGCCACCGCGGCGGCGCGGTACTGCGCCCCGGGGAGCTGCGCGTGATGCCGTCACCGGCGGGACGCTATCGCGTCCGACGGACCGGCCGCGGCGGCGAGGTAGGCCCGCCAGCCGCCGAATGCCGAGATCTCCTCGGCGCCCGTTATCGCTACCGGCTCGCACAGGAATCCGACCGTCTCCGATCCATCATCGAGCTGTACGCGTCCAAGCGCCATCGGCGCCGGCAGTGCGGCCAGTAACGAGGCGATGCCGGCCGGCGGCAGCGCCCATAGCTCGCCCTCGACCGACACGCCGCCGTCGCCTTCGACGCGTACGAGGCCGGGCTTCGGTGGCTCGGTGGCGAGCCGGTAGAGCCGGTAGTGGGGGGCGGTACGCGCCTCGCCGAGCAGGACCGCGCCTCGTCCGGTCAGCTCCGCGTTCAGCGGCTCGCCGCTCATGTGCGCCCCGACCACGAGCAGCTCCACTGACCGCGGGCCCGCCAGATCTCGGCACGCCCGGCGATCGGGTGACGGCGCCGGCTCTGCGGCGAACCGCCGGGCGAGGTCGTTCAGAACGAGGTCATGGAATCCGGGGGCCAGCAGGGTCACGCCGAACTGGCGGCCGTCGGCCTCGCCCGCAGGGACCGCGACCGCGCACATGCCGAACAGATTGCAGAAGTTCGTGTACGTGCCCAGGCGACGTACGGCGCCGACCGGGTCCGCCGCGACCTCCGCGATCGTCGGTTGCCACGGCGTCGTCGGCAGCATCAGCGCGTCGCAGCGATCGAGCTGCGCCAGCGCCGCGATCCGGAGCGTGCCCAGCCGCCCACGGTCGGCGAACAGCGCGTGTGCCGGGATCTCCTTCGCCGCAAGCACGATCGCCGCCACCGCCGGGTCAACGAGATCGGTGTTTGCGGCTACGAACTCGCCCACCGCCGCGTAGCGTTCGGCCACGAACGCTCCGTCGTAGAGCAGGGTCGCAGCCGAGAGGAACGGCGTCAGGTCGATCTCGACCAGCTCCGCACCGATCCCCTGCATACGCGCCAGCGCCGCGGAGAATGCGCACCGGCCATCCTCCGAGAGGGCCCCCAGCTGCTCGCCTCGTGCGATGGCGACGCGTGGTAGGGGCGGTGCGGCCAGTGGCGCGTCGAACGGCCAGGCGGGGCCCGCAGGATCGGTCCCCGCAGACATCGCCGCGACGGCCTCCGAGGCCACGCCGACCCCCCGGGCGAGCACGCTCACGCAGTCCAGCGACGCGCACGCGGGCACCACCCCCGCCATCGGCACGAGCCCATGCGTCGGCTTCACGCCGACGATTCCTCCGAACGCCGCCGGAACCCGCCCCGACCCCGCCGTATCGGTCCCGAGCCCGATGTCGGCGATCCCGAGCGCCACCGCGACAGCCGATCCCGCACTCGAACCGCCGGCAACGAGCTCGGGGCGGCGCGCGTCGCGAACGGCGCCGTACGGACTTCGCGTGCCGGCGAGCCCGGTCGCGAACTGGTCCATGTTGGTCTTCCCGAGCACGACCGCGCCCGCCGCCCGCAGCCGCGCAACGGCGGGTGCGTCGGCCTGCGCGAGGTAGGCGAACGCGGGGCACGCGGCCGTCGTCGGCAGCCCTTCGACGTCGATGTTGTCCTTCACGGCCAACGTCGAGCCGGCGAACGGAAGCTGCTCGCCCCCGGCGAGGCGGGCGTCGAGGGCGGCGGCCTCCGCGGTCGTGTCGGCCTGATCGCGCAGGTGTATCCATACCTCGGGTCGATCGGCGGTTGCGAGCGCCCTGTACGCCACGCGGACCCGCTCTACCGCGCTCATCGCGCGCCGGCGCCGGCGCCGATCACGACCAGTCCGGCACCGGGAACGACCTGGTCCCCGGTCCCCACGAGCACCTCCAGGACCTTCCCGCCGATCGGCGAGTCGATCGGCGTCTCCATTTTCATCGCCTCCAGCGTCAGCAGCCGCTGGCCGCTGGCGACCGAGTCCCCAGGCGCGACCTCGACCTGCCAGACGCTCGCCGACAGCGGTGCCTCCACCAGCAGGGCACCCTCCGGTAAGACGCTGGGGCTGGGCCGCCCGTTGCTGATCGCAGACACAGCGGTCTCGCCCGAGTCGAGCTCGCCGGAGCGCGCCCAATCGTCGCGCTCGGCGGCGAACGCTGCCTCCTGACGCTGCTTGAACGCGGCGATTCCCGCCTCCTCGCGCGCCTCGAACTCGAGCTGCCGGTCAAGCCTGAACTCTCCCGCCTCGATCTCGACGGCGTGACGTCCGGCGGCCAGATCGGCGCGAAGCTCCAGCAGCTCATCGGCTGTGACCGGGTACCAGCTGATCCGGTCGAAGAAACGCAGCAGCCACGGCGACCCTGGCTCGAACGGCCCGCCGGTGCGATACCGGCTCCAAACCTGAATCGTGCGTCCCACGAACTGGTAGCCGCCTGGACCCTCCATCCCGTAGATGCACAGGTAGGCGCCGCCGATCCCGACCGCATTCTCCGGCGTCCACGTGCGAGCCGGATTGTATTTCGTCGTCACGAGGCGGTGACGGGGGTCAAGTGGCGTGGCAACCGGCGCGCCGAGGTACACGTCCCCGAGCCCGAGCACCAGGTAGGAGGCGGCGTAGACGATCTCGCGCACCTGCTCCACCGACTCCAGCCCGTTGATCCGGCGGATGAATTCGAGGTTCCACGGACACCAGGGTGCGTCCGGTCGGACGCCGGCCATATAGCGCTCGGTGGCGAGGCGCGTCGCCGGATCGTCGAACGACAGCGGCAGGTGGACGGTCCGGCTCGGCACGATCAGATCCCGAGTCGCCGGTAGTGCGCTTTCGAGCGAGCGAGCGAGCTCGAGCGCGCCGCGAACCCCAAGCGCGTCCGGGTCGACGTGGATCTGAAGCGACCGGATGCCCGGTGTCAGGTCGATCACGCCCCGGTGTCCGACTGCCGCGATTCCCTCCGCGAGTGCATGTACCCGCATCCGGAGACCCAGGTCGAGCGTCATCGGCCCGTACTCGATCAGCAGGTTGTCGTCCCCGGCCCGGCGATAGGTGACCGACGGGTGCTCGTCGCGGCCTTCGCTGTGCTCGAGCACTCCCTCGTCGCGCGCACACGCGGTGCTGACTGGATCCCGAGCGCGCCGGAGGTTCCGGCGCATCGCCGCTGCCTCCGGCTCGGCCAGGCGCACAAACCGCAGGCTGTCGCCGGGCCGCAGCTGACCGAGCTTCCACAGCTCCGCCGTGGCCACCGCGGCCGGACACACGAAGCCGCCGAGGCTCGGCCCGTCGGGGCCGAGCACGATCGGCACATCGCCCGTGTAGTCGATCGCGCCGACCGCGTACGGCGTGTCGTGGATGTTCGACGGGTGCAACCCGGCCTCGCCGCCGTCGGTGCGCGCCCAGCTCGGCCGGGGCCCGATCAGCCGAACGCCGGTCCGCGCCGAGTTGAAATGCACCTCCCAGGTGGCGCCGTAGAACGCGTCGATGTCCCCTGCTGTGAAGAACTCGGGCGCCGCGTGCGGCCCTTCGAGCACCCCGATCGACCACGCATGGGTCAGCGGCGTGCGATCGGAGGCCGGAATGGTTCTCACCGGGCGAGCAGCCGCGGGCCTCGGTATCAGCACATCACCGGGACGCAGCGCGCGGCCCCCGTGGCCACCGAGCCCGCCGAGCGTGAACGTCGATGCGCTGCCGAGGTGCTCGGGGACGTCGAGGCCACCGGCGATCAGGACGTAGACGCGCAGGCCGTTGCCGTCGCAGGGGCCGACGTCGAGCACGGACCCGGCGGCGAGCTCGAGCGGCGTCCACTGCTCGGCCGCGGCGCCGTCGATGCTCACGCCGGCCTCGGCGCCGCAGACCATCACCGTCGCGGGCGCATTGAAGCGAAGCGCGGGTCCAAGGAGCGTGCACTCGAGGCCCGGCGCGCCCTCGGGATTGCCGAGCGCCTCGTTCCCGAGCCGGAAGGAGCGGTCGTCCATCGGCCCTGACGGCGGCACCCCGACGTGCCAGAACCCGAGCCGCCCCGGCCAGTCCTGGACGGTCGTCATCGTCCCCGCGCGCAGCACCTCGATCCGTGGCTCGTCGTCTGTGATCCCGGCGAGGGTGGCCGTGCTATGGCGGGCGGCTCGGAACGAGGGATCGCGTAGCGCGGCCCTGAGGAGACCCAGGTTGGTCCGGATTCCGGCGACGCGGGCGGTGTCGAGCCCGTCCGCCAGCCGCGCGAGTGCCTGCTCGCGGGTCGCGCCGCCGGCGATCAGCTTCGCCAGCAGCGGATCGTAGGCCGACGTGACCTCGGTGCCGCTCTCGATCCACGCATCGACCCTGAGCCCGTCCGGCAGTAGCGCCTCGGTGATCACGCCCGCGCTCGGCCGGTAGTCGGCGGCCGGGTCCTCGGCGTACACGCGCGCCTGGACCGCATGGCGGATGCCGTGGCTTCCGGCCACCGGGGGATCATCGAACATCGCGCTGTCGCCGCCGGCGAGCAGCAGCATCCACCGCACCAGGTCGATGCCGTAGACCTCCTCGGTGACCGTGTGCTCGACCTGAAGACGCGCGTTGACCTCGAGGAAGGACTCTTGCTCGCGCTCGGAGTCGTAGATGAACTCGACCGTGCCGGCCGACCGATAGCCGGCCCTGGAGCAGAGCGAGATCGCCGACGCGGCCAGCCGGGCGCGCACCGCCTCTGGCAATGCGGGCGCCGGCGCCTCCTCGATCACTTTCTGGTGGCGGCGCTGCAGCGTGCAGTCGCGATCGCCAAGTGCGAGGACGCGCCCGGCGCCGTCACCGAAGACCTGTACCTCGACATGCCTGGCGCCGAGCACCAGGCGCTCGAGAAAGACGCCGCCACCACGGAAGCTGGAGGCGGCGACACGTTGCACGCGCTCGAACGCCTCGGTCAGCTGATCGCGGTCGTGGCAGGGGGCCATCCCGATGCCGCCGCCACCGGCGGTCGCTTTGAGCATCACCGGATAGCCAACGAGCTCGGCCGCCTCGCGGGCGGCGCGCAGGTCCGCGAGCTCGCCGCTCCCGTCGATCAGCGCGACACCGGCGGCACGTGCCTCCTCGCGGGCGGCGTCCTTGGCTCCGAACAGCTCGATCTGCCGTGGCGTGGGGCCGACCCACGCGATGCCGGCGTCCTCCACCGCACGCGCGAACTCCGCGTCTTCTGACAGGAGCCCGTATCCCGGATGCAGCGCACCCGCTCCGGTGCTGTGGGCCGCCTCGAGCACGCGCTCGGCGAGCAGGTAGCTGTCGCGAGCCCGCGCGGGACCGAGCCGCACCGCCGCGTCGGCCATGCGCACGTGCGGTGCACCCCGGTCGGGATCGGAGAAGACGGCGACAGTCCGGAGCCCGAGAGCGGTGGCGCTGCGGATGATCCGGCAGGCGATCTCGCCCCGGTTGGCGACCAGCAGCGTGTCGAAGCCGGCCGCCGGCTCGGCCTCGACGTTCATTCGCTCCCGACGGGCGCCGTGATCACCACCCGGATCGGCGTCGGGTCGAAGCCGTTGCATGGATTATTGATCTGCGGGCAGTTCGAGATCAAGACCAACGTGTCCCGCTCTGCTCGCAAGGTCACCGTCAGGCCCGGTCTCGAGATCCCGTCGACGACTCCGAGGGTGCCGTCCTGCCCGACCGGGACGTTCATGTAGAAATTGATGTTCGAGACGAGGTCGCGCTTGCCGAGGCCCCACTTGGCACCCTCGATCAGGAAGTTCTCGGCGCACGCATGCTGGTGCTTGGTGTGGTGGCCGTAGCGAAGCGTGTTGGATTCCTTGCTGCAGGCGCCGGCGACCGTGTCATGGCGTCCGCAGCCGTCGGCGACGATCGTCATCAGCGGGCGGCCGGCGGAGGACATCAGGACGCTCCCCTCGCCGAGGTAGACGTTCCCCTGCGCGACGATCGTGTCCGGCACGCTGTAGCGCTCACTCGTGTCGTGGGCGTCGTAGAGGAGCGTGTCAACTGCCTGGTTGCCTTCGAGGTCGACGATCGAGAGCAGCCGGCCGGCCTCGATGACCGCCGACCACGGCGCGCGCGGGGGGACGACATCGTCCACGATGACGCTCCCCGGCGGCAGCGTCCCTTCGCTGACCGGGTCAGGCGAGGCCACGTGCGTCGGCGTAGTCGTAGGTGTTCAGGAACGCGCGCTCGAGCTCCGGGGTCGAGGACCAGAGCGGATCCTCCGGACGCGTCGGCTCTCCCCGCCACGCAAGTACCTCGAGCGTCGTGCACTGGTAGTCCTCGCGAGGATCCAGCGGGTGGGGCACATTCGCGATCAGGACGACCAGCGGCAGCTCGGCTCGCAGCTCGACGAACGCGCCAGGAACCGCCGGTCCGGTCGGCTCGAGTGCTCCGTCCGGCGCGACCCGGCTGCCTTTGAAGAACGAGACCCCCGGAGGGATGTCGCGCGGGCCGAGCGAGTGCTTGGCGGCGGCCAGCAGCAGCAGCTCACGCCCGGCTGGGGATCGCCCGTGGGCTGAGCCATCGCCGTAGCGCTGTTCGTTGCGCGCGCGCGAGGATGTTCCGCAGAGCGCATCGTGAGTGCCGGAGGTGTCCTGCACGATGCTCGCCAGCACGCGGGCCTGATCTGACAGAAGCGGATGGCCGACGCCGAGGTAGGCCTGCCATGGCACCTTCACGGTGTCGGCCATATTCAGGCGCTCCCAAGGCTGGTCCGCGTTGTAGAGCAGAAGGTGCGCGCAGGCGTCGCCGCCCCGGTCGGTGAGGCGGATCGTGCTGCCCCGCGAGATCACCTTCGACGTGTAGCCGCCGCCGGCGACGGTCTCGGCCCAGATCAGAAGTTCGGGGTCGACGCCTGCGGGCACCTTCTCGTACGATCGCGCCGGCAGCACGGGCATCGCGTCGACGACCGTCCCCGCCTGCGAGCGGGCATGCGCGCGAGCTCCCTCGGTGGTCGCCGTTGACGTAGCAGCTGAAGTCATGTCGGACGGCCGAGAAACATATGCGTGGAATTCAATCGTGTCTCTGGCCTCTTGTCCAAAGGCGCATGGCCACACGGGCGTCCGGCACCGCTGCTGGATTTCAAGTTAGGTGTGGTGCCTGCCGAAGAGGTGGTCAGGATCGCGAGTCGAATGTCCGCTGATGCGCTCAGCGAGGCTCGCAGGACTACATGGAGGAGTCCCACGTCCCCGACCGCACCCGAGCAGACTCAAGCGAACCGGCCTACCGTCCACATCCTGTGGCTTACCACGGGTCTTTCCTGCGATGACGACTCGGTCGCGATGACCGCCGCCACGAACCCAAGCATCGAGGACATCCTCGGAGGGGTGATCCCCGGGATGCCCAACGTCGTCCTGCACAATCAGCTGCTCGCCTATGAGGTCGGCGACGCCTACATGCAGGCCTGGCACGACGCCGAGGACGGCAAGCTCGGACCGATGATCCTGGTCGTCGAGGGCTCGATCGGGAACGAGCAGATCAACGGCGACGGGCACTGGAGCGGCATGGGCGTCGACCCGGTTGACGGACAGCCGATCACGGTCAACGATTGGGTCGATCGGCTCGCGCCGATGGCCGACGTCGTCGCGGCATTCGGGACCTGCGCGACCTACGGCGGGATTCCCGCGATGAAGAACAACCCGACCGGCGCGATGGGGCTTCCCGACTATCTCGGCTGGCGCTGGCGCTCGCGGCGCGGAGTGCCGATCGTCTGCCTCCCCGGTTGTCCGGTGCTACCGGACAACATGACCGAGCTACTGCTGTACCTGACCCTCTTCGTCGGCGGAATGGCGCCGGCGCCCGAGCTCGACGATCAGCTGCGTCCCAAGTGGCTGTTCGGGCGCACGACGCGCGAAGGCTGCAGTCGCGCCGGCTTCACCGAGCAGGGACGGTTTGCGACCGAATACGGCAACGACCCGCGCTGCCTCGTCAAGCTCGGGTGCAAGGGACCGGTGGTCAAATGCAATCTGTCCCAGCGGGCGTGGATCAACGGCGTCGGGGGGTGCCCGAACGTGGGCGGCATCTGCATCGCGTGCACGATGCCGGGGTTCCCCGACAAGTACATGCCGTTCATGGACCCGGATCCATGGGGCAGCATGGCCGCCGACTTCCAGCGGTTCACCTACGGACCGCTGTTCAGGTACTTCCGGCGGCGCAACCTACGCGTGAAGTTCGAGCACGAGCCTGAGTGGCGTCGCCCGGGAAGCAGCCTCACAAGTGGCTATTCCAAGCGCTGGTAACATTTGCAACAACCTGGGTTCGACGCCCCGGGGATCACGCGCTCTTTCGCTGCCCGGCCGCAACCGGAGCTCGAGCGGGCATGGAGGCTCCGTTTGATGGTGACGCTTAGCGAGATAATCCGCTGGTTCGTGTACCGGCTCAGCGCGGTCTACAACGCCCTGGCTGTCCGCGCGATGCGACGCGACCAGCTGCTGGTCGGATCCGAGAGGAAATTCCGCGCGCTGCTGGAGTCAGCCCCGGACGCGATGGTGATCGTGAACTCACACGGCCACATCACGCTTGCGAACGCCCAAGCCGAGCGGATGTTCGGCTACCGCCGCGCGGAGCTGATCGGGCAGAGCATCCGGATCCTGATCCCCGAGCGGTTGCGCGACCGCCATCGCGCGCACCAGCGAACCTACCTGCGAGACGCGAAGGCCCGGCCGATGGGCGGCGACATCGATCTCCACGGGCGACGCAAGGACGGCACCGAGTTTCCCGTCGAGATCAGCCTCAGCCCGCTCGAGACCGACGAAGGCACGCTCGTATCGAGCGCGATCCGCGACGTCACAGAACGCAAGCGCGACGAGGCGCTGCTGCGAGAGCTGGCGGAGAGCGACGGGCTGACCGGCCTGCTCAACCGGCGCAAGTTCGAAGAACATCTCGCTCAGGAAGTGGCGCTGGTCGACCGCTACGGCGGCGAGGCAGCGATGCTGCTGATCGACATCGACGGCCTCAAGCACGTCAACGACACGCTCGGCCACGCCTGCGGCGACGAGTTGATCCGCAATGTCGGCGCGGTGATCAGCTCGCGCGTTCGGCAGACAGACGTCGTCGCTCGTTTTGGTGGGGACGAGTTCGCGGTACTGCTGCCACGGACGACGGATGATGCAGCTCGAGCCGTCGCGGACGGCCTGCTCGACGGGATCCGCGCTCAGTCCCTGATTCTGTCGGGCCACCATCTGCACCCCAGCGTCAGCATCGGCGTGGCCGCGTTCGAGGCGGGCGCCGTCGCCAGCGACGAGGTCATGGTCGCCGCCGATCTCGGGCTCTACGAAGCCAAGGACGCCGGGCGTAACCAGGTCGGAGTGTTCAAGGCGCCGCTCTCCTCGGCGCCGGAGAACCGCGAGCGGGTGTCATGGTCAAAGCGCATCAGGGCCGGTCTCGACGAGGGACGGATCGTCCCCTACCGGCAGCCGATCATGACCCTGCACGATCGCTCCGTGTCCAGGTATGAGCTGCTTGCGCGGCTGCTCGACAGGCACGGCGAGGCAACGATGCCGCGCGTGTTCATGCCAACCGCCGAGCGGACCGGAGCGGTGCGTGAGATCGACCGGCGGATGATCTCTTACGCGATCGCTCTGATCTCGGCGGCGGAGCTGGTCCACGAGACCGTCAGCTACGAAGTCAACGTATCCGCCCGATCGCTCGGCGATCCCGACCTGCTGCCGATGATCTCGCGCGAGCTGGCGATCAGCGGAATCGATCCAGCCTCGCTCGTGTTCGAGATCACCGAGACGGCGGCGATCGCGAACATGGACCAGGTCCGCCGGTTCGCCGCGACGCTCAGAGATCTCGGCTGCGGGTTCGCGCTCGACGACTTCGGCGCCGGCTTCGCGTCGTTCTACTACCTCAAGCACGTGCCGCTCGACTGGATCAAGATCGACGGCGACTTCGTCCTTGATCTGACCAGCAACAGCACCGACCAGCTCGTCGTCCGCCATATCGCCGAGATGGCGCGCAGCCTCGGCCTTGGCACGATCGCGGAGTTCGTCAAGGACATCGAGACGCTGGACCTGCTCTGCGACCTTGGCGTCGACTGCGGGCAGGGCTGCTACATCGGCGACCCTGAGCCGATCCCAAACCTGATCGAGCTGCATCCCTCCACGCTCGCCCGCCGGTCCTGAGCCGCGGGCTCAGGCCCACGGGCGTGAGCGCCGAAACAAGGGTCATGGACGCCTCGGCCTACGCCTTCGCACAAGGGATGCGAAGCACCCGGAGCGCGCTGAGGGAGTGGAATCTCGAGCCGTGGCCGGTGCTCAGGTCGTGGCTGGCCGGAAGCCTCGCCGCAGCCGCGTTCCTGCTACTCGCCGTGTGGCTCGTCGCGGCGATCACCCCAGGGTCGATCGTGGGCTCGTTGCACAAGCCGCCCTTCTTCGTCGGGCGCCCGCGGGACGTGGTCAGCGTGCTCCTCGACAACTCGCTCGTGCTGGCCTTCCATGCGCTGGCCTGCGTCGCGGGCTTCGTCGCCGGAAGCTCACTGCCGATCCAGGCGCGCGAGCACCGCGGACTCGCACGACTGATCCACGAGCGGGGTGGGACCCTCGCGATCGCGTTCGTTGCCTGCGCGACCGTGTTTTCGCTCGGCAATCAGGCATACGTGCTCGGCACCGGACTCTCCCAGGCCGCATTCGCACTGCACACCTCACCCGGGCTGCTCCTGATCGGCCTCCTCCCCCACGCCCTCCCCGAGCTCGCGGCCCTCTTCCTGCCCCTCGCGGCATGGATCATCGCCTCCCGTCGCGGCGACTGGGACCAGCTCCTCGCGGCAACGCTCGTCACCGTAGCCCTCTCAGTCCCAGTACTGGTCATCACCGCCCTCTGGGAGGTCTACATAGCCCCCCACCTGCTCCAAGCCCTGATCGGGTATTAGCGGGCGGTCGGGAGGGCCGGCGCCCGCCGGTGCGCTCGGGCGGAGGTCCGCACGCGGGGCCGGTCCGCGCCGATCCGAAGCAGCTGGCGGTTGGGGGACTTGACACCCATTATTAGTCACTGCTAAGCTGAATCTTAGTTAGCACTCACTAATCAGGAGGTGTCGGGTCATGAAAGTCTCCGCCAGCCGTGGATGGACACTTGCGATCGTCTCGATCGGGCTGTTCATGGTCGTCCTCGACAACCTGGTCGTAAACGTTGCGCTGCCGAGCATCCATCGTGACCTCGGCGCTTCGATCCAGGCGCTCGAATGGACCGTCAACGCGTACGTCCTCGCGTACGCGGTGCTGCTGCTGACGGGGGCCGCACTCGGCGACCGCTTCGGACGCAAGCGCATGTTCATCGCCGGAATCACGCTGTTCACGCTCTCCTCGGCCGCCGCGGCGCTCGCGCCCTCAACCGGCTTTCTGATCGCCGCCCGCGCGTCACAGGGCATCGGAGCCGCGATCGTGACGCCTC
>Ga0302325_10002720_pt1 | contig 42537 bp, 40 predicted proteins | sample Palsa_T0_2_FD_201948 | JGI IMG/M metagenome (GOLD analysis project Ga0302325, IMG submission 201948) | Peat permafrost microbial communities from Stordalen Mire near Abisko, Sweden - Palsa_T0_2 | ecosystem: Environmental > Terrestrial > Soil > Palsa > Peat permafrost | place: Sweden: Abisko... | reverse complement strand
CGGTTTGCGATCCGCGAAGGTGGCCGGACGGTGGGCGCGGGAACGGTGACGGAGATTATTGAATAAAGGCGGAATACGAGGGAGACAAGGAATACAAGGAATGCTCGGCATTCCTCGTCTTCCTGGTATTCCCTGTATTCCTTCTTCGCGACTGAAGGGAGCGACATGCGCGAAATCATTACAATGCAATGCACCGAGTGCAAACGCAAGAACTATAGCAAAACGAAGAACAAGAAGACCAAGACCGAGCGGCTGGAGTTGAAGAAGTTCTGCGCCTTTTGCCGTTGCCATCGGGCACATAGGGAAATTAAGTAGACTGGAGTAGACGCGGGCCGAGTAGGGGCATAGGCTAACGGTAAACCAGCGGTCTCCAAAACCGCCTTTGGGGGTTCAAATCCCTCTGCCCCTGCCATCTCAGTCAGAGCGAGGAAATCTTAAGAACATGGCTACCGCACAAATTCAGGAAGGCGACGAGGGGAATTTCATCCAGCGGGCGTCCAGTTGGCCCATCGGGGTGAAGAACTACTTCGAAGAACTGCAGACCGAGATGAAGCGTGTGACCTGGCCCTCGTGGAAGCAGGTTCGCGCCACCACACTGGTGGTGATTATCGCCGTGTTCGCGTTCGCGGCGTATTTCGCTGTGATTGACCAGATCTTCCTGAGTCTCATCAACAAGCTGTTTAACGCGTTCACCAAGTAAGTGAGAGAGACCATGCCGGACGAAGAAATTAACAATCCTGAAGAGAACGGACACGCTGCCGAGAGTCCCGATCCGGCCGAAGCGGCTCCCGCAGCAGCCGCCGTTGCCGACAGCAAGAACTGGTACATCATCCACACCTATTCGGGGTTTGAGCAAAAGGTGGCGGATTCTTTGCGAAGCCGCGCTCAGGCCTTCGGCTTTGACCACCAGATCGGCGAACTGCTGATTCCGACCGAAGAAGTGGTCGAACTGCGCGGCGGCAAAAAGGTCACCAGCAAACGTTTGCTCTATCCCGGATACGTGATGGTGCAAATGGAAATGAACGATCAACTGTGGCACGAGGTGAAGAACACGCCGCGCGTCACCGGATTCGTCGGCGGGGGTAATAGCCCGGTGCCGCTGACGGCCGACGAAGTAAATTCGATTCTGTTCCGGCAGCAGACTTCGGCCGAGCGCCCGCGCCCGAAGATGAACTTCGAGAAGAACGAGATGGTGCGCATCAACGATGGTCCGTTCGCCAACTTCTCGGGCAAGGTGGACGAAATCAATCCGGAGCGCAATACCTTGCGCGTGCTGGTGACCATTTTTGGCCGCGCCACGCCGGTGGAACTGGATTTCCTGCAAGTCGAGAAATTATAGAAAAGCGCACAGAGCAGGGTGCGCTCGAAAAGGAAGGAAACAATCGCGCCCTGCTGCGTTGTGCGCGGTGCTTAGAGAAGAGACAACATGGCAAAGAAAATTACCGATTACGTGAAGCTGCAGATCCCGGCCGGGAAGGCCACGCCGGCGCCGCCCGTCGGCACCGCGCTCGGTCCCAAGGGCGTGAACATCATGGAGTTCTGCAAGGGCTTCAACGCAAAGACCTCCGCCAAGGATCAGGAAGGCCTGATCATTCCGGTGGTCATCACTATTTATAGCGACCGGAGCTTCACCTTCATCACCAAGACGCCGCCGGTGCCGGTGCTGATCAAGCGCGCGGTGAATCTGGCCAAGGGGTCGGCTGAACCGAACAAGAACAAGGTGGGCAAGATCACCGAGGCGCAGGTGGAAGAGATCGCCAAGATCAAGATGCCCGATCTGAACTGCTTCGACGTCGCGGCAGCGGTGCGCAGCGTCAAAGGAACCGCGCGCAGCATGGGCGTGGACGTAGTCTAAGTCTGGCCGCCGATAAGCGCGGATCAAGAACTAGAGCTCGCGGAGCCGCGCCAACCCACGCAAAATTTCGGGCTGTTCTTTCAACCCTGCCAGAGGCCGGAGTTGCTCGTCGATGTAATGCCAATCGAGTGTGCCGCGGTTTCGTATCGTGATGCCCTCCACGTCCCGGATATCGCCTGGACGAAACGCAAAAAGCTTCATGACGATCAAGTCTTCGGCCGAGCATGTGCGTAGTTCGACACCGCTGTCGTACCGAAACGCGGACGCACGCTGGATGACCAACTCCTCAAACGGGAGCGCCGCAAGCGAAACGTCGATGCCTATCGCGTTGGCTGTGTTTAGGAGCAGCACCCGATTTCGCTGGGCGAACTCTCGCGCGCCGGGAAGCCGTGGCGCGAATCTCGCGAGCAATGCATCAATGACTTCATCCTCGCCGCCGAATCCGGTGAGGACGTTGAGGTCCACATCAAGAGTGACGCGAGTTTCGCCCCAGCGAAGGACGGCAACTCCCCCGATGAAGCAGAAGCGCCAACCTTTTTGACCGCAGAAGTCCTGTACGTCTCTTGCCGCTTCGAGTAGTTCAATCATCGGCGGAGCTTCGCAAACCAACTTTGCATTTCGATGAGCCCGGAGGTTTCGCGAGGCGGAAGCGTCCGCGTCGCATGGTTGAAAGCGCCTTCCAACGCGGCCAAGTGTTTGTGGACGTCGATCTTTTCGATCTCTTTTCGCCGGATGGCCTCCAGCTCGGGACCAGCTCGTTTCCAGGTCTCAACCCAGCGGCGCATCGCCTCGCGTTCGTCCATAATTCTATTATCAGGTTTCATCGTTTCATCAATGGCGATGCCCGGGCTGCGGACCCTATCGGCATCGCAGAGCAGTGTCAAGGCTCGAAGCGAGGCATCAACAAATCGTGATAAAATTCTCAGCCGATCGGCAACTAAAACATAACATCGAAATGATCAAGCGAACTTTGGGATCTGTGGCCACGAACGACTAAACTAACAAAGAGGATCATCATGGCTGTTCTACGAAAGATCTTTGGCACCAGTATCGCGATCGCGGTCGCCCTGACGGTCAGCGAGCCGTTTTCGGCCTTTGCACAAGCAGGAGGTTCTGCCCCTACAGCGCCGGTTCAGGGTGCGGGCGCCCCAGGTGGTGATGGACAAGCTGGCGGCCGCCCAGGTCGAGGCGGCGGGCCGCGGTACACCCCTGCAGCCGATGCGAAAGACCTGAAAGCCGTCCTTTTCAACTGGGCCTGGTACATGGGCATGCTCCGAAGCAGTGAGGAGCGAGACCTGATCATGACGCTCGAATACCAGGGCAAGGGCACCATCCAAGTGGACGGACAGCCCTGCAATGTAACGAAGTATCGAACCAGTATCAGCTACCAGACGTCAGGCGAGCGGATTCAGTACACGGGCACTCGGTCCAATGGCCAGGCGTGCTCTAATGTCGAAGTCCTTAGTGGAGCGTATGCCTGGAACGAAGACATTCCCGGCGCCGAACTCGTCCCCGGTAAAGGCAAGGCGACGCCCATGCCCGCAACAGTAGAGGAACGGATGATTCGCCTGTGGGCCAGTCCGCAAGGTGCGTTCAAGGGCGCGATGGCGGGGATAAGCGATCCACCGGAAATGGCGCCCAGGCCGCAAAGGGTACCTGCCGGCGTCTCGATGGCTGGCAAAACCTCCGTCGCGTGGGAAGGCAATAAGCCCCTTGTGACGTTCCCGATTCCCGGCGTCCCCGATGCGATCGCAACCGCGACGCTCAACGACAAGTTCATGGCGGAGCGCGTGGTGGTGAAGCAGGGAGCGAAGACTTATGAGTTCACCTACAGCAACTATAAAGACTGGAACAATCCGCTGAATCCCGCAGAGGCGTTCTACGCGGGCAGGATGACCGAGAAACAGAACGGCGCCGTCGTCCGCGACATTACGACGACGCTGACGGAAACGGGACAGATGTATGTCGTGATGCCGGTTCCGGCCAGCGTCAAAGCGGCGATCAAGCCAACGAATCAGCCTGCCAACTGGACCCTCAATGCCGACGCACCGCCGAGGCAGACTGCAGCAGCCGCCGTAACCCCGCGGCTGGCCGACGGACATCCGGATATGACAGGAAGTTGGGATCGTCCCCCTCTTGCAATTACGGGTAGTGGCACCCGTCGATGTGGTCCAACGCAGGTGCCGGGTGGGGGAATCAACGTCGACGTCGGCTGCACAACCGCGCAAGACAACTTCTGGGTGGATTATGAGTGGATCTCACCCTCGCGTTTTGGGCCGAGTCGTCCCATTTACAAACCCGAGTTTTGGGACAAGACTCAGGAACTCGATCAGTGGACCAACAAGTACGATCCAGTCATGACCTGTCAACCGCTGGGACTCCCGCGGCAGGGTACCCCGAACCGCATTATCCAGTCGCCAACCGACATCATCTTCTTCTATGGAGGCAGTAGCGATTACGGCGGCGGAAACTTCGAATACCGCGACATCCCGACCGACGGCCGAGAGCGCCAAAAAACGGTCGAAGACTTTTACTACGGGCTTCCGATGGGTAAATGGGAGGGCGACACGCTGGTGATCGATTCCACCAACTTCGTCGATAGCACCTGGTTCGGACGCGGCGGCCTGCTTCATTCCTCCGACCTGCACATCGTTGAGAAGCTGACTCGGAAGGGCGATGAAATTCTTTACCAGATGACCATCGAGGACCCGGACGTGCTCATCGAGCCATGGGTGATGCCGGACAGAATTCTGCGGGCGCGTTCGGGCGCGCCACAAATCATCCATGAGCGCGCGAATTGCGAGGTCTACGAGACCAAGGACATCAGTACTCAGTTTCGCCACTAACCGTTCTTAGTTACCAGACTCGCAGCCCGTTTCGGAGTCCTCTCCGGGACGGGCTGTTTTTTGGGGAATCCGAGGCAAGGCGAACGCGATTCCGGGATGAAGGCGAACACCGGTTCCACGATGAAGCCGAACAGTTTTCTTAACACACGACGGGTGGGAACAGCCTCTCAGCCGGCAAAGCGATTGGTAAACTTGGTCGGCATGTCTCGAGGCCTCTTCGTTCTTGTCATCGCGTTCTCCGCAACGATGTTCGCTCAGCAGGCGATTGATCCTCCCGCGGCGCCGGTCTTAGACCATCTGCGCCACGCGGTGAAAAGTCTCGATAAAACCGTGCCGTTTTACCGCGACGTGTTGGGTCTGCCTTTGAGTTACACCCGCGATCCCCTCGCTCAGAAACCACAACCATTGGACGAGGGTATGTCGCGGTTCACAGCCACGCAAGGGGCCAGTTTCCGCGCAGCCGTGTTCCGCATTCCTGGAGCGAACTTCGGATGGGAATTGACGGAGTTCACTGGCGTCGCGCGGAAAGCCGGCCGCTTTGAGATTCAAGATCCCGGATCAGCAACACTGGCGCTCATGGTGCGCGATATCGACAAAGTTGTGGCGAGGTTGAAGGCGGCGGGCACAACAATCGTAACGGCAGGCGGCGCTCCGATCAATCCGACCGGAAACCCCACCTCAAAGATGCGCGAGATTGTGTTGCGCGACCCGGATGGCTTCTTTGTCGAACTCCAGCAGCCGGACCCATTGCCAGCCGGTGTGCCGCCGGAAGGGGATGTCTTAGGTGGCAGCGTTCAACTGTCCATCGACGACACCGAGAAGTCGGTTGGATTCTTTCAGGCAGCCATTGGTTTCGAGGCGCGGCCGAGCAGCCCATGGGGCACGAATGACACCGTACTGAAGCTCATCGGATTGCGGGGTGCCCAGTGGCGAATCACGCATGGCGCGATCCCTGGTTTGACTGCGGACCTCGCCCTGATCGAATACAAAGGCGTGCCGCGCCACAAGCGAGTGATGAGTGCTGCCGACCCTGGTTCCCCAGCCTTCACCATGATGGTGTGGGATTTGGATGCTGCTGTTGAGCGATGGAAGGCGGCGGGTGGTACCGTCATCTCCACTGGCGGTGCGCCAGTGAAACTTCCGGGTGAAGCAGGAAATATCCTTGTGCGCGACATCAACGGTTTTGTGTGGGAGCTTTTTACGATCGCGAAGTTGCGGCGGCTATGACAATGGCCATGCAGAGTACGGTGGCATAAAAGTAGCCCACAATCACGCAGCGATGGATGTTGATGCTCCGGCTAAAGGCTCGCTCCCACCGATTTCGTTCGCGGCCGTCGGTCTGTATTTGTCCGGCGAGATGCAACACAAGGCAGGTTAGGTTCCCCAGCACACTGAGGAGGTTCTCCTCGCAGGTCATCGCAGAGGAGTAGACAAACCCCATTTCAGTCTGGTAACGTTATAGAAGCGCTAAAACGCAATACATCTTAAATCTCAGTGGGAGGCAGGGGTCTTTAGGTTTAGTCTCTGCCGTCTGCACCAATGAGGGAGTATGTCGAAACACGGTAAGAAGTTCGAAGCTGCGTCCAAACAAGTAGAGCAACGCCCCTACACCCTCCACGACGCGGTTCCTCTAGTCCAGAAGGTCAAGTTCACAAAATTCGACGAGACGGTTGAGCTGCACATGCGCCTGGGCGTGGATCCCAAGCACGCCGATCAGATGGTGCGCGGCACCGTGGTGCTTCCCAATGGCCTGGGCAAATCGAAAAAAGTTCTGGTAATCGCCTCGGGCGACAAGCTGCGTGAGGCTGAAGCGGCCGGCGCCGACTTGTTCGGCGGCGAGGAGATGGTGGCCAAAATTCAAGGCGAGAGCTGGACCGATTTTGACGCCGTCATCGCCACGCCGGACATGATGCGATCGGTGGGGCGCCTTGGTAAGGTACTCGGTCCGCGCGGCTTGATGCCCAACCCCAAAACCGGGACCGTCACCACCGACATCGCGACTGCCGTGAGGGAAGTGAAGGCCGGTAAAGTGGAATTTCGCGTGGACAAGACCGGCGTCATCCACGTGCCTTGCGGCAAGGTGAGTTTCGAAACCAGCAAGCTGCTGGAAAACGCCGACAGCCTGATCCAGGCCGTCATCAAGGCTAAGCCCGCGGCAGCCAAAGGCAAGTACGTCAAGAGCGTGACTATCTGCTCCACCATGGGCCCGGGCGTCCATCTGGATGTTACGGCCTTCAACGCGAAGCAGATCTGACGGAGTACACCATGAAGAAGAAATCGGACAAAGAAAAAGATCTGGAAGCGCTGAAGAAGGATTTCGAAAAGGCGCAGAACATCTTCGTCACCAGCTTCGAGAAGCTGACCGTCCAGCAGGATTTTGAGCTGCGCAAATCAGTGCGCGGCGCGGGCGGAGATTACAGGGTTGTCAAGAACAACCTGGCGGAGAAGGCGTCGCAAGGGACTCCGGCGGAAGACCTCATGGCGCATCTGGTGGGCATGACGTCGATGGCCTACACCAACAAGGATCCGGTGGCGCTGGCCAAGGCGCTCACCACCTATGCGAAAGCAAATCCGGCGTTCACTTTCAAGGCTGGGATGGTGCAAGGCCGTGCGATCGACGTTAAGTCGATCCAGGAGCTGGCCGCGCTTCCACCGCGCGAGGAGATTTTAGCGAAGGTTCTTTTCCTGATTCAAGCATCGGCGCAGCGGTTGGTCACAACGCTCGGAGGCGTGGGGCGCAACCTTGCGGTGGTTGTCGAGCAGGGTGTCAAGGAAAACAAGTTTTCACAATAAGCAGATTTGCATAAGCAGATTTGCATAAGCTGATTTGCATAAGGAGTAGAGGACAAAGATCATGGCGGACATCAACGCGATTGCGGAACAGATTCAAGGGCTGACGTTGCTCGAAGCATCGCAGCTGGTTAAATTGCTCGAGGAAAAGCTGGGCGTCTCGGCTGCGGCGGCTACCGTGGCGGCGGCTCCGGCGGGCGGCGGTGGAGCGGCGGCTGCACCCGCGGCTGAAGAGAAGACCGAGTTCAACGTGATCCTGACCGCGGCCGGCGCGAACAAGATCAACGTCATCAAAGCGGTTCGTGAAGTCACCAACCTGGGGCTCAAGGAAGCCAAGGATCTGGTGGACGGCGCGCCCAAGCCGATCAAAGAGGGCGTTAACAAGGAAGAAGCCGAGACCATCCGGAAGAAGTTTACCGATGCCGGTGCCACGGTCGAAGTAAAATAACCGCTTTGGCGGTTGTTTTTGGCTGCCGTGCCGCCGGATGCCCGTCACCCGGCGGCGTTTGTAGCTTATTGGAACCATTGGGGCGGGTGGCCCCATTTGTCCAGCCCTAAGGCCCGATTTGACGAAAGTTAGATCGGTCTGTTAAAGTTAATACTGTTACTGGCCGGAGACCGACCCGGATTCTTGCTCTTGTGAACCAAACATCCTGTGGATTTGGTGTGCCTTCTCTTGAGAGGGGCACAGGGCTTTGCCATGCTCATTTTTGCCTCACCCGGCGTGTATGGCTACGGTCTTCCGATGCTGGTTGTCTAGTGTCCCGCGTTCGATCTTCCCCTCAAGCCTTTGGCTCGCAATCCGGGCCGAGGCGTCCTTGAACCGAGGCGGGAAGGCGGCAGCGGTTGTTTTGTTCTTCGAATGAGTCGAGAGACCATCGGCCGTAGGAGTAAAAATGGAAAATCTGGCTAACGTCGTTACGCGCGAGCGAATGGATTTCTCCCGTATCAAGACTTCCATCCCGATCCCTAATCTGATTGAAGTTCAGAAGAAATCATACGAGCGGTTTTTGCAGATGGACCTGCTTCCCGGAGAGCGGGAAGACACCGGCCTGCAGAGCGTGTTCAACTCTGTTTTTCCGATCTCGGATTTCCGCGGGTTAAGCCAGCTGGAGTTCGTGGACTACGCGATAGGCAATTGGGAGTGCAAGTGCGGAAACCTGAAGGGGCTGCATCACCTGCGTTCCACCTGCCGCAATCCCAGTTGCGGCGCCACCATCAAGACCGATCCGTTCCATGTCGGCGACGTGCTCTGCCACCGCTGCGGAACGTTCAATAAGAATATCGTCACCTTCTGCAACCGCTGCGGCGATCCGGTGGGTTTGCAGCTGAAATATGACGTGGCCGAATGCGAAGAGCGCGGCATGACCTACGCGGCCCCGCTCAAGGTGACCATCCGGCTGACGGTTTACGATAAGGATGCCGAAACCGGAGTCAAGACCGTCCGGGATATCAAAGAGCAAGAGGTCTTCTTCGGCGAAATTCCGCTGATGACCGACAACGGCACCTTCATCATCAACGGAACCGAGCGCGTCATTGTATCGCAGTTGCACCGCTCGCCCGGGGTGTTCTTCGAGCGCGTTCCGGCCCAGGGCTATTTCCTGGGCAAGATCATTCCTTATCGCGGAAGCTGGGTCGAATTCGAGTACGACAACAAGAATCTGCTGTACGTTCGTATCGACCGCAAACGCAAATTCTACGGCACGGTTTTCCTGCGCGCGTTGGGATTGAAGAGCGACGCCGAGATCCTGAAGGCCTTCTATAACGTCAGCGAAATCGCCATCAAGGACAAGAAGCTCTTCTGGAAGGTCTCCGACAGCCTGGTCGGGCTGAAGCTTTCCAAAGCCATCTCCACCAAGAACGAAACCATCGTTCCGCAGGGCCGCAAGATCACCAAGAGTCTCTTCGAGGCCATTCTCAAGGCCAAGATCGAGCAAGTGGAAGTGGATCGCACCGATCTGCAGGGAGCTTATATCGCGGCCGACGTGATCGACATGTCTACCGGCGAAGTGCTCGTGGAAGCGAACCAGGAGCTCATCAACGTCGATAAGGTGATGGACAACGGCATCACGTCGTTCGAGGTGTTCTTCCCCGAGCGCGACGACGTAGGGAACGTGGTTTCGGTCACGCTCAGAAAAGATCCGGTCAAGAGCCAGAACGACGCCTTGCTCGAAATCTACCGCAAGCTGCGTCCCGGCGATCCGCCCACGCTCGACACCGCCACCCAATTGTTCCAAGGCATGTTCTTTGACCCGCGCAAGTACGACTTTTCGCGCGTGGGCCGTATGAAGTTCAACATCAAGCTGTACGACAAAATCGAGGCCGCGCCGCTGGACAAGCGGACGCTCGATCAGAAGGACTTCATCGATACCATCAAGTACCTGCTGAAGCTGCGCCGCGGCATCGGCGCGGTCGACGACATCGATCACCTGGGCAATCGCCGCGTTCGCGCGGTGGGCGAGCTGCTCGAAAATCAGTTCCGCATCGGCCTGGTGCGCATGGAGCGCGCCATTAAAGAGAAGATGTCGGTGTACCAGGAAATGTCGACGGCTATGCCGCATGACCTGGTGAACGCCAAGCCCGTAATGGCCGCCATCCGCGAGTTCTTCGGCTCGAGCCAGCTCTCGCAGTTCATGGATCAGACCAACCCGCTGTCGGAGATCACGCACAAGCGCCGTCTCTCGGCTCTTGGACCAGGCGGTTTGTCACGCGAGCGCGCCGGATTCGAAGTCCGCGACGTGCATCCCACGCATTACGGGCGCATCTGCCCCATCGAGACGCCGGAAGGTCCGAATATCGGGTTGATCTCTTCGCTCTCCTGCTTTGCCCGCATCAATGAGTATGGATTCATCGAGAGCCCCTATCGCCGTGTGCTCAAGGGCACGGTGATCGATGAAATCCGCATTCTGAATCCGGGCGATTCGTCCTATAAGGTGGGCGATGTCTTAACGCGCAATGAGGTCGACAAGGCCAATCGTGAGCTGGGCGCCAAGAAGCAGCCCATTGAACTCGAAGCCCATTGCGACTACCTGTCGGCGTGGGAAGAAGACAAGTACCTGATCGCGCAGGCCAACGTTCAGCTCGACGAAAAGGGACACATCGTTCCCGAGCTCGTCAACGCCCGGCAGGCCGGCAACTTCGTGCTGAAGCATAAGGACGAAGTGGAGTACATGGACGTCAGTCCCAAACAGTTGGTCTCGGTGGCCGCCAGTCTGATTCCGTTCCTCGAAAACGACGACGCCAACCGCGCGCTGATGGGTTCGAACATGCAACGCCAGGCCGTGCCGCTGCTGCGCGCCGAAACGCCGTACGTGGGTACCGGTATGGAGAACGTCACCGCTCGCGATTCTGGAGCGGTGGTCATCTGCAAACGCTCCGGCGTGGTGGATTCGGTGGATTCCGAACGCATCATCGTCCGCGTGGAAGGCGGCGGGGCGCACGAAGGGCAGCTTTCGCGCGAAGTGGGCGCCGATATTTATCAGCTCACCAAATTCAAGCGCTCGAACCAGAACACCTGCATCAGCCAGAAGCCGATTGTGGCTCAGGGGCAGCGGGTGAAGAAGGGCGACGTGCTGGCCGACGGTCCTTGCACCGACATGGGTGAACTGGCTCTGGGCCGCAACGTACTGGTGGCTTTCATGCCCTGGCGCGGGTACAACTTCGAAGACGCCATCGTGGTATCGGAGAAGCTGGTCAAGGAAGATTACTACACTTCGATCCACATCGAAGAGTTCGAGATTGAAGCTCGGGACACCAAGCTCGGTCCCGAAGAAATCACGCGCGACATTCCGAACATCGCCGAAGCTTTCCTCCGCAATTTAGATGAAAGCGGCATCATTCGCATCGGCGCCACCGTGAAGCCGGGCGACATTCTGGTCGGTAAGGTGACGCCCAAGGGTGAAACCCAGCTCACGCCGGAAGAGAAGCTGCTGCGCGCCATCTTCGGCGAAAAAGCCGGTGACGTGAAGGATGCGTCGCTGTACTGCCCGCCGGGTATCGAAGGAACCGTGGTCGATTGCAAGGTCTTCTCCCGCAAGGGTGCGGATCTGGACGAGCGGTCCAAGGCCATTCTCGAATGGCAGATCGAACGGCTGCATCGGAACTTAGAAGACGAAAAACGCATTCTGAACGACGAGCGCGCCAAGCGCCTCACCGATCTGCTGGAAGGCAAGGAAGTCCTGGCCGACCTGCACGACGAAAAGACCAATAAGAAACTGGTGTCGAAAGGTCTGCAACTCAGCCGCGACGTAGTGGAGAAGCTGCGCGCGCGCGATTTGAAGCGCGTCAAGTTCGCCAACAAAGACGTGCGGTTGAACGAGCAGATCGACGAAATCGAGGAGATGACCTCGCGCCAGATCGCGGTGCTCGAAAAGATCACCGAAGAGAAAATCGCCAAGCTCCGCAAGGGCGACGAATTGCCCCCCGGTGTCATCAAGCTGGTGAAGTGCTACATCGCCATGAAGCGCAAGCTTTCGGTGGGCGATAAGATGGCCGGGCGGCACGGCAACAAGGGTGTCATCGCGCGCATCGTTCCCGAAGAGGACATGCCGTATCTGCCCGATGGCACGCCGGTTGAAATCGTTTTGAATCCGCTGGGCGTTCCGTCCCGTATGAACGTCGGCCAGATTCTGGAAACGCACTTGGGCTGGGCGGCGCACGCTTTAGGGCTGCATTTCGCTACGCCGGTTTTCGACGGCGCCACCGAAAAAGACATCAAGGCGCAACTGAAGCAGGCCGACCTGCCGACTTCGGGCAAGGTACAGCTTTGGGACGGGCTCTCCGGCCTGGCCTTCGAACAGCCGGTGACCGTGGGCTACATCTACATGCTCAAGCTCTCGCACCTGGTGGACGACAAGATCCACGCCCGGTCCATCGGCCCGTACTCACTCATCACGCAACAGCCGTTGGGCGGCAAGGCCCAGTTTGGCGGACAGCGCTTCGGGGAAATGGAAGTTTGGGCGCTCGAAGCATACGGCGCCGCTTATGTTCTGCAGGAATTGCTGACCGCCAAGTCCGACGACGTTTACGGACGCGCCAAGATCTACGAAGCGATCGTCAAGGGAGAAGCGGCCGCCGAGCCCGGCGTGCCGGAGTCATTCAACGTCCTGATCCGGGAATTGCAGTCTCTGTGTCTGGATGTGGAGTTGATGAAGAAGCCGCGCGAGATTTTGGATACTGCACTCGCGGCAGATTAATGGCGGGGATTAGTTCGTTAGGGATTCGGGATTGGCCTTGTACGCTCGATAGTGCCAGTCCCCAAACCCCAATCCCCAACCCCAAGTTTTTATAAGGAGATTTATGTACCGATCCTCTCCGTACGATAGAGCAAATTTGATCGCCGACTTTGATTCCATCCGGATCAGCCTCGCCTCTCCGGAAAAGATCCGAAGCTGGTCGCATGGGGAAGTCACCAAGCCGGAAACCATCAACTACCGGACCTTCAAGCCGGAGCGCGACGGGCTGTTTTGCGCCCGCATTTTCGGCCCCATTGCAGACTGGGAGTGCTTGTGCGGAAAGTACAAGCGGATGAAACACCGCGGCGTCATCTGCGACAAGTGCGGCGTTGAAGTAACGCTGTCGCGCGTGCGGCGCGAACGCCTGGGCCACATCGAACTGGCCAGCCCCTGTTCGCATGTCTGGTTCTTCAAGGGCCTGCCCAGCCGCATCGGATACCTGCTCGACATCACGCTGCGCGAGTTGGAACGCGTCCTCTATTTTGAAGCCTTCGTGATTGTGGATCCGGGTGAAGTGGCCGATCTTTCGCGCGGCGAAGTGATCACCGATGAGCGCAAGCGCGCGCTCGATCAGGAATTCCCCGGAAAATTCGTCGCCATGATGGGCGCCGAGGGAATCAAGGAACTGCTCAAGAAGGTCGACGTGGAATCTTTGAGTCTCGAGATTCGCGAGCGCATGAAGACCGAGGTGTCGCAGCAGAAAAAGCTGAAGTACGCCAAGCGCCTGCGCGTGGTCGAGAGTTTCCGCAAGTCCGGTAACAAGCCGGAGTGGATGATCCTGGATGTGATCCCGGTAATCCCTCCCGAGCTTCGCCCGCTGGTGCCATTGGATGGCGGCCGTTTCGCCACCTCCGATTTGAACGATCTTTATCGCCGCGTGATCAACCGCAACAACCGCTTGAAGAAGCTGATTGAGCTGCACGCGCCCGACGTCATCGTTCGCAATGAAAAACGCATGCTGCAGGAAGCCGTCGACGCCCTGTTCGACAATGGCCGCCGCGGCCGGGTTCTGCGTGGCGCCAACAATCGCCCGCTCAAATCGCTCTCCGATACGCTCAAGGGCAAGCAAGGCCGCTTCCGCCAGAACCTGCTCGGCAAGCGCGTGGATTATTCCGGCCGATCGGTGATCGTGGTGGGTCCCGAGCTGAAGCTGCATCAGTGCGGTCTTCCGAAGAAGATGGCGCTCGAGCTGTTCAAGCCGTTCATCTATCATCGTCTGGAGCAGCGCGGTCATTGCACCACCATCAAGCAAGCCAAGGAACTGGTCGAGCAGCAGGACCCCGTGGTTTGGGACATTCTTGAAGAAGTCATCAAGGATCACCCCATCCTGCTGAACCGCGCACCCACGCTGCACCGCCTGGGTATCCAGGCTTTTGAGCCCGTTCTCGTGGAAGGCAAGGCCATCAAGCTGCACCCGCTCACTTGCACCGCCTTTAACGCCGACTTCGATGGCGATCAGATGGCCGTCCATATTCCCCTGTCGCCCGAAGCGCAGATAGAAGCTTCCACTTTGATGCTGGCTTCCAACAACATCCTGTCGCCCGCGCATGGCGCTCCTATCGCAGTGCCGACCCAGGACATGGTTCTGGGTCTTTATTACCTGACCAAGGCGCGCCCCGGCACCAAGGGCGAAGGCCGCACCTTCGCTTCCACCGACGACGTTCTCATTGCGCTCGAAATGGGCGAAGTGGAAACGCTCTCGCCCATCAAGCTGCGCTACACCGGCCGCGTGATCGATTTGATCAAGGCGTTCGACAATCAGAACGTCCTCCACACCGAGCCGATCGAGTTCAACAAGCAGTACATGGACACCACCGTCGGCCGCGTCATCCTGAACGATGTGCTGCCGGACCAGATGCCTTTCATCAATGGCCTGCTCAAGAAAAAGGGCCTCAGCCAGCTGGTGCAGTATTGTTACCTGAAGTACGGGCTCACCATCACCGTCCAGATGCTGGACGAAGTAAAGAAACTCGGCTTCCTGTATGCCACGCGCGCCGGTATTTCCATCGGCATCGACGACATGGTGGTGCCGGAAGAGAAGCCCAAGCTGGTGCGCGACGCCGAGAAGGCGGTCATCGAAGTCCAGCAGCAATATCAGGAAGGCGCCATCACGCAGGGCGAGCGCTACAACAAGATCATTGAGATTTGGTCCAAGGTCACCGAACGCGTGGCCGAGGAAATGTTCAAATCCATGGAAGAGGACGACCGCACGGGCCGTTACCTCAATCCCATTTACATCATGGCCGATTCCGGCGCCCGCGGATCGAAACAGCAGATCCGCCAGCTCTCCGGCATGCGCGGTTTGATGGCCAAGCCCTCCGGCGAAATCATCGAGCAGCCCATTACCGCCAACTTCCGCGAAGGTCTGGACGTGCTGCAGTACTTCATTTCCACGCACGGCGCGCGCAAAGGCTTGGCGGATACCGCGCTCAAAACGGCCGACTCCGGCTACCTCACCCGCCGCCTGTGCGACGTGGCGCAGGACGTGATCATCACCGAGACCGATTGCGGGACCAGCGACGGCATCTACGTCGAGCCCATCATTGAATCGGGCGAAATCATTGAGCCGTTGCGCGACCGCATTGTGGGCCGCGTGGCGCTCGAAGATCAGTTCGATTACGAAGGCAACCTGATCGTCGGGCTGAACAAAGAAATCACCGAAGATCTGGCGGGCGCCATTCAAGCCGCCGGTATCGAGCGCGTGAAGATCCGCTCGGTGCTGACCTGCGAATCCAAGCGCGGCGTGTGCCAGCTCTGCTACGGCCGTAACTTGGCTACTGGCAGAATGGTGGAACGCGGCGAAGCGGTGGGTATTATCTCGGCGCAGTCCATCGGCGAGCCGGGAACGCAGCTCACCATGCGTACCTTCCACGTCGGTGGAACGGCCACCGGATCGAGCGAGCAATCCAAACAGGATGCCAACTCGGACGGTTTCGTCAAGTTCCTGGGCGTAACCACGGTGCGCAACGCCAAGGGTGAGCTGATTGCGATGAACCGCAACGGCATCCTGGCCATCATCGACGACAAGGGCCGCGAGAAGGAACGTTACCCCGTTGTGTACGGAGCCAAGGTGCTGTTTGAAGACGGCGCGCGGGTGAAGAACAACGACATCCTGCTCGAATGGGACCCCTACACCTTCTCCATCCTGACCGAAGTCAGCGGCAAGGTGCATTTCAAGGATCTGACGGAAGGCACTACGCTGCAGGAGCAGGTGGACGAAATCACCGGCATGTCGCAGTGGGTGGTGACCGATTCGATCGATGAGAAGCGCATTCCGATGGTCATCATGCGGCCCGACGGCGGGTCCCGGTCAGATGAAAAACGCTACCTGATGCCCACCCACGCTCACTTGATGGTGACCGATGGCGAGGACGCACACGCGGGCGACGTAATCGCGAAGATTCCCCGCGCCACAACCAAGACCAAGGACATCACCGGCGGTTTGCCGCGCGTGGTGGAGCTCTTCGAGGCCCGCAAGCCTCGCGAGACGGCCATCATCGCGGAGATCAACGGCATCGTGCGCTACGGCGAAGTGGCCAAGGGCATGCGCAAGATCAGCATCACCGCCGACGACGGCGAGCAGAAGGATTACAACATTCCGCGCGGCGTGCACATCAACGTGCAGGAGGGTGAGCGGGTGAAGGCGGGCGATCCATTGATGGACGGTCCGCGCAATCCGCACGACATCCTGGCCGTGCTCGGCGAGAAGGAACTGCAGAAATACCTGGTGAACGAAATCCAGGAAGTCTACCGTCTGCAGGGCGTGAACATTAACGACAAGCACCTGGAAGTGATCTCGCGTCAGATGATGCGCTGGGTGAAGGTGGACGATATCGGCGATACCGAGTTCCTGCCTGAAGAGGTGGTGGACAAGTTCAAGTTCCGCGAAGAGAACGCACGCGTTGTGGATGCGGGCGGCCGTCCGGCGACCGGCAAGCCAGTGCTGCTCGGTATCACCAAGGCGTCGCTCTCCACCGATTCGTTCATTTCGGCGGCGTCCTTCCAGGAAACCACGCGCGTGCTCACCGAAGCCGCCATCAACGGCAAGGTCGATTATCTGCGGGGTCTCAAGGAAAACGTGATCATGGGCCGGCTGATTCCCGCCGGCACCGGCATGGAATACTATCGCGGTGTGAAGATCGCGGGCGAAGACGTGGTGGAAGAAGAGCCCATCGCGGAAGAAGTTTCCCTCGCCGGCGACCTGGGCGGTTACGAAGACGAAGCTCGCACGATTTATACAGGCGGGTTGACGGAAGAGCCCGGGGAAGAGCCGGCGCTGGCCGAATAATCGCGCAAATCGCAAAATTGAAGGCGGACCTTTCGGGGTCCGCCTTTTTTGTTCCTCACCGTAGAAGCAGGACGACAAGCACGAACAGTCCTCCGATGACGATCAGGCATGCGACTTCAAGCCACGTCGGCTTCGTTATCGTGCCCTTGATGATCCGGGCAATGTCGAAGGAAATCATCAGATGTCGAGCTCCTCGACCGGCACACCGCGTTTTCGCACGGCTTCCCGAATGGCGTGGTTGAGATCATCGCCTAGAGCCGCTTCTTCGAACGACGGGAAAACCAAAAACCTGTGGGCGTAGTCGTGCTTGGCGCCACACTTCCACATATACACAACGACATTGCCCTTTGCGGTAACTCCGACTGCATAAGCCCGAGACTGGTCGTCGACAAACTTGGTGCCCGGAAGATGCAGGGCATCTTCGGGGGGGAAGATCCACTGTCCTCGGAAGGCCTTCCTTTTCGGGAGATGGCTATCGTCACTATCATCATATTCAAGCTCGATTCGCTCGAACCCCGCAGCTTCCGAGGCCTCCGCTTCTTTTGTCATGATGTACTCCTTCAGGGCCTTTAAAATAACGGGGGATAGGCGATCATTGGCTAGCCGCCTCGCCTTTTCCCAGGTCTCCGCTTCATCGTCAGGCAAGTATAGCGTCTTATTCACAATTGGTCCAATCGTATACAATTGTGCCGCGCATACTAGAAGAACGTCAAGGTTGCGGCAGCGTGTTTTCGTGTTACACTGACCTCGTGTTGAAGAACGTCACCATCACCCTCGACCTCGAAGTCGCCCATTGGGCTCGCCGCAAAGCTGCGGACGAAAACACCTCGGTCTCAAAGCTCGTCAGCCGATTGCTCGAGAAGGAAATGCGCGCCTCCGATTCGTACTGGCGCGCCTACGAGGAATGGAAACAATTGCCCGATAACCTCGGGGCGCCCGAGCCCATTGACGCATCCAAGCGTATGACTCGCGACGAAGTTCATGAACGGCGATAGGTATTTCATCGATTCCAACGTATTGCTTTACCGATACGACGAGCTGAATCCAGTCAAACGCGATCACGCCAAATTGTGGCTCGCATGGCTATGGGAGAACAACCGCGGAGCTTTGAGTTGGCAGGTTCTCCAGGAATTCTATTGGAACGCTCTTCGAAAATTTCGTGTGCCGCCTGAAGTTGCTCGCCACCGTGTCCAGCTCATGTTCGAATGGAAACCACCGGACGTTACAATTGGTCTCATCGAGCGCGCCTGGCATTGGACCGATCAAGCACAAGTCACGTTCTGGGATGCTTTGATCGTCGCCGCCGCAGAGCGCACCAAATGCAGGTATCTCCTCAGCGAGGATTTTCAAACCGGACGCCAATTTGGTTACATCACCGTCGTGAATCCTTTTAAAACATCTCCAGAGCAGACACATTAATAGGTCCATGCAACCTATGTCGAGAGACTCGAAGGAATTCGAAGACGCCATCAAGGAAATGGCGGAAGACCCAGAAATCATGGCGGAGTGCGAAGCCATCGCGCGTGACTTCGCGGCACTCGAATCGGACCGCTGGTCCGAAGAGTAAACTACCGTGGCATCCGACCTCGACGTCATCATCGCCGGCGGCGGCGTCATCGGCGCCTCCATCGCCTGGCGGCTGGCCCGCCATAACCGGCGCGTTCTGCTGCTGGATGCCGCTAAGATCGGCTCCGAAGCCAGCTCCGCCGCGGCCGGCATGCTCACCCCGGGCGGCGAATTCGACCAGCCGTCGCCTTTGCTCGATTTCGCCATCGGCAGCTTGGCCAGGTATCATGACTTCGTTGCCGCGCTCGAAGCCGACAGCGGCCTGCGCGTCGAATTTCGCAAGATGGACGCGGTCCAGATCGCCCTCACCCAGGCTGAGCTTGAATCGCTCTCCCGGCGCGCGGCTTTTCAGCGAACGGCAGGTATTCCGTCGACGGTTCTTACTGGCGACCAACTCCGCGCCCTGGTTCCGATGGTCCGGCCGGACGCTATTGGCGCCATCCATTACCTCAACGAAGCCATTCTCGACCCGGTTGGTCTCATGACCGCTCTTCGCGCGGCCTGTCTCGCGCGCGGTGTGACCATCCAGGAGGACTCGCGCGTAAAGTCGATCGCCGCCGATGCCACCTGTGCCCATGTTTCCATCGGAGACCGAATCATCCAGGCTCCGTTCGCCGTCATGGCCGCGGGCGCCTGGAGCGGCGGGATCGACGTCACCATTGACAGCCAGCCTTACCCGCTGCCGCGCTCCTTTCCGATGAAAGGTCATCTGCTCGGCTATCGGCTCCCAGCCGGATCTCTGGCCGCCACCGTCCGTCACGATCACACCTACGTTCTGCAGCGCGCGGACGGGTTCACCATCGCGGGCTCTTCCACCGAAGACGCCGGGTTCGATCGCACAATCGATACCCAAATTGTTTCGGACGTTGCCGCGCGCGCGGGCGCTCTGGTCCCGGCCTTGACGTCGCACCAGCCCGAATCCGCATGGATCGGCTTCCGCCCCGCCACCGATTTTGACGCTCCGCGCATCGGACGCGTGACATTGAATAGCGCCGCCAGCCGGCTCTGGCTCGCCTATGGCCACTATCGCAACGGCGTCTTGCTCGCTCCCGCCACATCCCATCAGGTATGCCAGGAAATAGGCGCGGCGCTCCAATAGCAGCGCTAGAATAACAGGCGGGGATGAGTTTCCTGAAAGCGGGGATGAGTTTCCTGAAAGTGCGTCTTTCCTGAAAGTGCCTCTATGACTCAGCTTGCGCTGCGTCTGCTCATTTCGCTGGCGGGCGTAACGGTGGTAACGTTTACTGCCTATTCCATCATTCCGCACAACCCCACCAGCGTTGGCTTCGCGTATTTGCTGCTGGTGCTAGTGCTCGCGAGCACCTGGGGCCTGGTCGAAGCAACCGTGGCTTCCGTCGCGGCCACGCTCGCCTTCAATTTCTTTTTTCTACCACCCATCGGAAAGTTCACCATTGCCGATCCGCAGAACTGGGTGGCGCTCTTCAGCTTTCTCGCTACCGCGCTCATCACCAGCCGGCTCTCAGCGCGCGTGAAAAAACAGGCACTGGATGCGGTGGATCGCCAGCGCGACATCGAACGGCTCTATACCTTCAGCCGTGGCATCCTCCTGATCGACCCGGTGGAGCCGGTCGCTAAACAACTGGCGCGCAAGTTGGCCGAAGTCTTCGGTCTGCGTGCCGCGGTGCTCTATGACCGGCGCACCGGCGAGATCCACCGCGCCGGCCCTTCCGATTTCGACGGCCTGGAGGATCAGTTGCGCGATGCCGCCTCGCAAGGCACATCCTTCTTCGATCCCGCGCACCAGCGGCTGATCACCGCGGTCCGCCTGGGTTCAGAGCCCATTGCCAGCTTTGCAATCACTCTTGCCGCTCCCGGTGAATTCATGCAAGACTCGGTTTTGCAGGGTATTAGTAACCTCATCGCCATTGGACTGGAGCGAGCCCGCGCGCAGGACCTGGCCCATCAAGTGGAGGCCGCGCGCCGCAGCGAGCAGCTCCGTACCACACTGATCGACGCCATGGCGCACGAATTCAAGACGCCGCTCACCTCCATCCGCGCCGCCACAACGTCGCTGTTGTCATTGCCCGATCAGCCCATCGAAGCCCGCACTGAGCTGCTCGAAGTGGCGGATGAAGAAGCCCGGCACTTGCAATCCCTGATCGACGACGCGGTGGACATGGCGCGCCTGGAGTCCGACCATATTCAAGTTCGGCGGGAGCTCACCGATCCCAAGGAGCTTGTTGAGGACCTGGTGGCATCGCTTCACACCCAGATTGACAACCGGCCCGTGGAGATTCGCGCCGAGGAATCGCTGCCTCAACTCGCGCTCGACCGGCGCCTGGTCAAACTGGCGCTCAAGCAGGTGCTCGACAACGCACTCAAATATTCCCCGCCGCGTTCTCCAGTCACCGTACACGTGTCGAACAGCGCCAATGTGATTAATTTTGAGATCACCGATCATGGGTCGGGAATACCGGAACAGGAACAGGGGCGTTTGTTTGAGCGCTTTTATCGCAGCCCTTCCGTCAAGAATCAGGTTCCCGGATTTGGCCTCGGCCTCGCCATCGCGAACAACATCGTGCAAGCCCATCATGGAGAACTTACGGTGAACAGCCGTCCCGGTGAAACCACCTTTCGCATGACTTTACCCCTGGATGCCAAAAGAGACGCCAAAGGGCCGCGCCAGTGAGCGCCGGACGCATCCTGGTGGTGGACGATGAACCCCAGATCCGCCGCATCATGCGGACCACTCTCACCGGCGCCGGATATGAAGTGGACGACGCCAAGACCGGCGAAGAGGCGCTCGAGAAGCTGCGCGATTACCATCCAGACCTGGTGCTGCTCGATATGAATATGCCGGGCATGGGCGGCCTGGCTGCCTGCCGCGAGATGCGTGCAGGCGCCGGTGTGGCCATCATCATGCTTACCGTCCGCAATATCGAGTCCGACAAAGTGGAGGCCCTGGACGCGGGCGCGGACGATTTTGTCACCAAGCCCTTCAGCACTCCCGAACTCCTGGCGCGCATCCGGGCCGCTTTGCGCCGCGTTCCTGCATCTACACAATCCTCCCCCGCTCGCATTCGCGTGGGCCAACTGGTGATCGACTTTTCGGGTCGAACGGCCTTCAACGGCGTCCGTACCAGCCATCTCACGCCTAAGGAGCTGGACCTGGTGCGTTATCTCACCAGCCACGCCAACGAAGCCGTGGCTCACCGCGAGCTGCTGCAGGCTGTCTGGGGCCCCGACTACGGCGATCAGGTGGATTACCTGCGCGTCTTCATCCGCAATTTGCGAAAGAAGATCGAGTCCGATCCAGACCATCCCGAATTCGTCACCACCGAGCCTTGGGTGGGCTATCGTTTCAACGGCGTTCTTGAGCCTTTTTGAAAAATCGCTTCCAGCCCGCTCCCTGGCGGTGCCGCTATATCTTTATTACTTCTTAATCCTTTTTCTATTACTTCCTAAGGGTTGCCCGTCTACCATCGGAATGAGTTGCTATGACGCCACTCTGCGCCGGGGATCAGCTCGATCATTACAGATTGGAAAGCTTGCTGGCTTCCACTGGCATGGCTTCCATTTTTCGCGCAGTGGACCTGCGCGACGGTTCCGCGGCTGCCATCAAAATGCCGCATCCCGAAGCAGAATTAGACCCCATATTCCACGATCGCTTCCGGCGCGAAATGGAAATCGGCACCCGTCTCGAACACATCGGTATTCGCAAGATCTTCCCGGCGCCGGCTTCGCGCCGCCTCTACATGGCGATGGAGTGGCTGGATGGCCGGTTACTCCGACAGGTGCTCGTCGAAGAAGGCCCACTGCCGATTGGCCGGGCCGTTTCGATCGCGCTGCAGATTCTGGCCGCGCTCGATTATATGCACAGCCATGGTGTGGTCCATCGCGATCTGAAACCCGAGAACATCATGCTGATCTCCCAAGGCGACTTGCATGATCGGGTGAAGATTATCGACTTTGGCATTGCCTCACTGGCCGGTTCGCGCCGCCTCACTTTCGGCAAGCTTTCCCACATCATGGGAAGCCCCGATTACATATCTCCCGAACAAGTGAAGAACCAGCGCGGCGATGCGCGCAGCGACGTTTACGCGCTGGGCGTGATGCTCTACGAGATGCTCACCGGCGAAACGCCTTTCCACGGCGCGAATCCTTTTGCTGTGATGAACGCGCGCCTGGTGGCGTCGCCGCTTCGCCCAAGCGAAATCAATCATGAGATCTCGGCCGGGTTACAGCACGTTGTACTGCGAGCACTGGAGCGCGATCCTGGCCGTCGCTACTCGAGCGCCCAGGAATTTGCCTGCCACCTCGGGCATCCCGACGAAGTACAAGCCGATCAGCCTGCTCTGGTGGATTTGCGGCAGCAGCCGTCTCCTCGCAAGCGTTCCATTGCGTCGTACTTCATTCTGGCATTGCTACCCGCCGTCCTGTTCGGGCTTTTGCTCTACGTGGCGCGCGCCGGTTAAAAGCCGCGCTACCGCGTGGGATGAAACGGGTGCCGAAGCAAATGCAGAACGTCGGGCTTAAATTCGTGCCAGAGATTGCCCTCCGCAAACCCCAAAAGATTCTCTCCGGCGAGACACCAGATGTCAGGATGATTCGAGGTTTCACGCCCTGGAAGACTGGCGTTCATGACCGCCGCGCTGCTAAACGCAGCCACAAAGTTGGCCAACGCTACGTCGTTACCGCGCGGCGTTTCTAAGACTAGCGTGCTGAGCAGTGCGTGCTCAGAACGCTTCCAGATATTGCGGCTGAGTGATGGTCTGTAGCGCAAGTCTTCGTGCAGGGCGGCTGCCGCGCCGCTCTGTATTCCGTACGTCACCAGCCGCTGGCTGAAAGAGGCAACCAGATGGTTGGTGTACTTGTCGGTTCCTGTGCCCCAAATATGATTGGAACTCAGCAGCAGCAAAGCGGCGGAAGAAATTAGCGAAGCGGCGTAGGGCTGCACCCTGGCCACCGTTTTGTCGCTGAAGAGCGTGAGCCGGTCGCGCACGGTAAATGGATTCGCCGGGGCCGGAACCATCCCCAGCGGGTTTGCAAACGACCGCTCGAGATTGGCAAACATCCGGTCCTGGTCATTGTTCTGAAGTGTGATCTTGTGATATAGGAACTCGCCCAAATGGGCCAAGCGGCTTTCCGAGGTTTGCGCCCCATGTCCGTCGAAATGTACCCAGGCCTCGAGCGGCGCGTCGCCGACTTTTCGAAAGATGACATGCATGGAGGGCGACCGGTTCTCGCGGCAGCTTTGGATGGACGCGGCATGCGCATGTGCCAGCCGAAACACGAGAGGGTCTTCCGACCAGATATCCGAATCCGTCAGGCACTGCTGCAAGAGCTCTTCGCGGCCGTCGATGACTTCGACGTCCTTTGGCCTTTCGATCCCCAACGAGAGCTTCGGCAGATCGCCCCTGCTAAGCCGGTACTCAACATTTGATTTGATGGTGTGATGTTCGAGCTCCTGCGACCAGCCAGCCAGACTGGATAGCAAAGCCAACGATATTGCCGCAAAATACCGCATACGTCGACCGTCACGTCTTGATTGTACACGAGTGCAGAAAACGCGGTCTGTACAAAATCGCTCACTTGCAAAGCGGAGCCTTCGCCTTCGCGGCCAATTCATTTGATAGCCTTAAGTAAAGCTCACCTCCCGCTTCCGCAGGTCGAATTGTCGCTGCTGAATCGAAGCAGGTGACCGCTCGAAGGAGATTGTTCATGGGCAGGTTAAAACACGGGGTCGCTGCACGCGTTGGTTCGGCGATAGTTCTTATCACGATCGGCGTCACGTCGCTTGGCTTCGAACATGCGCTGGCGCAACAGGCCACTCCGCGCGTCAATGTGGATGCCAAGGTTCTCAGGAACGCTGGCACGTCCCAGGACACGCTCCCGGGCGACTGGTTGAGCTACGGGCGATCCCTGAGCGAGACGCGCTTCAGCCCGCTGAAGCAGATCGATGCTTCGAACGTGAGCCGGCTCGGCCTCTCCTGGACCTACGTGCTCGGAGCCGGCGGCAGCAATCAGGAAGGTACGCCGCTGGTCTGGAACAACACCATCTTCGGCATCACCAACTGGAGCGTCGTATTCGCTCTGGATGCCCGCACCGGCAAGGAACTTTGGCGCTGGGACCCGGAGGTGAATCAAACCGCGGTGCGTCCCAAAGTCTGCTGCGGCATCGTCAATCGCGGCATAGCGATTTATAACGGCATGCTCTTCGCCCCCATCATCGATGGACGTCTCGAAGCTTTGAATGCGCTTACCGGCAAAGTGATATGGGAATCGCGCGTGGCCTATCCGCAGGATTATTACTCCGTCACCATGGCGCCGCGCGTGGCCAATGGCAAGGTGCTGATCGGCGTCTCGGGCGGGGACCACCCCATTCGCGGCTTCTTCGACGCGTATGAGGCTGAAACCGGCCGCCGCGCGTGGCGCTTTTATACCGTCCCCGGCAATCCCGCCGACGGCTACGAAAACGAAGCCATGCGGAAAGCCGCGAAAACCTGGGGCGGCGATTTCTACAAAATGGGCGGCGGCGGATCGGTCTGGGATGGCATGGCCTACGATCCCGACGCCGACCTAATTTACGTCGGCACCGGCAACGCCGAACCCTGGACGCAGAAGTTTCGCGGCGCGCAAAATGTGGACAATCTATACACCGCGTCCATACTTGCCGTGAAGGTATCTACCGGCGAGCTGAAGTGGCACTATCAGGCGGTGCCCAATGACAACTGGGATTACGACAACGTTCAGCAGATGATCCTGGCGGACCTTACCATTAACGGCCGTCCGCGCAAGGTGCTGATGCAGGCCCCCAAGAACGGCGTCTTCATTGTTCTGGATCGGATCACTGGCGAGTTCATCTCCGGCCAGGCTTATACGCAGGTGAACTGGATGCACGGCTTCGATAAATCGGGCCGTCCTCTGATCAACAAAGAAGCACTTTACGATAAGGATCCCATCACCATCTATCCCACCGCGGGCGGCGGACACAATTGGGCGCCCATGGCATTTAATCCCTCCACCGGTCTGGTCTACATTCCCACGACCTACGGCAACTGGACCTTCGCCGCGGGCGACAAAGTGGTTCCCCATCCTTATGGCGACACCGGACTCGCGGAAGCTTTTCTGACTGCCCGTCCCAATTCGATGCCGTTCATCGGCCCCGAACCTCTGGACAAAGAGCGCGGTGTCCTCCAGGCCTGGGACCCCGTAAATCAGAAACTGGTTTGGCGCACGCCGGGCGGCGGCGGTATCGGCGGCGGCGTGGTCACCACGGCCGGCAATCTTGTCTTCCAGGTGATTAACGATGGCCGCTTTCTCGCTTACAGCGCCGACAAGGGTGAGAAACTGTTTGAGCTTCAAACCGGGCGCACCGGCATGGCTCCGCCCATTACCTATATGGTCGCCGGCAAACAGTACGTCGCATTGATGGGCGGGCTGGGACGTTCCGCCATGGCCCCCGGCCCGACGGCGACGGATGCAAAAATCGATACTCCGCCCATGCTCTTTGTCTTCGAGTTGGACGGAAAAACGCCCATGCCCCCGGCCGCAGCGCCGCCTCCTCCGTTTGGAGCACCACCGCCTCCGCCGCCCACCGAGCTACATAAGTAGGCAGCGCCGTAAAATAATGAAACCTACTCAAATTCCTAACAATCCCTGTTTCTCCTCCGGCCCCTGCGCCAAGCGACCCGGCTGGAATCTCGACGCGCTGAAGGACGCAACCGTCGGGCGCTCCCATCGCGCGAAAATCGGCAAAAATAAACTCGCCGATGTCATCGAGCGCAGCAAAAGGATCCTCGGCATTCCTGCTTCCTACCAGCTCGGCATTGTTCCCGCCTCCGACACCGGCGCCGTGGAAATGGCGCTGTGGTCGCTGCTCGGGGAGCGGGGAGTCGACGTCCTGGCTTGGGAGAGCTTTAGCAGCGGTTGGGCCGCCGACTGTAAGAACCAGCTCCACTTGAAAGACCTGCGTGTCCTCAAGGCCGATTACGGCAAGCTTCCCGATCTCGGTCAAGTGGACTGGGCCCGCGATGTCGTCTTTGCCTGGAACGGTACCACCTCTGGCGTGCGGGTTCCGAATGGCTTCTGGATCGCCGCGCACCGGCCTGGGCTCACCATCTGCGACGCCACGTCGGCCGTCTTTGCGATGGACATTCCGTGGGACAAGCTGGACGTGGTCACCTGGTCCTGGCAAAAGGTGTTGGGCGGCGAGGGTGCGCACGGCATGATCGCGCTCAGTCCCAGGGCGGTCCAACGGCTGGAAACGTTTGTTCCCGATCGCCCATTGCCGAAGATTTTCCAAATGACCAAGGGCAGCAAACTAATTGGCGGGATCTTCGAGGGCGAGACCATCAACTCGCCTTCCATGCTCTGTGTGGAGGATGCACTGGACGGATTGAAGTGGGCGGAATCCATCGGCGGATTACGCGCGCTCATCGCCCGTTCGCAGGCCAACCTGAAATGTATGGAAGACTGGGTCGCCAGGTCGTCCTGGGCCGCATTCCTGGCCGAAGACAGAGCGGCGCGATCGAGCACTTCCATCTGTCTCAAGATCATCGACCCGGATTTCAATGCGCTCTCCACCGACCAGCAACAAACGCACGTGAAGACCATCGTGTCGAAGCTGGAGAAGGAGCGCGTGGCCTATGACATCGGGTCCTATCGCGACGCGCCCGTGGGACTGCGAATCTGGGGCGGCGCTACGGTTGAGACCTCAGACATCCAGACGCTTCTCCCATGGCTCGATTGGGCCTATGAAGAAGCGCGGTCCGTTTTTACCGAGAGAAACCCAGTCGAATCGGTTTAAGCTATTGAGTGATCTCAGGCTGCGTCAGCGCAACCTCAATCGTTCGCTGCGTGGAGCATGCGCTCGGCCCAGAGCGTAGCCTCCACATAAGCATCGCCGGCGGCCGACCCAGGAAAGCCGCAACCTTGGGCCAGCGCTTCAACCTCGTCCCAATCGCCCTGTTCGTAGCGGCGAGTCAGGCGATAGATCTTCGATAGCACGTCGTCGGCGGGCGCGGTTCCGAGCAGCGCTCGTGTAATGTCTGAACCCAAGCTTACCAAGGGCAGCGCTTCATTGAGCGGCCGGTCAATCAGGGCATCCAAGAGGGAAAACATGCCCATCAAAAAGGCTTCATTTTGCTGAGTAATTCCAGCCAGCTGCATCAAGCGCTCGCAGAACCTCGCCCGGACGATGGAGAGCTTGGCCAGCTCGCCCGGCTTGTCCGTCGCCAGCATGGGCAACGTGGCCAGCGCGGCCCAGCGGCGAATGTCCTCGGTTCCCACGATCACCAGCGCGTGCTCAATGGACTGAATTTCACTGCGCCTGGCGAACAGCGCGGAGTTCACGTAACGCAACAGCTTGTACGTGAGCGCTACGTCGCCCCGGATGAGAGCTTCCAGGCGCTTGAAATCCAGATCCGGCTTTTGCAGTTCGCTCAGCAGGCGCAGGCAATTGAGTTTCGAGGCCGGAACCTCGTGGCTTTGAATCACGCTGGGCCGTGCAAAAAAGTAGCCCTGAAAATAATCGTAGCCGGCAGCGAGCGCCCACTCGTATTCCTCGTAGGTCTCCACTTTCTCGGCCAGCAGCGCGATGCCGCGCGGCCGGTAGGTGCGCAGCAGGCGCTCCTGCTCCGCCCTTGCGGTTAATCGCATGTCCACCTTGATCATTTGAGCCAGACGAGCCAGCGGTTCAAATTGAGGGCTGTCGACGAAGTCATCGAGCGCAATGGTGTAACCCTGTTCGTGAATGCTGCTGCACAGCGCGATCAGGTCGGCGGTCGGGTCCACAGTCTCGAGAATTTCAATTACCGTGGCCTGGCGCGGAAGACTCAGGTGCAGCCCGTCGCTCAACAAGCGATGATTGAAGTTCAGAAATGCTTTCTTGCCGCACAGAATGTTCTCCAATCCAATGGAGAGCAGCGTGTTTGAGATCACTTGTTTGGTGGCGAGCGAAGCTTCCGTGCCGTCGAATTGATTGCTCGCCTGTTCGGAGCGATACAGCAACTCGTAGCCATAGAGCTGGCGCTGGCGGTCGAGGATCGGCTGCCGGGCGACAAATACTTCCACAGTCTGTTCTATCGGCTTGATAGGGAGAAAAGTTGAGGGATTTGCCTCAGGCAGGTCCATCCGCAGGCTCCGAATTGGAGTTTGCGGCGGACGCCTGCTCCTGGCTTAGCCAGAACAGATCCAAGACATAGGCGCCGATCACCGCATCGCCAATCACGGTCGCCAGCCTTCCCGCGGGAAGAAGCTGATCCACGGCCCAAAACACGAACGTCGCGGCGAGCAGCAATCGCTTGAGCAACGTGCTACGCGCCGGCGCCAAATGGAACTGCAGAATTGCGTAGCCGATTCCCGCGATCGCCAGCGGAAGCGAACTTAAAGCCGCATGCAGTTTGTCCGGGATCGGCGGCAGGTTCGATAGCAGGAGGATTCCTGCGAGAACCAACGCAATCGTCATCAAAGCTCGCACCCAGGCCGTGTTCGCGACTCGTGCAGAGGGGTTAACTGTGGGCGTCATCCTATATCGATGCTACCGGATTTCCCAGGCGACGCGGTCCCGATTTTGGCCGAGAGGCAGCAGGTCCGCTAGAGCGCGGCAATCACTTTTGGCTTTTCATCCACTTCGCATTCGGCGCAAGGCATCGCCTTGGTCTCGCAATAGTACTTTTTGCCAATGTCGCGCGCCACTTCCTTCATCGCGGAGCGCAGCGCCGCTTCGCTCGGAAACCACTCGCCATACTCGGTGGGCCCGCTAAACGGAGCGATCTTGGCACGGTAAAGGCTCCCGTGGGCGTGTTTCTTCAGTTCCATGTTCAATGACGCGCGCCCTTAGGGCTTCAGCTTTTCGATCGCGGAACCTGGCAGCACCTTGCGGGCTGCGACCTCGGCGCGCAACACGCGCATCTTGGCGCGTTTTACGTTTCTCCGCGACTTTATCTTGTTGAAACGGGCGGCATTACTGCTAACTCTCGACATCGAAGGCTCCAATCTCGACCCAGAATGCTAAACCCGGGAAACCCAGGCAGATCCACGTCTGACTGAACAAGGCGGGCAAACAACCGCCTCAAGCTTATCAGGTATCGACAATCGGCGTTTGCGGCACACACCTCGGGGGACACCCAAACCGGCCATCGGTGGACACCCGAGAACAACTTATACTGGTTTCACCTGAGCGGAGGACATGGCAACGCAGGGATGCGACCGGAAGGTGCTAACCGCCGGAGGGGTGATGTTAGGCGAGCGTAGGTTTCTTGATGATGGCACCGCGATGTTCATATTCTTAGTGGGTATCGTATGGGGCGTGGTTTCTCTGTTTCGGGGATTAGCTGGAGGTTTCACGCTAAATTCAACGGGTGTGAGTTTGCTTAAAGACCTTGTGGCCCTCGGTTTTGGTTGCTTCCTAGTCTTGCCACTCGCAATCACGGCGTTTTGGTGGCCGAAGATATCAGCCGCCCTATTGGCTCTAAGCTTCGTTCTTGTCGAGATTGTGGGGTTTAGCGATGAGGGACTGCAGGGCGTCTACTTGGTAGGCAAAAGGCTAATATTAACTCTCGTTCTCTCCTGTGGTTATGCCTACATAGCATTTCTTCGATCAAAATCACTGCCGAGACGCGTCTTGCCGTCCTGATTCCGCCCCGTTCACCGCTCGCAGCGCAAATTTTTCATCGTCCCTGCAATTTTCCCGCAGTGAATCTCTCGAACCTGCTCCAGCACGCTACGTTCGCCGTATATTCACACGCGGCCGTAGTCCGTAAGCTGTGCCTGAACCCCAATCCCCAATCCCCAACCCCCAAACCCGGCGCACCAGGGCCGCAGTGGCGGGAGGCGGACAATAAGTACTCCTGCGCGGTGTGATTAGGTCCAGGACCTCAGGGCAGGACCGACTCGGTTGGCGTCTAATCTAAACAGGAGATCGACTGCGCTGGTGCTGCGGATACTTCGGATCGTCGGCTGGCTTGTGGTTCTACAAAGTGTCCTGCTGGGCACACTGGTGATTGCTGTGGTCGGAGGGACCGCGGTTGGCGTCCGAACCTACGTCGCGGTTTTCACTTGCGTTGTTGCGGGTTTGATCCCGATTGTCGCGGGCCTCACGGCAACGTGCAGCCCTCGAACTGCCGCCCGGATGAACTTGTGCGTGGCTCCGCTTACGCCTTTCCTCATGGTCCTATTCTCTTGGGAGTTCGGGGGCTTCTTACAATCGATCGCGGTCTTTTCCGGGGCCATCCTGATACCCGGCTGCCTTTGGCACGCCGCAGTGCGTCATAGCTGGCCATCGCCGCTTTCGAGTTCCTTCTTCTCCAGCCATCGCGCGGCCGCCATGATATCCGCCGTCGGAGTGTCCTGTCTCTCGCTAGCAGCAGCGTTCGTTTGGTCACTAAGTCTCCCCTGGTGGTTTCCGCTTGGCGACTGCATCGGGTTCCCCGTGATAGATGCGAACGGTCGTTCCAATGGAATCGATTTCACAGCGAGCATCTTATTCATCGGCCCCAAAACCTTTCGGGGCAACTCGCTCTGGTCGATTGCGCGCGTAGAGGAACGTTTCTCCGATTCATTACCCGGACCTACAGGCATCGTCTTCCTTCGTGGCAACTTCAAACCATCTGACGTGTCCGATCAGTACTTTGTCGAGGGGATGCAAAGCGTGGGCGCACTTACTCGCTTTCTCCCGGTCATTGAGCGCATGGATTGCGGGCACACTGGAACCCGAGAACGTGCTGCGGCTGTACTCCGAGCCTTGCGCGAGGGGGCACCCAAAACTGGCGTGCGCCTCATCGGTCGGGTCTACGCAGACAAAGCCAGACGCCGGCCAACTCCTGGAATCCAGGTCTCGATTGCTCGATTGAAGGATCAGCCAAGAGCACCGTTTCAACCACGGATGCTGAGGGCATCTATGACGAATCCGGTTTGCCGCCCTGGCCAATACGAGCTTCACCTGGTAACTAATCGGGAAATGCCGCGCGCCCGGCTCTTGGTTATCGTAATCGAACTCAGAGCCAGGGAGGTTGGCGGCGCTGACTTCTACGTTAAGTTGCTTTCCTAGCGTTGCCGTCCGCCCCGTTCACCGCTCGCAGCGCGAAATTTTCATCGTCCCTGCAAAAAAATGCGTCGATTGCTTCCCCCGCGGCCGTAGTCCGTAAGCTGTGCCTGAACCCCAATCCCCAACCCCCAATCCCCAACCCCCAATCCCCAATCCCCAACCCCCAATCCCAGTCCCCAGCCCCCAATCCCATCGCTCTGCTATGATGCCCCTTCGGATCGTTCCGGCCCCGATCGTCTATGTCGATGATGCCCATTGCCCCGCAAACCGCCCCGCCGACGCCGCCGAATCAGCTCCCCACTCTTCGTCCCACACGCGCGCGCCACGTCGTCCTGGCGCTCACCGTCGGGGTCTACATGATCACCTACATGGACCGCACCATCATGGCGTCGGCCCGGCCCCTGATCCAGAAAGAATTCGGCTTCTCGCTCATCACCATGGGCTGGATTCTCTCGAGCTTCCGCTGGGGTTTCACCCTTTTCCAACTCCCCGGCGCCTGGATCGGCGATAAAATCGGGCCGCGCCGGGCGCTGACCATAATCGTCACCTGGTGGAGCATCTTCACCTCCCTCATCACGCTGGCCTGGAACGCCGCCTCCATGATCTCCATCCAGTTCATTTTTGGCATGGGCGAATCCGGCGCCTTCCCAATCGCAACGCGTTCGCTCTCCCGCTGGATGCTCCCCGCCGAACGCGGCTTCGCGCAGGGCATCACACATGCCGGCTCGCGGCTGGGCGCAGCTCTCACTCCTCCGCTGGTGGTCTGGATGATCCTGCGCTACGGCTGGCGCATGCCTTTTTTCGTTTTCGCCGTCCTGGGCCTGGCGTGGTCCGCGCTCTGGTTCTTCTACTATCGCGATGCTCCCGAGCAGCATCACGGCGTCAATAGCGCCGAGCTCAACTTGATCCATTCGGCCACCGGCGGTCCGCGCCCGCAGACCGGTGTTCGCGTTCCCTGGCGTCGTATCCTTTCCAGCCCCACCGTATGGCAATTAGCGCTGATGTATTTCTGCTACCAATACGCGCTGGCGGTTTATCTGGATTGGTTCCCCACCTATTTAAATACTCATCGCGGATTCAACCTCAAACAGATGGGCTTTTACGCCATGCTGCCCCTGCTGGCTGGCGTTATCGGAGATCTGGCGGGGGGCTGGCTTTCCGATTTGTCCCTGCGCCGCACCGGCAACGTCACTCGCGCGCGCCGCGTCATTGGCATCGCCGGCTTCATGATTGCGGCGGTCGGAATTCTTCCGGCCACCCTGACTCACGATCCCAAGCTGTGCGTCGCGTTCAGTTGCCTGGCCTTTGGCGGACTGGAATTGACGGTCGGCGTTTCCTGGGCCATCCCGCTCGACATTGGAGGCGACTTCGCCGGCTGCACTGCGTCTGTCATGAATATGTGCGGCAATATCGGCGGAGCCATTTCGCCTGCACTGCTCGCCTACCTGGTTACAGGCTTTGGCTGGGACGTTCCATTCTTCGTTACCTCCGCACTGTGCGTAATCGGCGCGATCATTTACGCCAAAATCGACGCCAGTAAGCGCATCTTCTTGACGGAACCCAGGGCCGCGTGATCGCGTCTCTTTCGAGCGCTACAACCGTTCACGTTCTGGCTGTACTTTTTTTCGCCACCTTCATTCGCTCGGCGCTCGGATTCGGCGAAGCATTGATCGCAGTGCCTCTGCTCGCACTGTCGATGCCGGTTCAAGTGGCCGCGCCGCTGGCTGTGCTGGTGTCGATCACAGTGGCTGTTGTGGTTGTCATTCAGGATTGGCGTCAGGTCCACTTTCGCAGTGCGGGCTGGCTGGTTCTGTCTACCCTATTCGGCATACCCCTGGGCCTGCTGCTCTTGAAGACCGTCCCGGAATCCGTCGTCAAATCTATTCTTGGCGCCTTCATCATCGCCTTCGCGCTCTACTCGCTCACCGGCCGCAAGCCGGAGCTGCATAACGACCGGCTTGCGCCTCTGTTCGGCTTCACAGCCGGAATTCTGGGAGGTGCATACGGCATGAACGGCCCTCCGCTGGTGGTCTATGGCGTGTTGCGCCGTTGGCAACCGGCTCAATTCCGGGCTACGCTGCAAGGCTATTTTCTGATCGCGAGTATTGTTGGAATGGCTGGCTATGCAGCCACTGGACTATGGACTCGCACGGTCAGCAATTACTTTCTGCTTTCGCTGCCTCTGGCTTTGATCGCCGTCTTCCTTGGCCACGCCATCCATCGGCGGCTGAGCAGCGCTCGCTTCCTGATTTGCGTGAACGTAGGTCTGGCTGTGATCGGTGTACTATTGCTCAAGCAAGGTCTACAGCATGCTTAGCATCTGCCAATGGATCCATCAAACCTCGCTGAGCGTCGCTATTCGTGAATCCATCTGGGTCTATCCGATCTTGAATGTTCTGCACTGCGTCGGGATCTTGCTAGTGGCCGGCACCATTGTCGTCGTCGATTTGCGGCTGCTCGGATTCGGAATGCGGCGGACGGCGGTTTCGAGCGTGGTGAGCCAGGTCTTGCCTTGGACGCTCTCCGGTTTTGGCTTCATGCTTCTGACTGGCTCGCTGCTGGCTTGGTCGGAGCCGGTCAGGCTCTATCGCAGCGTATTCTTTCCTTGGAAACTTCTTTTCCTCGCCATCGCGGGCCTCAACGCGCTGCTCTTTCACCTCGGCGTCTATCGCGGCGTCGGCTCGTGGGACTCGGCTACGCTTACTCCTGCCCGCGCGCGTCTCGCGGGTGCGCTGTCCATTCTGTGCTGGATTTGCGTCATCGCCGCCGGACGAGCTGTAGGTTATGAGACCACATAGTTTCACCTACGATTTTCCATTCTGCGCGGCTTTCGAATGGATGGAGCGTAGCCCCATTGGTGAATTCATCAGAAGTTCACGAGTGGTTTTCCCCATTGTCGAAAGCATTCACCTGATCGGTCTCGCGCTGTTTGTGGGGACGCTATTGTTGCTCGACATGGGCCTGCTCGGCTTCGGCATGCGCCGCCAACCCGTTCACCAGCTGGCAGTGGCGCTGGGACCCTGGACGTGGAGCGGTTTTGCGCTGCTGATGCTCACCGGGCCAATCATGTTTACCGGGCAAGCCGCCAAGTGGCACGACAATCCAGTGTTCTGGATTAAGATGCTGCTTTTAATCATCGCGATCGTCTTTCAATTGTCGGTTCGCCGCAAAATCGCTTGCGAGAATCCACTCTTGCGCCCCGCTCCAGCGAAATGGATCGGCGCAATATCTCTGTTACTGTGGATTAGCACCGGGCTTTTGTCAAAGATGATGGAGTTTGTATGAAACCTGCCTTTGTTGCATTGCTGGTGGTATGTTCCCTTTGCTTAGCGTCACAGGTATCAGACATCGAGGCGCGATTGCATCAGCTTCGGAAGCTTCCCGACGCTGAGCGGATCAGAGCGACCCGGGAACTCGCGCTCGAAATTCGGCGATTGTCTCCCAAGGACAGGAAGGAACAACTCGCCGAGCAGCTTGCCAACCTGGTCACAGAGGGCGACCCCGGTCAAGATACTCTGCAGGAAGTGGCTACCACCTTGGCGCAGGCCTTGCGTGACCAACCGGTTCTCCCGAACAACGGCCAGCCTGCTTCGGCATACATCACACTCGCGCAGCTCGTTCGCTATGAAGGCGTGCAGGTTTCCTTGAAAGATCCACAGTTAGCCGCTGCCACCAAGAAATTGGAAGCTGACGACGAGAGCCGTCAGCATGTGGACTTCACCCTGGCGGACTTGAGCGGAGCGAAATGGACTTTACGATCCCTGGCTGGAAAAGTGGTGCTGGTGAATTTCTGGGCCACCTGGTGCCCGCCTTGCCGCAAAGAGCTGCCCGATCTGGAGGCGCTCGCTGAGCGCTTCGGCTCGCGTGGCTTGGTGGTTCTCGCCATTTCCGATGAAGAGGCGGAAAAAGTGAAGCCGTTTGTCGCCGATCACAAGCTCAGCTATCCGGTGCTTCTCGATTCGGGACGCAAGGTGAACGACCTTTTTCAAGTGGTGGGTATTCCGAAGAGCTTTGTTTATGACCGCGGCGGAAAGCTGGCCGCCGAAGCGATCGACATGCGGACCCAGAGACAGTTTCTGGAAATGCTCCAACGCGCGGGCTTGGAATAGAGCCGTTTATCGATCAAGCCCAAACTTTGGATGGTGGGCGTCGCCCTCGATTTTGATTTTTAGAAACGTCCCGGCGCCGTTCTTGGCGAAAAACGGGTCAGCCGGTTTGAGCAGCCATCGTTTCCAGCCTGTCATGGTCTGTGAGATCTTGGCGTCCAGCTTCAGTGCGCCGTGGAAGTCGAGCGTATCTTGCGCCAGATTATAGTTTCCAGAAATCGAAACAGCGGCGCCAGGCACTTCAAAGGCGAGAGATGGAAAAGTCATCACCTGGTTTTCCAAATGAAACGACCCCTGCATTTTAGAAATCACTTCGTCGATCTCTTCATTCTTCGGTTGCCCTTGCCCGCGCCGGCTCAATTGATCGATCTGGCGCTGGATGCTGGACTTCAGGAACTTGGCATCGTTCAATTCGAAGGTGCCGTCCAGCCGAAGCTTTTCCTTCACTGTGTCCATGAGAGGCGGAATATCGATGCTCGACTTCATGTTGACGATGCCTTCCATGAACGGCGGCCCTTTCATGGATAGCAACAGTAGATCGTGCAGATTGCCGTGTGGCATTGTAACTTCGAGGGTGATGCTGCGCTTCGAATATTGTTCGTTCTTGATCACCGCGCCGGCCGTGGTGAAGTTGGTATGGCCCAGCGTGGCCCGCACCGGCTGCAGCACGGTGTTCCCGTTGCTCCCATCCACCAGAGCTTCAAAGGTAGTGGAGAGGGGCAGGGGATTGGCTGCCGTTTTCAACTGGAAATTCGGGACATACGTTGTACCACGCACGCTGACGGAATCCAGGGCGCCGTCAAATGTACCCTTCGAAGAGAGCGTTCCCGCGATCCCGGTGAAGATTCCGAGGTCGGCGTTCTGGAAGGAGTAAGCTCCCTGCAAGGGCGTGTCGCCGGGCGTGGACGCGTTCCACGGTCCGAAGTTGCCGCTACTTTGTATGGTGCCGGGAGGCTTGGGAATGGTGAGATCCGCATCGTAGCGCGAAGCCAAATCGGAACCGATGGATTGCAGGTGCAGCCGCGCGATGTGGAATCGCAGCGGTGGTTTGGCGGCGTCCTTCGGCAGCAGCGTCAGGACGGCATCTTTGATCTGCACATTCTGAAACGCAACCGCGGCATGGGACTCACCGTCGCCGGCCAGGCTGGGGCGCTCTTCTTTGGGTGGAACATTGATTTCCATGCCGTCGATGGAGACAAAGTTCACCGACTTTTTGGGCGCGACCAATACTGCCAAATCGACAGTGAAGAACAGCTTCTTGATTGCGAACATTGGCGGGCGGGTCCGATCGCCTCCAAATCGCATCGAAATGTCGCGTCCCTCCACTGCGACGATCGCCCCGCGGCCGTGCCGAAGCAGGATCTGGACCGTGGACATCCTGGGGCGGTTGATGTGCAGACTTCCGATTTCGACCTCGCTCTGGAACCGATCCTGCATGTACTTGATGGCCTGCTCGCGCAACGCGGGTTCAAATCGCTTGGCGATCACCGACGCGGCGAAAAAGGCGCCCGTAACGACGAGCACAAGGAACGCGGCGGATCCAGCCAGTATGTACTTGGCGCGCTTGCTCACTGGTTAGTTGATGGTTACCTGGGCCAGATTGTTTCGTTTAGGGCACAAACTGCGTGTGGAGTATGAAATCAAGGTTAGGAAAGCGCTGGGTCAGGTACTCATTGGCCTCGCCCTCTACGCGCGTGGGGTCGATGTATTTGCCTTCCGGACGCATCTCGCCATAGCCCGAATAGAACTTGTCCACCACATCCATTCCTTGGATCACTTTTGCGAACGGAACGAAGAATTGATCATCGAGAGCTTGATTGTCGACCAGATTGATGAAGATCTCGGTAGCGCGCGTGCCGGGGTCCGTCTTGGCGAAAGCCAGCGTGCCGCGCACATTCTTCTGCTGCGGCGGATCGTCCGCGATGAACATGGTTCGCCATTTCTCGTGGACGTTAAAGTCGCGATGAACGCCGAACTGGGTGATGAAGCCGGGTACTACGCGGAAGAATCGGCCCTGATCGAAGTACTTCATGCGGACCAACTCATGGAAGCGATCCACGCCATGCGGCGCCCAGGCTCGAATCGCCTCCACAACAAAATCGCCTTGCGATGTTTGAAACTTCACGCGGAAGACGTCCGGCACCACTACCTTGGGCTCTTCTTTCTTGTGGCAAGCGGTGAGCAGCACCCCTGCGATGAAAATGACTCCGATGCGCATCCCCAATTAGGGTACACTGGCGGCAGTCATGCAAGGAAAAGTAGTGGTGGTCACGGGTGGCACTTCGGGCATCGGCCAAGTTGCGGCGGAGCGGCTGGCGAGGATGGGTGCGCGAATCGTCCTGGTGGCTCGCAGCAAGAGCCGGGGTGAGGCTGCACTCTCGCGGTTGCGGGAAGCGGCTCCGGGACCGGAGCATCGCGTGCACTATGGCGATGTTTCGCGGCTGGCCGATCTCAATCGTCTGGTTAGGGAGATCCGTTCGGCGGAACCGCGCATCGACGTGCTCATCAACAATGCGGGCGCGATGTTTGGGAGCCGTCAAGTGACTGAGGACGGTCTGGAGCTTACTTTTGCGACGAACCATTTGTCCTATTTCGTTCTCACGCAGGGACTGAGAGAGCAGCTTGCGGCTGCCGGCTCGGCGCGCATTGTCAACACTTCCTCGCACGCGCACTATCGCGGCAAAATCAATTTCGGCGATCTGCAATCCGAGCACGGGTACAGTGGATTTCCGGTCTACAGCTTCTCGAAGTTGTGCAACGTCTTGTTCACCCGGGCCCTGTCGCAACGCCTGGCCGGCACCGGAATCACGACGAATAGTCTGCATCCCGGAGTTGTCAATACGCGCTTCGCCGATGGTAGCGGCGGCTTCTTAGAGCGAATATTACGCATTGTGAAAGTGTTTGCGATCTCGCCGGAGAAGGGCGCTGAGACCATCGTTTACCTGGCATCGTCGGACGAAGTAGCCAAGACGACCGGCCTTTATTTTTACAAGTGCAAAGCCGTGGAGCCATCCAAAATCGCGCAGGACGATGCGGCTGCAGAGCGGCTATGGAACGAGACAGAGAAGCTGGCTCATTTTTCGACCAGCCCCTGAATGGCCTGGAGTTCGGCGCCCGCTTCCGATAGCTTGCCCTGCGATACCAGTTCCCGGTAACGCTGGAGATGGTTCCGAATCTGGATGATGCGAGCGTCGGGTTGCGTGGTGGACGCAGGCGTGGTGGCGGTTGCGGCCGTTGCGGGCGCAGACTCCGCGGGAGTGACTGGCAATTTTTCGCCCGCCAGTTGCGCCAACGCCTGGGCATACGTGTCGGCGTAAACCAGGTTGTTGCCCATGGCGAGAGCCACCTTCTTCAGCTGCGGCATTTTGGCCTGAGAGGCCTGGATGTAGATGGGCTCAACATATAAAAATGTCTTCTCGACGGGCAGAACCAACATCTGGCCCCGCAGAACTTGTGACCCCTGCTGGTTCCACAACGTCAGGTCCTTGGAGATATTTTGATCCTGATTGATGCGCGCTTCCACTTGCATGGGGCCGAGGATGATCTCCTGCTTGGACAGAAGCAAAACCACTTTCTCTCCTAAATGTTCTCCGTCGCAGCGCGCCATCATCAGGCCGATCAGGTTGTCGCGATTGCGCGGTGTGAAGGGCGTCATCAACAAAAATTCGGGCTGCGTCTCTCCGGGGAGCGTCGCGACGACATAAGTGGGCGCCAACGGCCCCGGCGTGCCGCCTTGTTCGTTGGTGAATTTTGCCGTGTCCCAGGCATCGGACTTGTTGTAAAAGGTGTCCGGATCGCGCATGTGGAACAGCCGGTAGATGTCGGACTGCACGTGGAAAATCAACTCCGGATAGCGAACGTGACGGTGCAAATCGGCGGGCATGGCCGACGCCGGCTCGAACAAATCGGGAAACAGGTTGCGATAAGCCTGGAGCAGCGGGTCGTCGGGTTCGAAGACATAGAAATGCACGGTGCCGTCGTAGGCATCGACGGTGGCCTTCACCGAATTCCGGATGTAGTTGAACTCGCCGACGCCTTCCATGCCAACTTTGGCGGAATAGGGATGGACGTCCGAGGTCATGTAGCCGTCGATGATCCAGACCAGGCGGCCCGCGTCGGTAAGAACCAGGTAAGGGTCGGGGTCCCAGTTCAAGAAGTCAGCCATGGCGCTCAGGCGCGCGGTAACATTGCGGCGAATCATCATGCGGCTATCCTGAGTGAGGTAGCCGGTGAGCAGAATGTTGATGTCCTGACGTGAGACTGCGGCGGCGGTCCGCATCAGAAGCGAGGAAATCGGGAAACCACCTTTGCCTTGGTAATGTGTTTCGACGTTGCGGTCGCCGGATGGATAATCGAACTCGGCCTGAGCGGTGTCGACGAAGACCGGGTCTTGCACGTTCTCGCCGTAATACAACTCGGGCCGCGTGAGCTTCAGGCCGGGCGAACTCACGACGGGCGGCGCATCCTTGATGATCAGTTCGGGCAGCCCGTTGGGCGAGACGCGATTGGCCTCCGCCATCACGATGCCATAGCCGTGCGTGTAGATGAAGTGGGGGTTGATCCAGCGCGTTCCGGCTTCGCCGAGCTGAGTGAGGTCCAGCTCGCGAGGCGATAGCATCATCTGGCGCAATTGGCCGTCGATGGTGTAGCGATCGACATCGGTATCGGAATAAATGTACGGGCGGTACGGCTGGAGCTGCGTAATCGCATCATGGAAAGCATGCCAATCCCACAGGCGCACGTTGTCGAGCAATGGCTGATGCTTTTTGAAATCGACCGACTCATCGGGCTTGGCGGCGAAATCCACTTCGCGCGTGCGCTGGTCTATTCCGAACGCGGAACGGGTTGCCTCAATATGTTTTTGAATGTAAGGCCGCTCGATGGAAATCTCGTTGGGGCGCACATACACGCCGCCGATGATGGGCGGAATCACGGTACGCAGCACAATGGCGCCTACGACCACGATCAGTGCGCTGCGCCAGCGGCTGGCAATCAGCAACCCGGCCGAGATGACGCAGGCTCCGATTTCCACCCACTGCAACGGTAGAACAATATTCTGATCCACGTAGTCGATACCGACCATGAAGCTGCCGTGCTCTTCGAGCAGCAAGCTGTAGCGTGCGAGGAAAAATCGAGCTGCCATGGAGAGCAAAAATACAGCGCCCAATCCACGCAGGAAATTGCTTTCGAGCGCACCCGCCAGGCCAAGCTGCGTGAAGCTGATTTCCTGGACATTTCTCAGATCGCCAACGCGCCCGGTGAGCTCCCAGCCCCGTTCGGCAAGCCAATAGATCAATGCGCCGAGGACCACAATGCCGAGCACAAGGCCCAGCAGGTCCGAGTAGAAGGGGATTTTGAAAAGATAGAAAGAGAGGGGATTGCCGAAAACGGGATCGTGCCAGGCAGTGGCGGCGCCGCCCAAATCGCGCCCGCCGAAGTAACGGACCACGGTCCAGGTGTCGAGCGTTGAGAGCGCCACGATCATGGCGACGAGAAAGATGCCGACCGCAGTGAGTTTGGCGTAAAGCGGATGCTCGCGCAGACGGACATGGGCCTGTTGGAGCGCGAGTGAGTGCGCGATCCAGAAAATGACGAAGGCGATGATGGTGGCGCCAGTGGGCGGAATGAGGCTATAAGCCAGAATGCTGAACCAGGTTCGCAACTGGCCCATCTCTTTCCACCACTGGTAATCGATGGTGTACGTGGAGAGCCAACGCAAGGCTACAAAGAGAACGATGGCGAGGATGGCGTACAAAAGGCACCCGCCGCGAGCCTGGCGGCCGGGAATCTGACGATGACGAAATGAGGGGTCCAAGGCTGTAGTAACTCTACCTTATCGCAAGGCTCTGGGGCTGGGGATTGGGGGCTGGTGGCTGGGGATTGGGGATTGGGGATTGGGGTTCAGTCACAGCTTACGGACTACGGCCGGGCGGGAACTTACGCCGAGGGCAGCGGGCTGGCGGCATTGTGGAAGAGCACATGTTCGATGTGACGCGATTCGTTGAGGCGCTTGAGCCGTTGCGCGAAAGCTTCGACTTGGTCTTTTGAAAAAACGAACCCATATTCGGCGGGGTGGTAGGGAAGACCCTTATGTTTATGGAGTTCGAGGAGAGCCGCGGCCTGTTTGAGGTCACGCTCTTGCTGGTGGTGGCGCTCGGATTGGATTTCGCGGAGCTGGTCCAACGCTTTTTGGAACTGGCGGGAGAGCCGGTGGGAGTGCAGGCCGAGCGTGGCGAGGGCGCGATGGGCGTCGACGATATCGAAGTCGATACGAGCCTGCGCGGATGGTGGATTGGCGGCGCGATCGAGGAGCGCGGCTTCGAGCGCGGGGATGCGATTGAGACGCCAGGCGGTGTCGGCGAGTTCCTGGATGAGCTGGGATTCGGTGGGAGTGGCGGGTCGATATTCGTCGAAGAACTGGCGGCAGTGGAGCTGGTAGGCGGCGGAGTCCTCGGTAGCGAGGACAGGGGAGCGGCTGGTGAGTCCGGGGGTGAGGGCGTTTTGGGAAGAGCGTTGTTTGCCGGCGGCGGTGCGGGGTCCGGTGGAGAGCGTCGCATTCGCGCGGTTGGATCGAGCGCGAGGCTCTGGGGTTGGGGGCTGGGGATTGGGGATTGGCGTGGGAATTGGATTTGTCATGAGGGGCCTCAGGTGAGTTCTAGCATGGGCGGGTGGTGATTTCGCATGCGGAGAGCTGGATGCTGTTGACTGGGACGGGAAGATTGATAAGGTAGTTGCGTGAACGCTCAGTTGCGGTTGGGAATGCCCGTTAGACCGTAGAAATTAGCGACTCCCGCTCGAAGCCTTGATAGGCTGAGAGCAAATTTTCTTTCGCGAGAAAAAGGA
>Ga0302325_10002718_pt1 | contig 42562 bp, 23 predicted proteins | sample Palsa_T0_2_FD_201948 | JGI IMG/M metagenome (GOLD analysis project Ga0302325, IMG submission 201948) | Peat permafrost microbial communities from Stordalen Mire near Abisko, Sweden - Palsa_T0_2 | ecosystem: Environmental > Terrestrial > Soil > Palsa > Peat permafrost | place: Sweden: Abisko... | reverse complement strand
GTGTTTCGTGGTCGGGCTGCACCTGATGAACAGCCCGGCGACCGCGCGCCGGGGCAACCAGGTCTCGATGACGGGCATGATCATCGCGGGCGTGGCCACGCTGATCCTGCTGATCCACGACGGCACCGTCACCGCGACCGGCTGGATCGTGCTGATCGCCGGCGCGCTGATCGGCTCCGCGGTCGGTCTGTACGCCGCGCAGAGCGTGCAGATGACCGCCATGCCGCAGCTGGTGTCGATGTTCAACTCAGTCGGCGGCGGGGCCGCCGCGCTGGTGGCGGTCTACGGCTACATCAACTCCGAGTCCACCGGCGTGCTCGGCACTACCACGGTGTTCACGGTCCTTGACGTGCTGATCGGCTCGGTCACGTTCTCCGGGTCGATCATCGCGGCGGGCAAGCTGCAGGGGCTCATCGGCGGACAGCCGATCATCTTCAAGGGCAGCCGCCTGATCAACGTGGGCCTAGCCGTCGTCGCGATCGGCACCGCCGCGTTCATGTTCAGCACCGCCAGCCTGCCCGCGCTGCTGATCCTGGTGCTCGCGGCGCTGGCGTTCGGGGTGATGATGGTGCTGCCGATCGGCGGCGCGGACATGCCGGTGGTGATCTCGCTGCTGAACGCGTTCACCGGCACCGCGGTGGCGATGGCCGGCTTCGTCATCGGGAACTGGGCGCTGATCATCGCCGGCGCTCTGGTCGGCGCGTCCGGCGGCATCTTGACCAAGCTGATGGCCGACGCGATGAACCGGTCGCTGGCCAACATCATCGTGGGCGGGTTCGGCACCGGCGACAGCGCGGTCGCGCTCGGCGTCGCGGCCGACGCCCAGGTCCGCTCCATCGCGGCCGACGACGCGGCCATCCAGCTCGCCTACGCCTCCAAGGTCATCATCGTGCCCGGCTACGGGCTGGCCGCCGCCCAAGCGCAGCACGGCGTGGCCGAACTGGCCAAGACCCTGGAGGATCGCGGCATCGAGGTCAGCTACGCGATCCACCCGGTGGCGGGCCGGATGCCTGGCCACATGAACGTGCTGCTGGCCGAGGCGAACGTGCCGTACCCGCAGCTGAAGGAGATGGACGAGATCAACCCGGAGTTCGCCCGCACCGACGTGGCCCTGGTCATCGGGGCCAACGACGTGACCAACCCGGCCGCCCGGCGCCCGGGCAGCGAGATCTCCGGCATGCCGATCCTGGACGTGGATCAGGCCAGGTCCATCATCGTGATCAAGCGCTCGATGGGACAGGGCTACGCCGGGATCGACAATGAGCTGTACGCCAATCCCAAGACCAGCATGTACTTCGCCGACGCCAAGAAGGCCATGGCCGACCTGACCGCCGCCGTCAAAACCCTCGTCGGCTGACCCTGCGCTTATCGTGGAGTCCCTGCTGCCCTTGGCCGTGGAAGATCGACCGGATTGTCGCCGGGCACGGATTCACCGGGGAGACAGCCCCATCCGGAGCAGCTCTGCGGGTACCCGGGAGGTCGAAAACCTAGACCCTTGCCATTAACGTTCTTATGTAAGACAATATATGGAGAGTACCGTATATTACGATCAGTCGTCTGCGGTGCTTACTGTAAGGCTGCCTGCTACGGTGCAGGAATGGCCGGGCGCTCGCTGCAACCGAAGACCAGGGACTTTAAATGGCTGATCGCGTGACGCCACAAACGACCGAGCTGCAAGCGCATCCATTTCTTCGGTCCATCCCTGGTCACTGGATCGACGGGCAGCGAGTCGATTCAGCGTCGGGCGCCGTCTTCGACACCCGAAACCCGCTACGGGGAAGGTGATCACTCAACTAGCTGCGGGCGATGTCGCTGATGTCGATCGGGCTGTTGCCGCGGCGCGCGAGGCCTTCACGGGTCCGTGGTCGACATGGTCGCCGTATGAGCGGCAGGCCCTTCTCTGGCGCGTGCACAATCTCGTGGAAGCGCGGTTTGAGGAGATCGCCCAGTTGGAGACGCTCGATATGGGGTCTCCGATCACACGCGCACGCGGCCTGAAGAGCCACGTTCTTCAAGCGATCGCCTATTTCGCGACGCAGACGGTCAACACTGCCGGCCGCGTGCTGCCGAACAACCTGCCTGGCTCTGTGACCACGATGACGATCAAGGCGCCGCTTGGCGTCGTCGGCGGCATACTTGCCTGGAACAACCCCCTCGTGGGCCAATGGTTCATCATCGGAGGGGCCCTCGCCACCGGTTGCACCGCTGTTCTCAAACCCGGAGAAACCGCATCTCTGTCGGTTCTGTACATGGTTCGTCTGCTGCAGGAGGCCGGCCTGCCGGATGGGGTCGTCAACATCGTCACGGGGTTTGGCCCGACGGCCGGCGCGGCCCTAGCCAGCCATTCCGGGGTCGACCGGATCGTCTTCACGGGGTCAGTGCAGAGCGGACGCCGTGTTGTCGAGGCGAGTACCAGTAACATGAAGCGAGTCCAAGTCGAACTCGGCGGGAAGTCGCCCGACATCGTGTTCGCCGATGCGGACCTGGACGCAGCTCTCCCAGGCGCGGCTATGGCGGTGTTTAACAACAGCGGTCAGATCTGCACCGCCGGAACGCGCCTCTTCGTACAGCGGGCTATACACGATGAATTCGTCGAGCGGTTGGCAGCGTTCGCCGATGGCCTACGTGTGGGAAATGGTATCGACCCTGATGTCCAGATCGGACCAGTCATTTCCGACTCGCAGCTCGAGCGCATCATGGGATACGTCGAGGGTGGCATACAGGAGGGCGCCGAGCTCGTGGCTGGCGGGCGGAAGCTCGACGGCGAGTTGCGAAACGGCTATTTCGTGGCGCCCACGGTACTCGCCAAGGTCACGCCCGACATGGCCGTCGCGCGCGAGGAGATCTTCGGCCCCGTTATTTCAGTCATTCCGTTCGATACCGAGGAAGAAGTGCTCCGACTGGCCAACGCTACCGAATACGGCCTAGGCGGAGCAGTGTGGACGACCAACGCCTCGACTGCCATGCGAATGGTCCACGGCATCAAGGCCGGAAGCGTGTGGGTGAATTGCTATGGGTTGCTTGACACTGCGGTCGGCATGGCCTGTTACAAGATGAGCGGGTATGGAATAAAGGGCGGCCCGGACTATGTCGACACATTCCTCTACGAGAAGTGCGTCTACTTCAACCTGGGGTGACGCGGCGAACGATCCGCACGGTCTTGGCGGTGGTCTTGAGGCGAAGTGGACGCCGGGTGAGCGGATCGATCCCTGTGCGCACGGAGACGCGAAACGACCCGCTCGGAAGTTACGGGGGGAAGGGTTCCCTCCCATTGGGGGTCTGGGGGGCTTTGTCCCCCAGAACGGGGGGCTCCGGGGATCGCCCCCCGGGCTAGCACTGAAGCGTATGGTTCGGAAAGGTGTCAAAGGAGTTGTGAAGACCCGAAGCGGCGGAGGTTGTTGTGAGCGAGCGCACCAAGGCCACACTGGATGAGTCGGAGATCCCCGCCAGTAGTACAACGTGATCCCTGACCTGCTCGCTCCGCCGCCCCCGCCGCTGCACCCGGGGACGCTGCAGCCGGTCGGACCGGAGGACCTGACGCCAAGGAGATGACCGAGCGGCCACCGCCCGCTCGGTCATAACCCTCGCTCTCATGCTGTACCGATATCGAAGCGCCAGCGAAGCCGTGGCGGAAGGGGAACAACGATGAAAGTCGGCCTTGTGGTCATGGACGAGAACCCGGCTGACGCCCTGAAGATCGTCCGGGCGGCCGATCGAGCCGGGGTGCACTCGCTATGGACCATCGACTACTACAACCGCAGCAGCCTTGCCCGGGCATCAGCGTTCGCGGCCGTCGCCGAGACTTCGATCGTGGGCACGAGCGTCACCCCGCTGTTCGCTCGCTCGCCGCTGGCCCTGGCGGCTGCCGCGGCCGATGTCCAGGCGATCGCCGGCGGCCGGTTCGTGCTGGGCGTGGGCAGCAGCACGCGCCGGATGAACCAGGACTGGTACGGGACCGCGCTGGCGCACCCGGCACCCCAGGTGCGGGAGCGGATCGACCTGATCCGTCGGCTGATCGCGCATCGCAGCGGCCCGTTCACCTACCAGGGCAAGTTCGATCGCGTCTCGATGGCGCACTATGAGCGAACCGGGCTGCCCGACAGCGTGACGATCCTGGCCGCGGGCGTCGGCCAGCATATGGTAGCTGCGGTCGGACAGAGCGCCGACGGGTTCGTCGGACACACCATCGCCTCGGTCAGCTACCTGCGCGACGTCGCCCGCCCGCTGCTGGCCAATAGCGCGGCCGGGGCGGGCCGGGACGCGGCCCAGCTCCTGATAACCACTCAAATCGTCGCCGCGGTCAGCGCCGACCCGGCCGCCGCGCGCCGGGATGCCGCAGGACAGGTCGGTTTCTACGCCACACCGAAGGGCTATGACGCGCTGTTCCCGGACAGCCAGTTCACCGCCGAGCGCGCCGCGGCCCGCGAGGCCGTCGCCCGTAGCGACGTGCCCGGCGTGGTCGCCGCGGGCGAGCCGATGGCCGACGAACGTGCCGTGTTCGGCACACTAGAGGACGTCGCCGATCAGCTGCGCCGCTATGCCGGCGTCGTCGACTGGGCGCTGCTCTACCCGCCGCACTACGGAGTCGACCAGAAGCGTGTTCACGCCAACGAGCTCAGCCTGATCGAGGTAGCCTCCGGCTGGACCTCCTGACCGCAGCACGCTGGGCGATCGGCCGACGACGCCGAGGCCGGCCGTGGTCAGGGCGACGTGGATGACGGTGCCGCCGAGGATGCTGAGCACGGCGTTGTACCGCCCAGCTGCAGGCCGAGGGTGGCGGCCAGGGCAAATCTCCCGCAGCCTGCCGCACGGACACGTGGCCGCTGCGCTCGACACGATCCGCCAGCTGGGCCTGGAGCAGCTGATCGACGCGGCAGGCGGGCGGCAGCGGGACCTCGTCAGCGCGATGATCACCGCCGCGGTCATCGACGGGTCCTCTGAGCTGGCCACCGCGCGGGGCTGCTGGCCGAGACCGCACTGGGCAGGACTACACCCTGGAACTCAACCGAGCCAGCCAGGAACTAGGCTCGAACGGCACCGTCAGGCGGCCGGCCGGTTTGTCCGCGCGGGAGCGGCAGCTTCGCGCTGAATTCATGGAAGTAGCGCGACGTGAAATGGGCTATGCAGGTGGACCACTGCTGCGGCGCACTCGAGCCGAGGCTGAGGCTGACCGGCCTGAAGCCAGCCCTCCGGCAAGCCATCAGAGTTGAGATTCATGGTCAGGTCGACGCCGGCTAGAACCGTGACGCAAAGGCGTTAAGGTGCAGCCACATCCTCCCTGCCGAATTGGCGCCGATACTTCCTGACTGGCCGGCTATCTATCGCGATGCACAGATCAGGCATTCTGTCGTGTCGCTGCATCAGCCTCTCCGAAGCACGCGTGCGACGCCTGTTGCGACAGTAGTAGCAAGTGTCCATCCGGCGGCGATGAGGACGTACGACAGCCACTGTTCGGCGCCGCCGGGGTTGAACGCGTACTTCTGGCCGAGGTTGACCACGGGCAGCATCAGGTCGAACGTGTAGATGACGCCGTTGAAGTGCGGAGCGTTTCCCGCCTGCAGGGCTGGCGGCGGCGCGACGGAGAACACAATGCTCCCAGCGATGAGCAGCAGAGCCAGCCATCCGAGTGCGCGGCGGGGCCGGTACCCGTAGCCCACGGTGATGTCCTGGAGCAGGTTCCACGCCTTGGATACCGGACCTTTCCCTTTATGTTGAATCCGCTCCTTGGCGTACAGCACGGTGCGGGCCTGAGCTGGCTGGCCAATGGCGGTGTAATGGGCCGCGAGCTGTTCGTACGGCTGCGGCTGGTGTCCTCCCGGGTCTCGGGTGAGCCAGCCCAGGCGGCGGTCGGCGGACAGGCGAGGGCTCAGCGCCTGGTAGGTCAGGCCGTCCAGGTACAGGCGATCGGGCCACATTGCCGGATCGTCATGAAGCACCCCGATGGTCGCGTGCCTGAAGTCCACACCACCCTCGACCCGGACATCTGCCTCCAGGAGAAACTCCTGAGCCCGCAGGCCTTCGGCGTCAATTGCCAAGCCGGCCGGGTGGGTGAACACAGACCTGTGCAGGCTGACCTTGGCCCCGACAGTTGCCCCGGCGAGCTTCACCTCGCCGTCCACAGTCATGTGGCTGCAGTACAAGTCCGCGGTCACCTGGGCGCGAGACAGCCGGCACGCCATGCCGAACGGATCGCGCAGCTCAGCTCCGCCCAGCAGCAGCCGCTCTCCCACCCGGATACTGCGCAGGTTCACCTCACCGAGCGCCTTCACATCTGTGAGCACAAGGGTGCTGCCGATCCGCGATCGTTCCGCGTCCAGGGCAGGTTTCCCGTCGCCGGTTTCCAGTACCGCACCCGCGAAGTTCACATCGCCGCTGACGTCCGCGCCTGCCATCATCATTTGCCCACGGCAGGAGGTCCCCTGAGCGTTGAGCGAGCCGATGATCGCACGCTCGAGGTTGACTGCGGTGCCGCCCGGATTGTCGAAGGTACTTTTCTTGACCGACAAGTTGGCCGCCAGCCGCGCCCCGATCAGCATGACCTTGCCGCGCGCGGTGAACCCCTGGTCCAAGAACGCACCGCCCGCAACGTCCAGGCCCCCCGCCGTGAACGCGATGCCCCCCGGGTTATCCAGGCGCGCGCCGCGCATGAAGAGTTCGACGCTGATCCGGCAGTTATTGGCCCGGGTCCCGCCATCGACTGCGAGACCGAGGCATGCGAGCGACCCGCCGATCGTTGCGTGGTTCAGGTCCAGCCCGCGCTCTCCCGGGCACGAGATCTGCGCACCCGCCAGGTTCAGGGTGCCGGTCACCGCAGCGTCCTCGAAGGAAACCAGGCCGCGCGCCTCCATGCCAGAACAGTCCGCTTCCCCGTCAACGGACAGCCCTCGGGCCAGGACGGCCACAGCCCCGGTACCCGCAGTCCCCACGCGGATCCCGCCCAGGCGCAACTGACCGTCCACCCTGGCCTGCTGCAGCTGGACTGTGCGCGCGACCTGTGAGCCTGTCATGTCCAGGATGCCGTTCAGGCGCAGCCTGGTGCCGTCGAGGGCGGGTAGTTCGCTGTTCAGGATGCAGACCGTCCGCAGCGTGCTGTCCAGAACCTGATCTCGGTGTCGAACTGGCAGGCGTCACACACCAGCGGCCACGCCACGCTGCCGCCCGTCAGGTCCATGCGGCCCTTGACCGCTGCCCCCCGCAGCCGTATCCCGGCCGTGCCTCCAGGCTCCGCCTCGGCCGCGCCGAGCAGCAGCACGGTGATGACTTCCGCCCGGATCACGGGCGGTCCCGCTGCGCCCGAGCCGAGATCCACCCACTCCCCGCCGCTGAAGGCCTTCCACAGCAATTGCTCGGGCTCGGTGAGATCAGTCGGTATCACACACTCATTGTGAGGCTACGGTGTCACGGTGATCTAGGGTCACGGCAGGGGCCCTGCAGGCCGCGTCAATATAGCATCGCGACCACGAACTTTCTCGTGACCTTCTGCCCGCGAAAGTAGTGGGAATACCTGAACCAGATCTGGGACTTCGCCTAGCCAGCCGAGCGCATCAGCTTTACGATCTTGCGCGCCCTCGTGCTCCACGCGCAAGGAATCCTCCCGGTTGAAGAACAGCAGCTGAGCCATAACTGGCCGGCTACAAGCGAGGGACCCTGGGACCGAAGCCGTTTGGAAAAGGGCAGGGCTGTCTCGGCCGGGATCGCAGGCACAACCCTCGTCTGCATGACCTGAACTAACGATTTAGATCGTCAACATGGGGTCCATGTGCACGTCCTCGGCCAGGTCGACGGTGGCGTAACCGGCGGCGCTTGGTGCCGAACCGCCCACACCGCGCAGGTCGACCGCGACCACTGTGAATCGCTGCGCCAGCCGTGGCATGACTCGCCGCCGCTCGAACCAGTCCTGCGGAAAGCCGTGCAGTAGGACCAAGGCTGGACCGCGCCCCGCCGCGAACGACGTGGATCGTGGTGCCGTTGATGCTGGCCGTCTCGCAGGCAAACCCGGCACCGGGCTCAGACGTCACCGAACCCGGCTCCGGTTGCGGGCGGGCCTCTCGGAATGGCGAGGGTTCATGAGTGTCCTCTGCGTTGCCGGCTGATCGATGCTGCAGACCCGTGCCAACGCGAAAACTTATCGCTGCCGACACACCCGGTGAGGCTGGGCCAGAGATCCAGGGACGGCTGGCGGTGAGCACGACGAGGGCTCGAGAATTTCAGGTCGCGCGGCAAGATAGCCACGTATCCGTTGCGCGTGACTGCCCGATTTGGCGCAGGGCGTGGATCGCGCGGACCTAGGGAAAGCGCGCGACCGCAAGCTCATTGGCGAAGACCTGCGCCGCCTGCTCATGTAGCGGATCTTCCCGAGGAGCACGGCTCCCGCTCGCCAAGCTTCAGTCCATACGTGCAGAATCTCTGTATTATGTAGCCTGCTTATGAACTCCCGCCTCGACGAGAGCATATGCACCTTTTGTCCTTTTTGTTCTCCCGCCGTGAAGAGAATTAAGCTATGGAGCCACATTGAAGCAAATTTCAGCAGCTGCCTATCTTGCTCTGCGTGATGCCATTCCAGCCATAGTTTGGAACAAAAGACCATTCGAGAGTTTTCTGCGTACAGCATTGAGAGATCATAGTGAGCTATTGATCGGACTTAATTTCACTGACACGAAGCGTATTGTAACCGATCAACTAGTCGACCGCCTTATCGCGGATGAGAGCAGATACGGGGATGTTACCCTTCGGTTGATGCTTGAGCTTAGCAGTATGACTCGCTTTCCAAACCTGGAGCAGCTTAAGGATCCTGAAGACCGAAAACTACGCATAAACGAGGCCGAGGCCGCGGTCGGTCTTCTAAGCTATATCATCAAGGACTACGCGAACGACGTTGCTGAGATCGAAAAGCAGAGAGCAGCTATTCAGGCTCAGGCGGCCCAGTCGGCGGCGATACGTCGTTTCAAGGATGATTTGGATTCTCTCAAAAACAGATTCCTCGACTTGCAGAGTGAGACGGACGTCCATGCCCGCGGTTACGCCTTCGAATCGTTGCTGGCTGACCTATTCCTTCTTTATGATTTCGAGCCAAGAGTCGCGTATAGTATTTCTATCGAACAGATAGATGGTTCATTCACCTTTGACACTGACGACTATATAATTGAGGTGCGGTGGCGCGCAGCACCATCGGATAGAGGCGACGGAGATATCTTCGCTAAGAAGGTCGAACGGAAGGGCAAGAATGCAGTAGGCTTGTTCGTTAGTGTCAACGGCTTTACTGAGCCTTTCAAGCAAGCATTTAGAGAATCTACCCCATTCATAAGCATGGACGGGGCGGATCTATATACTGTTCTCGATAGCCGCGTGCGTCTCGATGACCTTATTCGCGCGAAGAAGCGGCATGCAAATGAAACTGGGTCCTGCTATCTTCCGGCAAGTCAAGTTGTCGGTTAATTTAGCTGGTCTCCGCCAGCTTGCGCCAGCGTATTGCCCTTTCGAAGGCTGTGCTAGAGCCAAAGGAACGCTCGTCGGTCCATGGTAAGGAGGTAACCAGTCAGGGGTGCCGGTTAGTTGATCATGCTGGGTGGGGTGGCATCCAGGTGTTTCCGGTGAGGGCGTCGCGGATGGCGGCGAGCGGGTGGCGGTCGTGGCTGCGTGCGGTGGTGAGGTAGGAGCGGATGCGGCAGTGGCGCTGCAGGGTTGAAAGGGTGCGCCAGCAGCCGCTGATTTTGGCGGCGAGCTTGTAGCCGCGGACGGCGTTTTCCGATCCGTTGTTCGTGGCGGGGACGTCGAAGCGGGTGGCGAATAGCCAGACCTGGGCGGCCTTGCGTTTCAGCCGCCGGGCCAGGATCAGCCCGGGGTGGTTTCCCTTGTGCCAAGGGCGGGACAGGTTGACGGAGATCCCGCAGGCGACGGCCTGGTCGTAGCTGTGGCGCAGCCTGGCCAGCAGGGCGGGGTCCAGTCCGGCCTGGCGGGCGTCCCGGGCGGTCCTGACCGCTGCCGAGGCCGCGCGGAGGGCGTCGTCGGCCTGCCGGGTCCAGACCTGGGATTCCGGGTCGGTCGCGTAGGCGTCGTCGAGGTACCTGTATAGGTGGGCGAGGCACTGCTGGACTCCGGTGAGCCTGGCGTCGTAGCTGAGGTAGCCGCCGTAGTCGTCGCGGACCAGGGCCCCGCGGTAGCCGTCCAGGATCCCGAAGCCGGTGATGGAGGCCTTGGTGCGGTTCCCGGCGGCGCCGTACCAGATGAGGTCCGGACCGCCGCCGGTATAGGCCCTGTCGGGTGCCAGAACTCGTGCAGAGCACCTGAGCTGGTCTTCTATCCTCAGCGCTGGTGCTCTTCCGCCTCGTATACCTCGCCGTATCCCGCGCGTTCGCGTGGCTTGCGCTGCTCGCCCGTAGCGACGCTCGAAAGACCTGGAGATCTTGGTGTTGCGGCACGAGATCGCGGTACTACGGCGTCAGCTCAGCCACCCGAAGCCGGACTGGGCCGACCGCGGCCTCCTCGCTGCTCTGGGACGATTGCTGCCGGAGCATCTGCGGGCTCATCGGATCGTGACACCAGGCACCTTGCTCGCCTGGCACCGTCGTCTGGTCAAACGGAAATGGACCTACCCGAGCAGGGCTGGACGCCCGGCCGTCTCACAAGAGATCCGCGATCTGGTCATACAACTGGCCAGGCAGAACCCGCGGTGGGGATACCGCAGAATTCAAGGCGAGCTGCTCGGCCTGGGCCATAGAGCCGGTGAAGGCACGATCCGGCGGATCCTGGCCAAGGCCGGACTCGGCCCGGCACCGCGCCGAACGTCACCGACATGGCGCCAGTTCCTGACATCCCAGGCATCCGAGATCCTGGCATGCGACTTCCTGCACGTTGACACCGTGTTCCTCAAACGCCTGTATGTCTTCTTCGTCATGGAGATCGAGACCCGCCGCGTGCACATCCTGGGTGTTACCGCCAACCCGACCGGTTCCTGGACCGCGCAGCAGGCCCGTAACCTGCTGATGGACCTGGGCGAGCGGGCCGGCCGGTTCAAGTTCCTCATCCGTGACCGTGACGGCAAGTTCGCCGCCTCATTCGACTACGCGTTCGCCGGCAACGGTGTACGGATTATCAAAACGCCAGTCCGGTCGCCTCGGGCGAATTCCTTCGCGGAGCGGTATGTGGGAACGCTACGCCGAGAGTGCCTTGACCATCTGCTGATCTACGGGGAACGACACCTGCGCGCCGTACTGGCCGAGTTCGAGAGCCACTACAACCATCATCGTCCCCACCGAGGCCGATCCCTTCACCCGCCGATACACGACCCAAGTAAGGCCATCGACATGACTGCCCGGATCAACCGCCGGACCACGGTCAGCGGGCTGATCAACGAGTACCACCGAGCCGCCTGATGATCGCGGGAAACCCAGCCCAGCAAGAGCGTACGCGCGCTATGGCACCCAACAGGCCACTCCGCGAAATCGTGTTGTCGCTCCCCATTGCGGTCGGCCGAGCTTGCCTTGCGCCATGACCTGACTGCCAGGCCGCCAAAGGCAGAGCTCACGCAGGAAGCGAGCCGTCTTCTGCCCGGCAACCTCTGCGTTAACGTCGCCAAGTCGTCGTCATGGACACCCGGCGCGCGCTTCCTCTCCGGCGTCCAGATAGGTGTTACGCGACCGGCTATGGTCGGCACCGCTCGCCTGAGTGCCTTTCGCGGTGAACCTGCGCAGTTTGCTCGATTGCTGTTAGTAGGTGCGTCTGTACCGGGGGATCTTCACGCTCAGGTCCTCAATCAACCTGAAAGGTTACCCGAAACCCTTCTAAGATCTTACTACAGGCCGCTGAACTGCGAGAACGCGACGGGCAGTGCGGAATTCTTTAATAGCCCTTCTGGTAACTTCATCTGCACGCGGAGCAGCAATCACAGACGCCAGTTCGCTGACGTCTCCGAATGGCGGACCCGTGTCCAGGAATTCGCGCAGCCTGTCTACGTCATCAGTGTCAGACAGACCACAGTCGTTTAGCAACTCTTGCAGGGATTCGCTCGTGTTGCTAAGAGCGGCTTTCTCGAAAAAATGCATCCCATGCTCAGCATCTTTCTTGAGAACCGGCATCCCACGCTTAGTATCTAGCTCAATATCTAGACCAATCTGCGAGATAATAGGCCAGTTATCGAGCAGCACTAGCCACTTGCCGAATCTATCAACAAAACACTTCAGGGCCGCGCCTTTCTCGGCCTCGCCTTTCTCGATTTTGAATTTTCCACGGGCTATCCCAATAGCAACCGCCAAGCGCATTTGGTACGCAAATTTCTTAATTGCGCGAGGCTCTTTCGGCAGAAACTGCTCCAACATTTGATACATGGTGTCCCTGGCATCCGCCACGTCCTTATTGTCGAAAACTTTCTTAAAATATCTTCTGCGGACGCTCTGCTTCGTTACTTCCGGACTGCCGAAAACTTGGTGAAAATATCTTCTGCGGGTGCTCTCCTTTCCCTGGTTCCAACTGGAATTACTCTTAAAAAGAGCATCTACTGTTTCGGAGATCGTCTTCCCTGTAAATTGATCGGCTACTAGTTTATCAATTCTGTCACGGGTCCGCCGTTCGTGTTCTCGTCGACGAATGCGAGCAATCGGGGGTATTCCGGTCAGAAGCGCTAGGCCCGCTCCTATTATTACCAATATGACCCATAGATTTATGCTAAACAGCCTGGCATGCGTCGACAAATGCGTCAGGCTATAGTAAGCTGCCACCCCCGCTGCCGCGATCAGCGTATATCCGCCTATTTTAAGAGGTCGATAAAACGCCGTGACATACCCTTGCTGCTGCTTGGGTCTTTCGCTGCTTTCTGGACTGAGCTGATCGTTTTCTGGACTGGGCTGATCGTTTTCTGGACTGGGCTGATCGTTTTCTGAACTGAGCTGATTTCTCAATTTCTCCAGCTGCTCCTTCGATGGCTGCGGCAAGTCAAACCGCAGTTGTACAAGCTTCTCCATATAGGAACGCCCGTACTCGTCATAGGCTGCCGGGTCAGCGTTTACCGGGGTGGGAAGCTCAAGCGACCTGTATTTGATCGCCGCTGCCCTGGAGATCGTATTCATGTCGCCTACGAGGACAGTGACCACGTCGTCCTGGTCAAGAAGCTGCGCTACAACTTCGCAGACGTCGACGGCTCGCGGAGGACGGCAGCGGTCAAGATCCTCTACGAAAACGAAAAAGCGCCGCTTCCGTCGTGTCGCGCTGGCGATTAGACCGCCCAGTTGCTTGCTAACCGAATCAATCGACCCTCGCGCGGCCTCCGATTTCGGATCATTGATGAAACGGGCAACTGCCTGCGTTCCCGAGAAGATTTTGGGATAGACGAACGTCAGAGCTGCGAGGATAATAATAAGCGTGAGCCCAAATCCATGCGCAGCATGCTCAGCGTTAATCCAGTGCGTGTCTGTCGGCTGTGCCGCGGCGGTAATGATGTCGCGCGTATCGGGACCAAGCACGAGACCGAGAGCCACAGCAAGGGAAGCTAGTATGACATAGAGCTGGCGGTGCCAGCGCTGTTCGGGAGTAAGCATCGCTGACGGAAGCGGCTGGATTAGCCTACGCCACCAATAGCGCTCTTCATTGGCAAATTGTGCGACCTTAGCGGCAAAGGCGGCACCAAGATTTGGCGCGTCGTCGTGCTTCCAGGCGCTAAACTGGCAAATAATATGATCGTCATACCAGTCGCCGTGCGTTTTCAGCTGCTCCTGTACTTGTTGCGCGAGGCTTGACTTGCCTGCTCCAGACGGTGCGCTAATGGCTACGGTCAGAGGCGGCTTGGAGATTTTCCAGTCGATTAGAAAGGCCAGGGCCTCGGCGTAAAACCTGAACTCGAGGTGGTCCTGCTCCTCGGTGCCCGAGGGTACATCGCACAGGGCAGGGAGAGACGTGGATCCTGCCGATGAGCTCTTCTGCTGACTCGAACCTCGAGACACAACAGCCCCCCAGACCGACGTCCCGACGACTGCCGAGAACTCGCCGCCACCGCAGAAAGCAGGCAGCCGCGACCAACCCCAATGTACCCGTAACGGTACCAAGGCAAGCGGACAAAGAACGCACAAAAACTTCATCAGCCACTCAACCTGTTCGGTTCCTCGTACAACCGAGTTAGACGGTACATATTACGGCACGCGCCGTGACCCGAGTCTAACAACACCTCGCCAAGGCGAGCGGTGATGCAGGCGCCGCATGGTCGAGGGATACTAGGCGGATTAGGTCAGCCAAATTCGCAGGCGGCGGCTTCCGGCAACCGAGTCAGACCCCCTTGATGCGAACGAGGTCTCTGCCGTCGCCTGACATCGCTGACCGTTGTTCTATGCATGTTAGATCGCATGAATCGAATTCTTGAGTAGCCTCCACATAGGCTGGCGTCGGCCGACGATGGCTCCCCACCTGGCTCCCCAGCGATGCTGCCAGGACCAGAGCGTTCCAGGTCGACCGGTCCTTCACGTCGGGCAGCGACTGCGCACGTCGGCCTGGCCGACATCTTTGAACCCGGGTCAGTACGGGGTGCTCCGCGGGGCAGGTGACCGCAGTTCGGCAGAGCCACGGCGGTGGTCGCGCCAGGTCGTGACCCGCCTCGCAGTAGTGGGTAGGTCGGCGGCGCTGCGCGTCGTGCAGGTTTAGGGCGGACCCAGTGAGCGCATGCGCGGTGACAGGGACCAGCTCGCGCATGCCGTTGCATGCCCTCGCGATCATCAGTCCAGGCATCAGGAGGCTTCATCGGTACCACAGCCGTCCTGACTCCTACGTCCGGAGACACTCTTCTGCGTGAGCGATCGGGCGCTTGCGGCGTACCCTGGCACCGTCGTGCGCCTGTGCTGCTTTGGTGGCGGCAGGAGGTCAGCCCATGGCGAACTACGCCCGGATGTACCGGTTCGGGATCACGCCCTGGGAACGCTACGGAACGATGGCGGCAGCGAGTATCGCCGCGCTGCTGGATCGTGAGGAGACCGAGCGTTCCCGCCCCCACGGCCGTGCGCTCGACCTGGGCTGCGGCCGTGACCAGTACACCCCCGATCTCGCGCGGAGGGGGTGGGAGGCCGTGGGCATCGACTACGTGCCGGCCGCGATCGAGGCGGCAGCAGCGAAGACCCAGGGTGCGGACAGGCTCCGTTACGTCGTCGGCGACGTGACGCGGCTGCCGTCGGCGCACCTGGGGACGTTCGACTTCTTCCTCGACATCGGCTGCTTCCAGGGGCTGGACGCCGGACAGCGTCTCTCCCTGGAGGAAGGTGTCTCTGCGCTTGCCAACCCCGGGGCCACATTGCTGCTGCTGAGCTTCGGCCCCAGCCGGTGGCGGCCGCTGGTCGGAGGCGCATCGCAGGAGAAGGAGGTCGATACTGCCTTCGCGGGCTGGGAGATGCTCGCGGTCGAGCCGGCGGACACCGCAGGCCTGGGCTGGCCGATGAGCAAGACCGCGCCGCGGTGGCACCGGCTGCGCCGACGGACCTAGACCGGCACTGTCCCCCTCTCGCGATCTCAGGCCGACGCCCGACGATCCCGGTCCTCGCACTCGTGCCTGATATGCGGGTGATTTTCACACGGCTCCGTCAGGCGGGGCGCCACTAGGGCGGGGAACCTCGCCTCCACGGGCGAGAGCACCGCAATCGCTACGTCAGCGCAGTATGCCTGATGCCAATCACAGTGCGTCGTCGGGGCGCTGCAGCAGCTCACGCGCGTACCCGCCGTCATCGGCCGCCGGCATTCAGATAGCGGCGCTGTCCTGGTACGAGCAGATCTGGTCGATCTGGTGCGTGGCGAGGGGCGGCCGTACGTCACTGCTCAGACGTGGCGAGACGTTCAATTGCGCGGCCTGAGCGCAAGGCGTAGCGTCCGGTTCCGATCGGATAACACGGGCAGGGAGCGAGCTTTGGACCATACCGACGGGGTGGGCGCAAAGCCACCGGCGCGGGAGCGGCGAGCACCTGCCGACTGGGGCCGGGGCGGTGAACTGATGCCACTGGAAGAAGAAATGGTGGCTAGTGCTGCGGCCGGGGAGTTGGTCGACTGTGGCAGTGGGCCTTTCAGCCTTATCGAGATGCGGGCCTGGGGGTGAAGAGCGGACGGTGCGCGGCGGTGCTGCGGCATATGCTGATCGGCAAAGACTGGCTGGCAGATGCACGAGGCGTCCGCCTGCGCGGGATCCGGATCAGCTGGCCGCTGGACCTCCAGGCGGCGACCCTGCGCTGCCCGCTGCAGTTGGACAGTTGCATCCTGGACGCTCAGCTTGTCTGCCTCGACCAGGCCGCCGCCACGGTGCTGACTATCACCGGGTGCCACCTGGCTGCGCTATCAGGCGAAACGCTCACTGCGAAGACCCTGGACCTGAGCGGCTCGACGCTCACCGGCCTGCTTCGGCTGCCCGGTGCGAGCATGGCCGGCGCGCTCAGTTGCAGAGGCGCTCACCTGACCGGCTCCGACGCCGACGGCAACGCCCTGGTCGCCGACGGCGTCAGGGTCGGCGGCGAGGGGGTCCTCCTCGACGGTGGATTCACCGCGGCTGGCGCCGTCTGGTCCCATGCCCCTGGCGGGTGACAACCTCGACCTGTAGCTCTGACCGGGCCCTCTACCAAGCCCGTGCTCCCGATTTCGAACATGTTAGACGAGATCTTAGAACTGGCCGCCTGCAGCGTATCCGTGTTGGACAGTGGAGGTCGTTGGCGTCCGCTCCACCGCCGGTCAAGCCGAGCCACGCGACGGACGTGGGAGCGTGGCCGTCGAGGAAATGCCATCGGGGTGAGAGGATCCGGTCTGCCGGAACGCCGCCATGTCAGCTGGTCATGATGCTGCTAGCGGCCTCACGCCACGTCAGTCTCACAGTGGTAGCAGCCGCGAGGTCGCCGATAGCGGCCCGCTGCAGGCGAGTTCCCCCAAGCGGGCAGTCCCAATGTACGAAGGGCTGCGCGGAACCGCCTGCCCCTACGGCGCGATTGTTGCGAGATTCCCCGTATAACTCCAACAAGCGCAACCACACGTGTTACGCTGGACTCAGCAGTACAAGATTTCACGCAACAGGAGATTATCGTGACCGACACGCTTGAGGACCGGGCGCTGCTCGAGGTCCACTTCACCGACCTGCACACGAACGATACGGCCACGTTTTCCGTGCCCGGCGAGGTCGAGCTTGTGCGCGCGTGGGCGATGGCCTACGACGAGCTCGGCGAGACCAGGCGCCCGGCTGACACATTGGAGTCCGCCGGCGGCGAGGACATGACGCCGTTCCTCGGGGAGACCGTCCGTGAGGTACAGCGTCGTCATGTCCGCGATCTGCGGTTTCAGATCCGCGGCGGGACCGGCGGAGCCGGCAGGTGACCATTCCGGGAGGCGCAGCGCCGGCGGCGCCGGCGCTGATCCCGGTGGCCCCGCAGCGCGCCTTGGCCAGCATGGGAGATCATCTGGCCAGACTGCTGCGGGGCCGCAGCCTGGAGGGCCTGGGCTGGGTCAGGCCGGACCCGTTGAGCCTGCGAGTGCCGCTCCGGGCCTATCGTGTCGCCACCACGGCCACGGCATACGGGTTCGCGGCGGGCACCGGCGGGCGCGCCGGGGATGCCGCGTTCAGCGACGCGCCTGCTGGCGATGAGTACCTGCTGGCCCTGAACTTCGCGTTCTACCCGGACAGCCCGCCGTCGGCGAAGTTCGTCAATTCGGCCACCGGCACCTATGCGCCCGGCGACCAGCGCTGGCTGCCGGCGATCTCGGGTACCAATGAGATCGCCGCGCACGTCGACTACAACGGGCGCGGACAGCTGATCTGCTGCTCGGCGACCCTGGAGTTCTGGCTGGCCGGCCACAGCTGGGAGCCCCGGCATGCCTGGATACCGAGCCGCAGTACCTTCGCGCTGACCCTTAACGCGCTGTCCCGCGCCCTGCGGCCGCCCTTCTACCAGGGGCGGCAGGCCCTATGAGGCCCCGCCTGTTCTGGCCGGGCAGCGAGCCGCCGCCGGCGTCGCCTCGGAGCGCGTATGCCGCGACGGGCCGTCGGCTGCTCCTGCCGAAGGCGCTGCCGCTGGCCGTTCAGCGCCTATCCGCTGAAGACCCCGCCGGCCCTGACCCCGGCGAGGCCGGCGCCGGGGACCGCGAGTTCGCTGCGTTCCTGTATGGGAGGCGCGGGGCAGCAGACCGGCCGGACATCGTTCACGGGCTGGTCGTACCCGATCAGGCCCGCGGCGCTAGGTCCTACTCGGTTTCCGCGGACGCGGTCGCCGATGCCGCTAGCGTCACGCGTGCCCGCGGATGGGTCGCCGTCGCTCAGGTGCACAGCCATCCCGGACGCGACGTCGAGCACTCCTGGTACGACGACGAGAACGCTATCAGCACCCGGGTTGTGTCGATCGTCGTGCCCGGCTATGCGCGGAGCCCGGCTGACCCGCGGTCCTGGCTCGATGCCGCGGGCGTCCACGAGTTCCAGGACGGCTGGTGGCACCTCCTGACCGGATCTGCCCGCCGCCGGCGGGTCAGCTTCGCTGACCTGCCGCTCGAGGTGGTGGACCTGAGGCTGCCCCGGCCCCGGCCGCCGGAGATCCGGTGACCAGGTCCGGTCGGCCGCCTCGTCACCTCGATCACGACGCGGCCGGCTCGCCGCTGGCCTCGCTGCCAGGGCTGGAACGCAGCCCGGCGGGCTGGCGGGTCCGCCTGATCGTCGGCTCCACTGCTGCGAACTGTCCGCGCGGCCAGGTGATGGCGTGGGCGACGGTCAATATGCTCGCGCGGTTCAACGACGTGATCAGCGAACTCGACGTGCAGTGCGCCGACGCGGCCGTGCTTGTCTGGCTGCCCGATCTCTCGCCTCAGGGCCGGCCCGCCGCGCCCGCGTGCAGCCTCCCGGCGGCCCTCGCCCGGCTTGCTGCCGCGGTCTTCGACTCTGCCGATGACAGCGCGGTCCGGGTCCAGGTCACGACCTGCCCACCAGCTGATGAGCATGTGCAGACTGCGTCGGACGCGGCCGCTGGGACGGACCCGGCCAGCATCAGTTCACGGACCCTGACACTGGTCCTCGGCATGCACGGCGCAGACGTCCGCGGACGAGCCCGACCTGGTGACCAGACCTGGCTGGTGACCGCCGATAACTGGACGATGTGCGTGGCGACCCTCAGCGGGCTGAGCCAGGCCGGAGAGCCCCTGCCGCGCCTGGACGCGCCTGGGACGGTGACGCTGGCAGCCTGGCTGGCCGCCTGCGTAGCGGCCGGCGAGGTGTTCAAGCACATCGGCGACCTCGACCCGCAGCGAGGCAGCCGCCCCGATGTCATCTCCGCGAACCTGTGGACCCTGTCCGGCGGTCCCGGGGCCGCGCATTGCGCTGGCCCGCAGGGTCCCCGCGACGCACCGGTCATCCCATCGCACTACCTGGCCGGAGCTGGGGCAGTCGCCGAGGCCTACCTGGCCGCGCTGGCGACCAGCGCCGCGTGCACGCAGATCGCGGTCCTGGATGATGACTTCATCAGCGGCAAGAACCTCAACCGGCACCTGCTGGCGGGCCCGGCCGATCTTGAGCACCCCAAGGCGGTGCTGGCCGCCCGGCGCCTTGAGGGGTCAGCCGTGCGGGTCTGGCCCTTGCCGCAGCGGTGGCAGGACTTCGTCGCGACTCAGCACGCCGAGCGCGGCGCGCGCCCGGATGAGCTCGCCGCCGATGAAAGCCAGCTCCGCCTCCGGCTCGCGGTATCGGCGGTCGATCGGAATGACGCACGCACATCCATCGCGGCACTCCGTCCGGACCTGGTGATCGGCGGCAGCACGAACGGCCTGAGCGCCGAGGTCAGCCGGTACGAGGTCGGCGGCCCCTGGCAGTGCCTGGCGTGCGCGAACCCGCCCGAGATCACCATGTCCCTAGAGGAAGCGGCCAACGAGCTCCGGCGCATGAGCCAGGCCGAGCTAGACAAGGTGATCCGGGACCACGGTCTGGACGGCGATGCAGTCCGCGCCTACCTGCGCGACCCGGAATGCGGCAGCCTCGGCGAGCGCGACGTAGGCCGGTTCCGGTCCGCAGGACCAAGGCGGGACTGGTCGGTCGCCTTCGTGTCCGCGGCCAGCGGAGTGCTTACAGCAGCGCGGATGATCAAGGAGATCACTGGCGATGACGCCGAACACGCGGCCATGGCCGCGGCCGGCGACACCATACGGCTGTCATTCCTCAGCTCACGCCTTTACCGGACCGCCCACCGCAGAAGGCCCGGCTGCCCGCACTGCAGCTGAGCCCCGCCCTGGCCGACGGCGAAATGCCCGCAGGCCGAACTCAAGCGCACGCAACTGCGGGGTCGCCGCGTGACCCGCCGGCCACCGGTGTCTATCCTAAGAAGGTTGCGCCATTGCAAGTAATCCCGTAAAAAGGGCAACACGCAGTTACATCTTACTGCGGGAACCGGAGGACTCCCATGGGCCGCACCTTCCAGAACTTCGCCGGCGCCGGCGTGCGCCGGATGAATCCACGTACCCCGAGGCGGCACGGCCTGCCCGGCCGCGGCGTATTCGGTACCCAGATCCTGCCCGGGATCTGGGCATGACCATGGCAGACGCCGGACACGCCAGCGGGCGGCGGATCCGGCAGCCGGCAGCCCAGGTGGATCGCTCGGTCGGCCACGACCTCGGACACGAGACGCCGGACGTCAGCGTCGCGCTCCTTGCCGAGCGCGAGCGCGCAGGGCTGACCCAGGACGACGTGGCCGCAGCCCTCGGAGTAAGCCGGCAGATGGTCAGCTACTGGGAGAACGACACCCGCAAGCCCAGGCCCGAGCAGATCACGGTTATGGCGCAGATCTTCGGCTGCACTCTCAGCACGCTGCTCACCGCGCACGCCGAAGTCGACCTCACTACCAAGGCCGCGGCCGCGATGCTGTACCGGCGCGCAGGCGGGAACCTCTCGCCAGAGGCGCGCCGCGGCATCAGCTACTTCATCAGGTTCCTCGACCTGTTCGGCTCTCTCGGCGGCAAGCTCAACCGCGAGGTCACCGGGATGACCGCCTCCCCGTTCCTGCCCGGCCGCGGGTTCAGCGAGTACGCGTCCGACGCCCGCCGAAAGGCCATCGAGGTGCGCAGCTTCCTGGGCCTCGGGCTCGGGCCCATCGCTGACCTCGACGGGGTCTGCGCGATGCTCGGAGTGACCGTCTACCGCGCTGGGCTAGGCGGGGACCTCGCCCGGACGATCTCGGGGGCGTTCTACAAGCATCCGCAGGTCGGATTCGCGACGCTGGTCAACCTCAACATGACCCCCGGCAGGCAGAGGTTCACCCTCGCGCACGAGCTGGCGCATGCGCTGCTGCACAGCGGAGACGACAGCATCGTGGTCAGCAGCCAGCACCGCGTATCTGAGCCACGCGAACGGTTCGCCGACGCGTTCGCCGGCGAGTTCCTGATGCCCGAGGAAGGCATCCGCCGGACCCTGGAGGACCTCGGAGCCGGGCCGAAAGTCACCGACGTCCTGACAGTCATCAGCCTCCAGCGGCTCTTCAATGTCTCCTATATCACCGCGCTCGTCAGGCTGCACCAGGCAAAGATCATCTCCGCGCGCACGCTCGAAAGCCTGCGCCACGCACGTCCCGTGCTCACCGCGAAACGCCTCGGCTTCCCGATCAGCCAGGAGGAGATCAGCCCGGGTCGGGACCACGGGGCCGCCACTCGGTTCCCCTGCAGATTTCGCGCCCTGGCGCGCGAGGCCTACCGCAGGGAAGCCGTAGGTCTCGCAGTGCTGCGCGAGGCGCTTGACCTTGACGATGACGACCTCGACGAGCTGGTCGGCGACCCAGGACTTGACGACACGGCCGACGACCCTGCGGAGGCGCAGGAATGGGCCGAGTTCCAGGCACTGGGACTGCTGGCTTGACCTGACCTGACCCGGAGCGGCGGCGCGCCGTGCCCCGAAGGGAGCCCAAAGGCGGATGATGACGACACAAGCCGATCAGGTGAGGGCAACATGGATGCTCGATGCGTCGGGAATACGCCGGACCTTCAAGATGAAAGCCTTCCCTGCGCTAGCCGCTAGCGAACACGCCCTGGTCGTCTCGTCGCTGACCTGGGATCCCGATGAGCCGCCAGGTCTGCCCAAGCGGGCGCGCAGCGTGCTGACCGCCGGGGGAAGACGGCACGTCGGCGGGAACCTCGTCGCCATGCCACTTGCGTCCCGGTCGTTCGACGACAAGCAGGAGTCGATCGACGGCATGCTGCGCCAGCTTCTCAGGCACGGACTACTCACTGTCGACGTCGTATGCACCGCCGACCTGCCCCACATCGCCTACTGCGAGCAGAACTGGCGGCGCGCCGGGCTGCTCGCACCCGCGCACCGAGAGGCCTACGCGGTCGTCGTAGCGGCCGGCCGGCTCGGCGTCCCCATAGCCGCCGCCGACGCCGATGTGCAGCGGATCGCCCGGTTCTGCGGGGTGCAGGCCATTACCGTAGAAACGTTCGCCGCCGCCATCGCCGCGTGACCACCACCTGATTAGATGTCCGCTGGCGGGGCGAATTGTGCGTTGGTCCGGAATGGAGGCTCGGTGCGCCAATGAACGGTGAGCCGGGTTTGCGAGCCGCCCCTTAGCTCGGATGCGTGGCCGGTACAGTTTACGGCCAGGGTCGATGCCGCTAAGCGTGAAGTCGGCTCGTATGCTACCGAACCAGTCCCGTGGCAGGTGCTGCGCTAGCGGTATCCAGCACGACCAGCGATCCTCAGAAGGATCGTGTCGGTGAAGTGCTGCTACGCGAGACTGGAGCGGTTGTCCGCTAGAGAGGGGTCACCGATGAAAAGCTTTCGGCTACCCGAGGCCTTGCAGTCTCCAGATAACCAGCTCGCCCTCAGCTACCTTCGCCGCTATTACAAGGAACGGCCTGATACGCCCCTGGGAGCCGATTTCACCGGAGCCCGCTTCGATATCTGGGATAGCTCACACACCCGCGCGGCGGATGCCAATAGGTTCACCGCCGACGACCTGGTTGCAGTCAGCTTCCTGTCGGTTACCGTTCCGCCCAAGGCGGCCTGGGAGCTGCTCGCTGGACGCCCGGAGGACTTTAACAAACTGCTGGGGCAGGTGCCCGACATTGATCTCGCCGACGTCGACCCCGCCGAAATCAGCCAGATCTGGCCGGCCTGGCGGCTATGGGACGAGCTCCGCACACTCCGGGAAGTCGACTGGGTGATCGCCAGCAAGCTATTGGCCCGCAAGAGACCACGGCTGATCCCGATCTACGACCGTGTCGTCAAGACCGTGACCGGCGGCGACCGCAACTACTGGGTACCCCTATGTCAGGCCCTCCAAGAGGAGGGCAAGACACTGTACCACCGGCTCTTCCGGCTGCGCAGCGAAGCTGAGCTGCCGCACGAAGTCTCGCCTCTTCGGGTATTCGACGTAATCGCCTGGATGGAGGGGCAATACAAGGGCTACTGAGGCTCCGCTCGGGAAGGTCCCAGCGATCCTCCTATCGTCGGTAATGGCAGCGCAAATTCGCCTGGTACAAGAGCTACGGCATCCTGCCCCACGACGAAGGAGGCGGCCCGAACGGAACCCTGATCGTGACGCAAGACGGGGATGACGGATCCATTTCGTCTTCCCAGATCGAGGCGCTCGTCGACAAGCTGCTCGCCTGACGATAATCCAGAGACATCACGGGAGGTTGGCCCCGACATTACGCTGTATCGCACGGTCATCAGATGATCTCGTTCCGTCTACTAGGCAGGTACCCGTGGACCCCCTCAAGCCAGCCGACCCGACCGAGCTCGGCGGCATCGCGTTGCGCGGTCGTCTCGGCCGGGGCGGAATGGGGACTGTGTACTACGGCGTCACACCGGACGGCGAACAGGTCGCGGTGAAGATGATCCGCGAAGACCTGCTTGAGAGCTCCGAGGCCAGGGGCCGTTTCGACCGTGAGGGCCTGGCCATAGGCATGGTCCAGGGACCGCGGGTAGCGAACCTCATCACCACGTCGCCGCCAGACGAGACCCCGCCCTGGTTCGCGGTCGAGTACGTCCGTGGGCTCACCCTCACCGAATATTTGACTCAGTACGGGCCGCTCCCGGCCGAGCTGGCCGCGGCCCTCGGGATCGGCCTCGCCGAGGCGCTCACCGCCATCCACGAGGCGGGCATCTTGCATCGCGACCTCAAACCGTCCAACATCCTCCTCGGCAGGGACGGCCCGAAGGTGGTCGACTTCGGCCTGGCTGCCCTGACCGCGGTGCCCGGTGACCTTACCCGGACCAACGAGACGATCGGCACCCCCGTGTGCATGGCACCGGAGCAAGTGAACTCGGCGAAGGCCCTAACCACAGCGGCCGACGTGTACTCCCTGGGCGCGGTCCTGGTGTTCGCGCTCACCGCGCACTACCCGTACGAGCGGCCGACGGTGCCGGCCGCGCTGTACGCGATCGCCGACGCGGCCACGCCACCCGACCTGGCCGGGGTCCCGGAGATCCTCGCCGGTCCTGTAACCGGGATGCTCGCCCACTCGCCGGCCGCCCGGCCAACCCTCACCGAGGTGATTGCGGCGCTTACCAATGTGCTCGCCGACTTCGGGCCGACCGATCCTGGCACCGGGCTCCGGCTGCTGGCCGAAACCACCTACCGGGAACGCCCTACCGACCCGCCGCCCGCGGATCCGCCCAGGGCACGGCGTCCGAGGCTGCCGGAGGACCCACGTGTGCCGAGCGTGCTGGTTCAGCAGGTAGCGGACAACCTCCGCCGCAACTACGCCAGGGACGCCCCCTTCTAGCGCCCGCGCAGGCAAGCAGACCACGCAACCAGACATCCCGGGGAAACCATGCTCATGACCGCAAGCGACCAGACGCCGTTCCCGCCTGGGGCGCGGATCGTCGTCCGGGACACCGAATGGCTGGTTCGCAGCTGCACGCCCGCCGAACCTGAGGGCTACAAGATCAGAGCCACCGGCGTGTCGGAGTTCGTCCGCGAGGAGGATGCCGTCTTCTTCACCGCTCTCGAGGAGCCGAAGCCGGCCCTCCTGCGGCCTGAGGAGACGGCCCTCGTCCGCGACGACACCCCGGGCTTCGCGATGTCCAGGCTCTACCTGGAGGCGGCGCTGCGCCGCACCCCGCTCCCGCAGTCCGAACGCGGCCTGGCGGTCACCCCGGGCAGCTTCCTGCTCGACAAGCTCACATACCAGCAGCGCCCCGCCGAGCTCGCGGTGAGGAACCTCCGCCCGCGCATCCTCCTCGCCGACGTCGTCGGCCTCGGCAAGACCCTGGAGATTGGCCTCATCCTGGCCGAGCTGATCCGGCGCGGCCGCGGTGACCGCATCCTCGTCGTCACCCCGCAGCAGGTCCTCGAGCAGTTCCAGCTGGAGCTCTGGACCCGGTTTGCGATTCCGCTGATCCGCCTTGATTCGCTCGGCATCGAGCGGATCCAGCGGGAGATCCCGGCCGGCCGCAACCCGTTCACGTACTACAAGCGGATCATCATCTCGATCGACACGCTGAAGAACGAGGGCCGTTATGGCCAGCACCTCGACGCCATGCACTGGGATGCGGTCGTCATCGATGAGTCGCATAACCTGATCGGCGAGCGGAACCTCCGCAACCGGCTCGCCAAGCGCCTGGCCAAGCGGACGGACGCGCTGCTGCTCGCCAGCGCCACCCCGCACAACGGCGACTCGCGGTCCTTCGCCGAGCTGATCGACATGCTCGATCCGGCCGCGATCGCCGACGACAGGAACTACGCGGCCAAGGACATCGCGCACCTCTACATCCGCCGCACGAAGATCAGCGATGAGGTCACGAACGAGATCGGCGGGAAATGGCGGGAGCGCGGCCCCTCGCAGGCGATTCGCTGCCCCGCATCCCAGGCCGAGGAAGAGGTCTTCGCCGAGCTCACGCGCGTCTGGCTGGCCGACCCCACGGTCGCGCCGGGGGCGGGCACAGACCGCCGGCTGTTCCCCTACACGCTGCTGAAGGCCTTCCTCTCCAGCCACAAGGCGCTGGCGGTCACCGCCCGCAAGCGCGCGAAGAACACCGGCGACGAGACCGAGCGCGCCGCGCTTACCCGCCTGGCCGCGCTCGCCGACCAGGTCGCCGACGACGGCTCCGCCAAGCTCACCGCCCTGGTCGCGAAGCTGAGGGAGATCGGCGTCGGCCCGCACAGCACCACCCGCGCCGTGGTGTTCTCCGAGAGCGTCCCCACCCTCGAATGGCTGCGCAAGACGCTGCGCGGCCGGCTCGGCCTCACCAAGGACGGCCAAGTCGAGCTCATGCACGGCGCGCTGTCCGACATCCAGCAGCACACGATCATCGAGCAGTTCTCGCTCACCGACTCGCCGGTCCGCGTGCTGCTCACCGGCGACGTGGCCTCCGAGGGCGTCAACATGCACAAGCAGTGCCACCATCTGATCCACTATGACCTGCCGTGGTCGCTGATCCGCATCGAGCAGCGCAACGGCCGCATCGACCGGTACGGGCAGGTCCACCAGCCCGAGTTCGCCGCGCTGATCCTCATCTCGCGGACCGAAGGCGCCAAGGACGACACCACCGTCGCGGAGAAACTCCTGGCCCGCGAGGCGACCGCGCACAGCCAACTCGGCACCGCCGAAGGCGTCACCCGGCAGTTCACCTCGAAGAAGGAAGAAGACCGCCTGGTCAAAGACCTCCTCGCCGGCAAGACCGTGGACGAGTCCATCGACGCGGCCGACGGCGCGGACCCCGCCGCCGACTTCCTCGCCGACCTGCTGGGAGGTGTCGGCGACCAGCCAGAGAACCCCGCGCCGGACCAGGCCAGGGTGCCGCGCCTATTCGAATCCACAGAGGCGTTCGCCCGCGCCGCCCTCGGCGCCGCCGCGCCGGAGCTACGCGTCGACGACGACGGCGAGATGCTCGCCTTCCGGCCGCCTGATGACCTGGTGCAGCGGCTGTCGGTGCTGCCACCCTCGTACCTGAAAAGGCACGACATTACCGAACGGATGCGGGTCACGTTCCACCGAACACTCGCGCAGCAGAACCTTGACGAGGCCCAGCGGACCAAGACGCTCTGGCCCGAGATCGCGTACCTGTCTGACCTGCACCCGATGATCGAGTGGCTGACCGACAAGGTGCTGCTCCGCGTTCCCCGCCAGCAGGCCCCGGTGCTGATCGCCGCCGTCGACGAGCCGGCCTTCCTCGTCCAGGGCGTCTACTCCAACGCCCTCGGCCAGCCCACGGTCGTGGAGTGGATGGCGGTCACCGGCCTGCCCGGCGAGCCGCGCGTCGAGGACATGACCGGCGCGCTCCAGCGTGCGAAGGTCGGCCCGGACATGGTGAACACCCTCAGGTTCGGCGACATCGCCAGCCTGCAGGACCTCCTGCTCGCCGCGGTCGAAGCGGCCCGTGGCCACCTGGAGGCTCGCCGCGCCACCTATGACGCGACGATTGACGGGCCGATCGAGGCGTACCGGACCCGCCTGGCGACCTGGGAGCAGCTCAGCCTCGACGGCCTGCTGCCCGCCGAACGCGGCAAGCGGGAGAAGGTGCGCGAGACAGCCGGGGAGCTCGGCCGGCTGACTGAGGCGCTCCGCACGGCCGGCGAGCCGCTGCTCCGCGTCCTCGGAGTGCTCACTCCCGCGACCGGCCGGGAGGGCGTGCGATGAGCTACGACTCGATCACCAATCGCGGCGACTACCTGTCACCGCACTACCTGGCCGAGGTGCTACCCCGCGACCTGAAGAAGCAGGGCAGCCTGCGTACCCGCTGGGCCGAACGGGAGAAGGCGGCCCAGCCGACCCCGGTCAGGGGACTGCGCGGCGTGCGCCGGGAGTACTTCGACGCCCGCCTGTCGCTCAAGGACCGTGCCGACGCCGACCAGCTCAGGAAGAAAGAGATGACCGAGCTGAACGGAGCGTTGCTTCGTGCCCTCGGCTTCCCCGCTGAGCTCAGGGACCTGGACGTGGAGCGCGCCGGTGAGGGGTTCCAGGTTCCCGTCGCCTACGCCGGGCAGAACGTCCTGGCCATCGACTGCGACTGGGCGGCCGACACCGATGCCGCGTTCGACGGCGACGGCGCAGGCAAGCTCCTCGCACCGGTCGAGGTCGGTAACCGGGAGAAGATCGAGACCGGCGCGAAGCTCGCCCGCTGGCTGTTCGCCGCCGACGAGCCGCCCCGGTATGTCTTGCTGCTGCACGGGGGCGTGATCGTCCTTGCCGACCGGCTCACCTGGGGCGAAGGCAGGTACCTCGCTGTCAGCCTGGACGCCGCCCTGGAACGGGCCGACGCGGCCGAGCTCGAGCTGATCGCCGCCCTGTTCAGCGCCGACGCGCTCCAGCCCCCCGCCGAAGGCGGCGAAGAACCCCTCGCTGCCTTCGTGTCCGGCTCCCGCCAGCACGCCGTCGGCGTCTCCGCCGAGCTGCGCGAGGGCCTGCGCGAGTCCGTGCAGATCATCGCCAACGAGGTTCTGGACCGGCTGCGCCAGCAGGGCGTCCAGCCCGGCGACATCGACGACGGCACCCTGGCCAAGGACTTGGGCCGCCAGTCGCTGCGCTTCCTGTACCGGATCCTGTTCCTGCTGTATGCCGAGGCCCGGCCGGAACTCGGCATCCTCCCCGTCGACGACGAGGACTACGTAGCCGGGTACTCCATGGCCCGCCTCGGCGACCTCGTCGCCCGCCGCCTCGGCGGCGAGGAGGCGCGCAAGAGCTTCCACCTGTATGAGTCCCTCGCGGTGCTGTTCCGCATGGTGAACGACGGCTATCGCGCCCGGGGCGGTGTCCCGGCCGACGGGCTATCCGAAGGGGAGGGGCTTCGGTTCGAGGCGCTGAAGGCGGACCTGTTCGATCCGGCCAGAACCCGCCTCATCGGCACGGTCGTCCGCCCCGGTTACGACGAAGACGACCAGGATGCGCCGCACTACGACACCCGGCTCCGCGACGGCGCGCTCTACCGGGTGTTGCGCCGCCTAATGCTCTCCAAGGGCAGCGGCGCCGGCCGCGGCGGACGCCGGGGCCGGACCGAACGGGGCGGGTTCATCTCATACGCCCAGCTCGGCATCAGCCAACTCGGCGCGGTCTATGAGGGCCTGATGTCCTACACAGGTTTCATCGCCGACGAGGAGCTATACGAGGTCGCGAAGAACGGCGACCCGTCCGGCGGCTCGTGGATGATCCCCGCGTCGAAGGTCCCCGACTACGCCGACGACGTGTTCGTGACGGTGAAGGACGAGCATGGCTTCCAGATCGGGGAGCGCGTGCGATACCGGCCCGGCTCGTTCGTCTACCGTCTCGCCGGTCGGGACCGGCAGACCAGCGCCTCCTACTACACCCCTCAGTCGCTGACCTCCGTCACCGTCCAGCTCGCCTTGGAGCAGCGGGTCAAAGAACAGGGCGGCACTGCCACCGCCGCCGAGGTGCTCCGCTGGCGCGTCTGCGAGCCCGCCCTAGGCTCCGGCGCGTTCCTCAACGAGGCCATCGACGAGCTCGCCGCCCTCTACCTGCGGCTGCGCGAGGAAGAGACCGGAGACCGGCTCGAACCCGAGGAACGCGCCCTCGCCCTGCAGCGGGTCAAGGCCTACATCGCGCTGCACAACTGCTACGGGGTCGACCTCAACGAGACGGCGGTGGAGCTGGCCGAGGTGTCGATCTGGCTGAACGTGATGCACCGGGGCCTGCAGGCCCCGTGGTTCGGCCTGCACCTGGTCCGCGGCAACTCCCTGATCGGCGCGGGCCGCCGCCTGTACCCGGCGCACGCGCTGACCAAGGGGGACTGGCTGGACACTGCCCCCATCGACCTTCCCTTCTCCGCGGGCAAGACCCTGTCCGGCCACGTCCACCACTTCCTCCTCCCGGCCGCCGGCTGGGGCGCGGTCGCGGGAGAGAAGGAGGCCAAGCAACTCGCCCCCGACCAGGCGAAGCAACTCGGCACATGGCGCAGGCAGCTCCGCAGGGCACCCTCGGAGAAGAAGTCCAGGGGTCACAAGCTCACCCAGGTCCAGCGTCTGCAGGCCCTCTCGGTCCGCGCCGAGTACCTGTGGTCCCTCGTGATCGAGCGTCTGCGCATCTCTGAACGCGAGATCAGCCGCCCCATCGATGTCTGGCGCGCGGAAGGCCTGCCCAAGGCCATCGAGGCGATCCCGCGCGAAAAGATCGTTTTTGACCTAACGACCCCAGGTACACCCTATTGGCGCCTGAAGACCGTTATGGACGCCTGGTGTGCCCTCTGGTTCTGGCCGGTCGGCAAGGCGGGCCTGCTCGACGGATCGGACGCGGTGTACAAGACCACGCCCCTGCCAATGGTCCCAGCCCCGGAGCCGACCCCGGTGGACCCGGACCCCACGTTCCCCACGTCATGGGAGATGGATTCCCTCTTTGGCGACACCCCGAAGCAGCTCACCCTCGCCGAAGCGGTCTCCCGCAAGCCCCGCCCCAAGCCTGCCCCCGTCGACCACCGCCCGGTCCCCCTGGCCGACCTAGACAACTGGCTCGACTTCGCCGAGGCCCTCCTGGGCCGGCAAGACGTCGCTCCCGACTCCCTAGCCAGCCACTTCACAGCCCTCTCCGAAATGGAGCAGTACGAAGACAACTTGGAGTCCGACTTCTACATGCATATGGACCCTGTCCACCGCCTAGGCGAACGTTTCCCCTGGCTGGATACGGTGGAGATTATCGCGGCAAACCAGGGCTTCTTCCACTGGGAACTCGGCTTCGCCTCGGTCTTCGCGGAAGGCGGCTTCGACATCCAAGTCGGCAACCCACCGTGGGTGCGGCCCCGTTGGGAGGAGGATCCGGTGCTCGCGGAGTACGAGCCCTGGTTCGAGCTTGCCGAGAAGCCGCCAGTTCCTGAACATAATCGCCGCAAGACGGACCTGCTTGCTTATCTAGGTCCCCGCGATTACTTGCTCACCGAGTTGACGAAGCAGGCCGGTACACGGATGTTCTTCAGCAGTGTTGCCACGCATGACCTGCTGGTGGGCACGCAGCCGGACTTGTATCGAGCTTTCATGATGCGAACATGGCGCAGCATCGGTCGATCCGGAACGGTCGGCCTCCTGCACCCGGATACACACCTCGTAGGAGACGCAGAAAAGTTCCTGCGTGCCGAGGCCTACAGGAGACTGCGCGTCCACGGTGACTTCGTGAATTCGGGGAACCGTTTCTTCCCGCCGCCAGTGAACCGAAGCAGTCATTTCGGCATACACATCTATGGACAGTCCAGGAAAATAGGTTTCGCGCACCTTAGTTGGCTTCTAGACGCTGCGGAGCTACCGAGGTCCGTGGCGCTCGCAGAGGCAGGAGACTTTCCCGTCGGCTGGGATAAGGAGTCCGGTATGCCGGGCGTCAAGTACAAGGGCGACTGGGACGCACGACCCCACCCCGCGCGTGTCATTCAGGTTGATCCCGTGCTGCTCGCCACGTGGCGGCTTGTTTCGGGCAACGAAGACCGGCCGATCGAACACACGAAGCTACTGAATCCCGTTACCACGCAGGAGCAGGGCGCCATAGCCGCCTTGGGCGCGGTCCAGCATCGGCTTGGTGGGGCTGCCCGAATAAGCAGAGGTTACGACGAAGCAGTTGACAGAAAGCAAGGGTTGTTCCGCGCAGATCTCCACCACCCCGGCTCTTGGTCAGAGGTGATCCTCAGAGGGCCGCAGATCGGCGTTGCGACCCCGTTCTTCAAGCAACCGCCGGAGACTGGCACCAAGGGCCGCCCGCAGGATTTGACGATGCTGCCGGACGACGCGCTGCCCCGCTCGGAGTACGCCCGCGCCACCGACATCGAGACCTACTGCGATGCACAGGACAAATGGGTGGACTACAGCGAACCGGACCGCTCACGTCGATACACCGAGTTCTATCGAGTCATGTGGCGATACATGATCCCCGACGACACGGATCGGAGCCTGTTTGCTGCAATTTATCCTCCAGGGCCGGCGCACATCCATGGCGTCCGCAGTCTGGCAATGCCAACCAACTGTGACACCGCGCTGGTCGCTGGCTTCTGGGCGGCGTTGCCTATTGATTATTTGCTGCGGATCACGAAGACAGATAATTTTGATGTGGCAAACGCCAGCGTCATGCCAGCGCCCGATGGCGGTCACCCCTTCGCCGCCGCGCTCCTGCTTCGAACGCTCCGCCTCAACTGCCTCACCATCGCCTACGCCGATCTGTGGGCCGAGCTCTACGAGGACGCCTTGCGCGACGAGTCTTGGGTGGTCAACTGGCCCAACATAACCCCTCTCGGCAACATCGGCTCCACGTGGGAGCGAGCCACCCCGCTCCGCACCGAGTACGAGCGCCGCGCCGCCCTCGTCGAGATCGACGCCCTTGTCGCCGTCTGGCTTGGCATCACCGAGGAGCAGCTTGAGGCCATCTACCCGGCCCGCTATCCGGTTCTCGGCGACTACGAGGAAGCCACCTGGTTCGACGCCGCCGGCCGGAAGCTTGCCGGCAACTGGAACACGTTCGGCACTGGCCAGACCAAGGAGCACTGGGAGCAGTTCCAGACGTGCCTGGAGAACCCATCCAAGAACCCGCCCCCGGATGGATATACGCCACCATTCTACAAGGCTGACCGTATTGCGGAGTACCGGCAAGCTCACGCCGCCTTCACCGAACGCATGAAGGGTCCGGCGTCGTGAGACCTACCCTGGCCGCCGAGGAGCTCAAGCGGAATCTCACTCAGTACCTCACCACGACGTTCGCCCTGGCGGACCAGCCAGTCCGGGAGGGGCTTGAGAGGTTCCTGAACGACCCGCGGCAGGGCATGTTCCGCGGGCCGTACGTGCGGATCAGGACCCCGTTCACGCACGCGGGCGCGGACTGGCAGCAGATCCTGGACTGGGCACCGGACCAGCCGGTCCCGTACCAGCATCAGGTCCAGGCGTGGCACCGCCTGAATAGCAAGGACCGGGTACCCGAGCCAACGCTGATCACCACCGGCACAGGGTCCGGAAAGACCGAGGCGTTCCTGGTCCCCGTCCTGGATCACTGCCGCCGCGAGCGCCAGGCGGGCGCGCCGGGCGTCAAGGCCATCCTGCTGTACCCGATGAACGCCCTCGCCACCGACCAGGCGGACCGGATCAATAGGCTCCTGACGACGAACGACCTGTCCGGTGTCACGGCGGGCCTGTACATCGGCGAGCACCCGGACATCACTTATGCCCGGGTGCTGACTGAACGGTCCGACATCCGCCGGAATCCCCCGGACATCTTGATCACCAACTACAAGATGCTCGACCTGTTGCTGCAGCGCGCCGACGACCTGCCGCTGTGGCGGGACGCCGACATCCGGTACGTGGTAGTCGACGAGTTCCACACCTACGACGGCGCTCAGGGCACCGACGTCGCGATGCTCCTGCGCCGACTCGCCGCCGCCACCGGGCACGCCGAGCTAGGCAGGCCGCTCGGCCGGATCTGCCCGGTGGCCACTAGCGCGACCCTGGGCGAGACCGCGGGCAGCACCGAGGCGATCCGCGACGTCGCCGAGCAGGTCTTCGGCACCCCGTTCCCCGACGACTCGGTGATCGGCGAGCACCGGCAGGCACCCGGCGACTTCCTCGGCCCGGTCGACTACGGCCTGCCGCTGCCGGACCCGAAGGACCTGGCCGCCGTCCCCGACCCGAGGCTCGATCCGACTGCCATGGAGCAGGTCGCCGAGCTGGTCACCGGGCAGGCCGACAGTACTCCGGAAGAGCTCGGCCGGGTGCTCCGCCGGCACATCCTCACCCACGCGCTGATCGAGGTCCTCGGCGACAAGCCGTCAACCTCGGACGAGATCCTCGAGGACCTGCCCCGCAAGGGTCCCTATAACTGGGGGGCGGTGTTGCGGCAGTCGCCGCAGGCGGTGGCCGCGGCCCTCGCGCGGTTCGCCGCGCTGCTGTCGACGGCGCGCGTCTCGGACGGCCGCCCGTTCCTGCACGTCGAGACACACCTGTGGATCAGGCCGCTGAGCCGCATCGTCCGGCTGATTAGTGACCGGCCAGCGTTCGGGTGGTACGGGGAGACTGCACCCGAGGCAGAGTCCACCCTCGGCGGCACGCCGCGCGAGTCGCTGCCCGCCATCTACTGTCGGCACTGCGGCCGGTCCGGCTGGGCCGCGATCTCGCCGGAAAGGGAGCCGGAGGCCCTAGTCGGCGACCCGCAGAAGATCTACCGGGCCGCCGTCTCCGACAAGCGCCTGGTGCGCGCCTTCATCGCCGCCACGACCGGGGAGGCCGACGCGTGCGCGGCGGGCCAGCGCGGCGCCCCGGTGGTCTTGGTGCTCGACCCCGACGGCCGCCGTGTCCGCCCGCTCAACGCGGTCCGCGACACCGGCACTGTCACCGGCACCGACGAGGCGAGGGAGCGGCGGCGGCACGACGGCGTCTTCGTCCTCGGCGACCTGCGCCACGACCGCGAAGGCCGCAGCGCCGCCGAACGGGATCGCTGTCCGGCCTGTGACATGGACGAGGGCACCCGGTTCCTCGGCGCGGGCCTGGCCAGCCTCGCCTCGGTGGCGATCACCGAGCTGTTCACCGGCGGCCAGCTCCCGGATCCGAAGAAGACGCTTCTGTTCAACGACTCGGTACAGGACGCCGCCCACCGCGCCGGGTTCGTCGCCAGCCGCTCGTACTCCTTCTCGCTCCGCACGCTGCTCGCGGCCGTGCTGGACAACCATCCAGGCCGGCAGGCCTCGCTGAACGATCTCATCGCTGACGTGATCGCGAACGCGTCCAATCCGCAGTGGCTGCCCGCCGTGGTCCCGCCAGACCTGCAGGGGCGCGCCGAGGTGGACGCGCTGCTGGCCGGCGAATCCCAGGGTGACGCCGAGACCTGGCGGCTGATAAGCCAGCGGCTGGCGTTCCAGGTGGTCCTGGAGTTCGGGCTCCGCTCTCGGCAGGGCCGCACCCTGGAACTCACCCGCACCGCCGCCGCCGAGGTGGTCCTCGACGACCCGGCGCGGATCGCCGCCCTCGCCAAGGACCTCATGATCGCGGGCCCGGACACTGGGCTGACCAGCCTGCCGCCACTGGCAGACTTCACCGTCCTCATCCGCGGCATCCTCGAACGTCTCCGGGTGAGCGGCGGTGTCCGGCACTACTGGCTGAACGCCTGGATCGGGCGGGCCGGAACCCGCCGCTGGGGCACGATCTGGGGCAACCGCCCCGACGGCATGCCCGCGTTCCCGCTGTCGGGCCGGACCAGGCGCGGGGTGTCCGCGCCCGCGTTCTTGCTCGGCCAGCGCAAGGAGCGCACCGAGTTCGACGTGATCACTACCCGCCGGGGCTGGTACGCCGACTGGACCGCCCGCTGCCTGGGAATCGCGCCGGACCCGGCCGCCGCCTACCTGCCTCGCCTGCTCACCCTGCTCGCGGACGAGGGAGTCGTCAGCGTCCGCGTCGCCGACGACGGCGTCACCCGAGTTTACGGCCTTCAGCCCGGCCACATCCGGGTCCGGTGCCTCGACGACGGCGAGGTGAAGGCGGCGACGCTTGGCTGCGACACCTGCCACTGGGAGCAGGTCGTGCCGCCGGAGCGTAGCGGCGACTGGCGCGGGCACCCTTGCCCGCGCTACCGCTGCACCGGACGGCTCGCTGTCCAGCAGGACGGCCGGAGCCACCATGACGACTACTACCGTGACCTGTACACCCGGGCGCTGCCCTACAAGGTCGTCACCGCCGAGCACATAGGCGCGATGTCCCGGGCCCAGCGGGAGCAGGTTGAGCGTGCCTTCCGCGCCGGCAACCGGTACAACGACCCGAACGTCCTGTCCTGTACCCCCACGCTGGAGCTCGGCATCGACATCGGTGACCTGTCCGCCGTCATCCTTGCGTCGGTGCCGAAGCGGCCGGCCAGCTACGTGCAGCGCGTCGGTCGCGCCGGGCGGCGCACCGGGAACGCGTTCCTTGTCACGTTCGCCGGCCGGCGGGCCCGGGAGCAGTACTACTTTGCCGAGCCGCGGCAGATGATCGCGGGCGAGATCGTGCCGCCTGGCTGCTACCTGTCGGCCATCGAGATCCTCCGCCGCCAGTACGTCGCCCACTTGGCCGACCTTGCCGCTCGCGGGCGGTTCCCCGGTGTCCTGCCGATGCCGCGGCGCGCGTCCGCGCTGTTCGGCGAGTCCGGCTGGCTGCGCCGCCTGATCGCCGCCGCCACCTGTGATACGGACGGCGCCGGCCGGCTCGCCGGCGGTTTCCTTGACCTGTTTCCGCGCCACGTCGACGACGCTGCGAGGGACGAACTCCGCGACTTCGCCGAACGGGGCCTCAAGGCTCAGGCCGACGAGGCCGAACAAACATGGAACCGGCGCCTGGAAGACCTGCGCGATCGCCTGATGGCCATCGACAAGGCGATGGGCGAGCTCATCGAATCGGACCCCGTCCAGCGCGGTTACCAGCGGGAACTAGCCGGAGAACGGCGTGGCGTGGCCAAGCGCATCGGCGAGATTGGCCGCAGCGATGCCCACGGCGCGCTGGTAGACCTCGGGCTGCTGCCGAACTACTCGCTGATTGACGTGTCGACCACTCTGGAGGCCACGCTCACCTGGCAGGAGGAGCAGGAGGAAGGCGGGCGGCAGTACCACAGCGAGCTGCGTGAGTATCGCCGTCCGGCCCGCCAGGCGCTGACCGAGCTGGCACCGGGCAATCACTTCTACATCCGCGGTTACCGGCACGACCCCTCTGGCCTCGACGTCGGCACCAAGGACCGCCCGGCGTGGGAACACTGGCGGGTCTGCCAGCAGTGCGGATTCGTCCGCGAGGGCCTCGACGCCCAGGACACAAGACCGTGCCCGCGCTGCGAGAACCCGCGGATCGGCGACTCCAGCGCCCTGCACAAGGTTCTCAGGCCCGTTCGGGTCACCTCTCATGACAGGCGCGATGACGCCCGGATCGCCGACGATGACGACGACAGGCAGCGGACCTACTACGAGCAGGCGATCGCCGTCGATGTCCACCCCGGCGACATAGAAGCCGGGTCCTGGCGGCACGCGAACGCGACCTTCGGCGTGGACTACACCAGGCACGCGATCGTCCGGCACTTCAACCTCGGCGTTGCCCGGGCGGACCGCCCGGCAAATGACTTCTTCGCCGGGGAGGAGACGCGGATCAGCCCGTTCTACGCCTGCCTGTCCTGCGGGGGTACCGCCATCGAGCAGCCCCAGGGCCACGGCAATTCCGATCCGCTGGTCAGCTCGGCGTTCGATACCTCCCCGAGCCACCACCGGCCCTGGTGCCCGCAGCGGCGCAGCGTCGGCGAGCACGCCGACCTCATCCTGGCCCACAAGCTGGACACCGAGGCCCTGCGCATCTTGGTGCCCGTCGCGACCGCGCTGATCGAGGAGCGGATGGCGTCGTTCGCCGCTGCGCTAATGGCGGGCGTCGCGGCGAAGTACGGCGGCCACCCCGACCACCTCGACGTGGTGGCCGCCACCATGCCAGACCAGGAGACTGGCAGGCGGCGGCGCTTCCTCGTCCTGCACGACACGCTGCCGCGCGGCACCGGCTACCTGCAGCGCCTCGCTGACCAGGCCGAATTCCGCGACGTGCTCGAAGGTGCCCGTCGTATAGTCGCGGACTGCCCCTGCCAGGACGAGGGCAAGCCCGCCTGTCATCGTTGCCTGCTCAGCCACATCAGCGATGACAAGTTCGCGCTCGTCTCGCGCGCCGAGGCGCTCCGCATGCTAGACGAGCTCCTCGGCGACTGGGTCACCGCCACCGTGCCGGACACCGGCCACATCTCGCTGTGGGACCAGGTGGAGAGCGAGCTTGAAGCTCGCTTCGCCAAGGCGCTCGACGACTGGGCAGCTGGGTCAGCCGGGTCCGTTCTATATCGTCGCGGCGCTGTACTGAACGGGCACCGGACAGCTGACCTGCACATCAGCCTGCCAGACGGGCAACTCGTGCACTGGCAGGTGACCCTGCAGAACACAATCGACGGCATCCGCCCGGATGTGCTGTTCAGGCGTGTGGACGCCGCCTCGCTGACCGTGGCCGTCTACCTTGACGGGTACGCCTACCACGCGGCCCCCGACAAGAACCGGCTAGCAGGCGACGCCGACCACCGCGCTCGGCTGCGCGCCGAGGGTACCGTCGTGTTCCAGCTCAACTGGGATGATGTCAACGCGGCGGCCGGAGACACTGGCGGGACGCATCAGCCGTGGCACCCCTACCAGGGCAACGCGGAGACGGCCGCCCGCGGCGCGTACACCCAGCTCGGCGGCGACCCGGCCGAACTGCCCGGGATCATCTGGACCACGCCGGTGCAGACTTTGTTCGTCTTCCTCTCCGATCCCGGCCGCGCGGCATGGTCGCGCCGCGCGCAGGCCGCGATCGCCGGACTGCTACGGCAGCCGGGAGCTGAAGCGCTCAGAGGGGACCAAACGGATGTGCCGGAACGGATCCGGCTGGCTCTTCGCGGTCAGCCGCTTCCCTCCGGCGGCGACGGCCCCGTCACCCTTGCCCGCACCGCGGGCGCGAGCGGCTGCCCGATCACGGTCATCATCGATGTGCGTCGCAGGGATCCCGAGACCGCACCCTTGGGTATGTGGAGCGCCCTCGTCGTGATCGACGACCGGGAGGCGACGATCACGGCAGATGAGGAGGCCCACGAGCGGCGCTGGGCGGCCTGGCTGTACTGGGGGAACCTCATCCAGTTCCTGGATGAGGGGGGCGGGGACGGCATGCAGCTCACCTGGACCGGGCTTGACAGCTTCGACCCGTCCGCGCTCGCCGCGGCCGGCGGTGCCGGGCTAGCGGCATCTCTCATGCTGGCAGACCCGCACATCAGCGAGGCGGAGCTGTCGATGCTGGGCGCGACGCGGTCGGCGCCTTCGTCTGACATCGCCGTGGACCTGCAGTGGGCCGGGGTATATGACCTACTCACCTCCGAGGTCGGGGTCCTCGTACACGCCCTCGCCGAACGGGGGGTACCCGCCCCGCAATCAGACCAGATTGGTTATGAGCTGGGAGACCAGGCATGGCAGGCTGAGCTCGCCTGGCCGGTCCGGCGGATCGCGGTCATCGCGCCCGGACCGGAAGCCGGCGACTGCATCGCGGCCTACGTCGCGGCAGGCTGGGATGCCCGGTTGCCGACCGACTGGCCGCCTGACGAGCTAAGCCCGCGGATCCCAGGAGGAAACTGATGAGCGTCCAGCTACGGCTGCTCGACAAGGCAGACAAGGAGATCCTCAAACTGCCCCGGACGGTCAAGGGCGCGATCTACGACTTCCAGCGCAAGTTCCGGGAAGACCCGAATAGTAACGGCTTGCAGTTCAAGCAGCTCGCGGGGAACTCCCGGCTGTACTCGGCGCGGGTGACGGCGGACTACCGGGCTCTGCTGCTGCAGGTGAGCGGCACGGAGTACCTGCTGGTCGCGGTAAAGCCGCGCGGCTCGGTATACGAGAATCTCGATCGGTACGCCTTCGGCGTCAACCCGGTCTCCGGCGGCATCGAGTTCGTCGACGTGGTCGACTCGGCGGACGCGGTGCTCTCGCCTGTCGCGGCGCCAGCACTGGCTGTCCCGCCCAAGGCGTTGTTCGCTGCTTACTCGCACAAGCAGCTACTCGAACTCGGCGTCGCTGAGCCGCTGCTGCCGTTGATCGCCAAGATCACCACCGAGGACGAGCTGCTCGGCCTGACGGAGTATGCACCGCAGCTCACCGCAGAGGTACTGCTCGCACTGCACGACGGGCTTAGCCCGGATGAGGTTCTCGAGCAGGTAACTGCACCGGTACGCGCGGACGAGCCGGTCGACGTGGCCGACTTCGAGACGGCGCTGACCCGGCCCGCGACGCTGGTCACGACCGACGACGCCGCGCTGCAGTCGGTCCTGGCGGGAGACTTCGCCCGCTGGCAGGTCTTCCTGCATCCGCTCCAGCGCAAGACCGTCGAGCGAGCCTACAACGGGCCCGCGCGGGTCAGCGGTGGTCCAGGAACCGGCAAGACGATTGTCGCCCTGCACCGAGTGAAACACCTGGTAGACCGACTGCCGCCCAGTAACGGCAAGGACGTGCTCTTCACCACGTTCAACAAAAGCCTCGCCACTGACCTGCGCAGCAGGCTGCTGGAGCTGGCCGGTCGGGAGATCCTGGACCGCGTCGACGTCATCAACATTGACAGCCTCGCCTCGAAGGTCCTCACCGGAGCCGAACCGGGGGTGCGGCGGCACTGGATGGACGACTCGCGGGCTGTGGACCTGTGGGGTGACATGCTGCTTGAGCTGGGTGAGGAACGCTGGGATGCCCGATTCCTGCACGATGAATGGTCGCAGGTAGTCCTCGGGCAAGCCCTCAGCTCCCGGGAAGAGTATTTCCGCGCCCGCCGCGCGGGCCGCGGCAGGACCCTGAACCGTGTGCAACGTGCGGCGGTCTGGCAGCTGATAGAGCAATTCACGAAACGGCTCACCGAACGCAACTTGTGGACGTTCCGTCAGGTAGCGGCACACGCCGCGTTGATCGAGAAGGAACGGGCTCCGGAGCAGGGGCACCGCTACCGTCACGTCGTAGTGGACGAAGCCCAGGATCTGAGCCCGGCGCACTGGATGCTCCTTCGCGCCATGGTCGCACCAGGCCCGGACGACATGTTCCTGGCCGGGGACACCCATCAGCGGATCTACGACAGCTATGTCTCGCTTGGCAGCCTCGGGATAGCGATACGTGGGCGCTCGACCAGGCTGACCCTCAGCTACCGCAGCACCCACGAGATCCTGACCATCGCTGAAGGGCTGCTGGGCAGCGAGGAGTGGGACGATCTCGACGGGGGAAGCGACAGCCTGGATGGGTACCGGTCGGTGCTCCACGGGCCGCGTCCGCAATTCCGCGCCGCCGCCAGCTGGCAGGACGAGCTGGCTGACATAGTGCAGCAGGTGCAGGAGTGGCTATTGGCAGATGGGACGCAGGTTTCCATCGGGGTCGCGGTGCCGGAGCGGCGCCTAATGCCGGACGTGGAGAACTACCTGAAAGACCACGGGATTGACGCCGCCTCGATAGGCGCGGATGGGCCGCGTAAGCCCGACGCGGTACACGTCGGCACACTGCACCGGTTCAAGGGGCTTGAATACCAGCGGATGATCGTGGCAGGCGTCAGTAACGGCGTGATCCCCTCCGCCCGTGCCGAGGGGTTGCGGGATACCGATCCGCTGCGTCATCAGCGCGAGATCAAGCAGGCGCGTTCCCTGCTGTTCGTCGCGGCCACTCGAGCCAGGGACTCGCTCGTGATCTCCTGGCACGGCCGACCGAGCCCGTTCCTGCCCACCGTGCCGCCTGCCTGATGCGGGTAATCCTCGAGCGCTACGAGCTGGCGATGCCGATCGCTCGAGCGGAATGGGCACGCTCTGGGAAGGCATCGATCGGCGGCTCAACCGGAAGATCGTGATCAAGCTGACCGCGGTGGGGGGATGTCGATGAGTGCCCAGGCAGCCCCCTCAGAGCGCTGACGGTCACACAGAACTATTTGCCTGCGGGTCATCCACGTCGCTCTTCGCCGGGGAACACGTCGGTGGCGGCTCGACTCAGATCGCGGAAACCCGCAGATGGCTCAGACACGCTGGCAATGGCTCAGATCTCACACCCGCCGCTACCCTGCATTCTGTCTTATATGTGCCTTTTTGTCCACTTTTAGTTTCTGATCATGATCGCCCGTTTTGCCACTCTTGATGGCATGGTCTGTCAAAGCGTCACACCCATGCATCATGCGATGAGCATGGGCAGCCCTGCCACTTCGGCCGAGGCGGGATTAGCCGGTGGCGGTGGTCGCGACGTTGAGCAAGGGCTACGACCTTGACTACATCTGGAAGCAAGTCGACCGCGGCCCAGCCAAGGACGCGGCCAGCTACTACATCCAGGCCAGCGAAAGCGGAGGCGAGCCGCCCGGCCGCTGGTGGGGCCCCGGTGCCAAGGCCCTCGGCTTCGAGCCCGGCCAGACGGTCGAACGTAAACCCTACGACCTGCTGTTCGGCAAACGAAAGGCCCCCGACGGTACCCCGCTCGGCAAGCCACCAGACGGCGGCCGCAAAGCCGCCGACCTGTACGCCCGGCTGCTGGCCGCCGAGCCGCACGCTACCGCCGGACGCAAGCATGAGCTGCGGATCGAAGCCACCAGTCAAACCCGGCAAAGCCCCCTCTTCTTTGACCTGACGATTTCGCTGTCCAAGTCCATCTCGATCTTCCACGCCTCCCTTGGCGAGAACGCCCGGCTGGCCCGCCAGGCCGGTGACCAGGCAGGAGATGAGTACTGGTCCGCCCTGGTCGGCGAGGTCAACGACATGATCTGGCAGGCCGTGCACACCGGGTTCGGCTACTTCCAGCGGGAGGCGGGCTATACCCGCACTGGTTCGCACGGCAGGCGGGTGCATGGCCGGGAGACCGGCCAGTGGCACGAGGCGGACCTGGCCGTGGCGCACTGGCTGCAGCACACCTCCCGCGACGGCGACATGCAGCTGCACGTCCACTCCCAGATCGCCCACACCGCCCGGACCGGCACCGACGGGAAATGGCGGGCGCCGGACTCCCTGGGGTATAACGAGCACGTCGGCGCGGTCGCCGCGATCGTCTCCCAGCACTTGGAGGAGGCGCTGACGCGCCGGTTCGGCCTGGAATGGGTCGCCCGCGACGATGGCCACGGCTTTGAGATCAAGGGCATCAGCGGGCAGATGATGCGCCTGTTCTCGTCCCGCCGCGAGTCCATCACCGCCGACGTGCGCGCCCGCGCCA
>Ga0302325_10002717_pt1 | contig 42576 bp, 39 predicted proteins | sample Palsa_T0_2_FD_201948 | JGI IMG/M metagenome (GOLD analysis project Ga0302325, IMG submission 201948) | Peat permafrost microbial communities from Stordalen Mire near Abisko, Sweden - Palsa_T0_2 | ecosystem: Environmental > Terrestrial > Soil > Palsa > Peat permafrost | place: Sweden: Abisko... | reverse complement strand
CAGACCGCCCCGTCCTACGTGTACGACGTCGCGGACCCGGGCACCACGGCCAAACCGTTGGTGACTGCGGGCGACGTGACCGTGGAGATCTACGACCCCTCCTACAACCCCCTCCGGGACTCCGGCCTCACCTACCCCTACTGCTCGACCACGAACGGCAGCAACGCCGGTGATTCGGCGACCGGGTCGGGCACGGCGAACACCTGCGCCAGCGAGTCCAATTCCTCGGTTACCACGGACTGGCTGCTCCAGGGGCCGAGCGCCAACGCGCTCGACCCGGCGTCAGGTCCGATCCTGGCGCCAACCGGCGCCACCTTCGCCAACCCGGGCGTGTTCCGCAGCGGCGACAGCACCTGCGAGAACCAGTGGTGTTCGATCTACATCATCCCCGCGGGGTCCACGGCCGGGAGCTACCGCCTCAACCTCTGGACGCTGGCCAATGAGGCTGCCAGCTACGGCACCAACCAGTTTGCCCTCCGCGCCGTCATCGGCGACGGCCCTGCGCCTTCGGGCGCACCGGAGTACGCCTCTCCGGACAACACCAACAAGTTCACCCCCTGCTCGACGATCGCCGAGGGCAGCATCCCCGCCAATGCCGCCTGCCCCCAGGTCCACGGTGACTCGGCAATGAGCATGTACGTCAACAGCGCCGGCACCGCCACCTGCAATCCCGGCACCCGACAGGAGCAGTCCTCGGTTGGCTCCTTCGTGTCCAACGTCACGACGGCGGAGCCGTGCGCCCAGTTCTACCTGGCCCAGGTGTCGGCGGCTTACGCCGGCAAGCAGATGCAGGTCCTCCTCTTCGACCCAGGGGAAGGCGCCACCGCCATCACGCTCCTCCAGCCCAACGGCACGGCGGCCACCGTCAGCTATCAGAGCGCCGACCTGTCACCCAACCTGGAAGGCCCCAGCAGCGGCGCCTCGGCCTTCAGCGGCACGGGCACCTGCATCTGCAACACCGACCTCAAGCAAACCCAGCTCGCGGGCCGGGAGAGCCCGTCGGAGTACAACGACCGCTTCATCCTCATCACCACGACCATCCCGAGCGGTGCCGCGCTCAGCGCCAACGGCGGCTGGTATCAGGTGCAGTACACCTTCAACGGGTCGGCCATCACCGACCGCACAACATGGAGCGTGAACATCATCGGCGACCCGGTCCACCTTGCCCAGTAGCCGCGGGCCCGGCCGTCGCGGCGTCGTCCCGGTCCTCGTCGCGGTCAACCTCGCGGCCTTGATCATCCTTGTCGTCGTCCTGCTCGAGCCGGTGGGCGGGCGGTCCACTGCGCCCGTGAGGCTGGCATCAGTCGGTCAGACCGCCGCGACATCGGCGCCGTCGCTGGGCTCACCCCTGCCCACCCCGGCCGCTCAACCCACCCCGCAGGGGAGCGCCTCCGACGTGGTCACGGACACGACTGCCGCCGTCGGCGGTGGGCTGTCCCGGTTCTACGCCCCCGGATACGCCACGTCCTCGTCATCATGTGCGCCGGGTGCGCCGACGGCCTGTGCGACCACGGCATCGGGCCCTCAACTGCCATGGTGGGTGGGGGGCGGGAGGCGGCCAGGAGGCACCGTCAACGTGACCAAAATCCCCTTGTCACCGGGCTAGCTCAGAGACGTCGTCGGCGTCGACCTCACCGAGCCACCCCTACGAGAGCGACTCCATCCACGCCCAAACCCGGTCGATCTCCGCTTCCAGCTGATCCGGGGAGCCGCTGTTGTCGACGACGATGTCGGCGAGGGCGCGGCGTTCGTCGCGGCTCATCTGCGCGGCGATGCGGCGACGGGCGTCGCCCTCGTCGAAGTCGCGAAACGCCACGAGCCTCGCCACCGCGACCTCCTCGGGCAGGTCGACGACGATCACTCCCATCATCGGCTCGCGGCGAACTTTCAGAAGGGGAATGTCGAGGATGATCGGCGCCGTACCCTCGACGTGCTCGAGCATCTGGCGCGCCATCTCGGTCTGGATGGCCGGATGGGTGATCGCCTCGAGTGCGAGGCGAGCCGATTCGTCGGCGAAGACGATGGCCGCGAGCGCGGGCCGGTCCAGCGTGCCATCAGAGGCGACAACGGCGGGGCCGAACCGCGCCACGATCGGGTCATAAGCCGGCCCCCCGGGCTCGACCACCTGACGGGCGATGAGGTCGGCATCGACGATCACCGCGCCCCGCCCGGACAGCAGCGACGCGACCGTCGACTTGCCCGATCCGATGCCTCCGGTGAGTCCCACGACGACCATGCCCCGACCAGGCTACTTGGGACCCGTGGGCCTAGTCAGTCTGGATCAGTACGACTATGGCCCACCCTGGTCATTTGCAGAAATCATCCTTCCGTCCGAAACCGGCCGCATCGTATCGTTCCAGAAGACGGCCCCCACAATGGAGCAAATCGGCGAACGAATTGCCCCGGATTACGGCCTCTGAGGAGAAGATGATGGCCCAGCGAGGCAAGCAGACCGACGGGGAGCGCGGATCAGCGCTCCTGGAGTTCGTCCTCGTCGTTCCCGTCTTCCTCTACGTCCTCTACGCCATGGTCGCCTTCGGACTTTCGCTGGCGGTCAAAGAAGATGTGACCCACGCGGCGGCCGAGGGCGCCCGAGCCACGCTCGGCGCCACAGGCGGATCCTCCACCAACCTGACCCCCTGGGAGACGGCGGCGACGACGAGGATCGACCAGGTCCTCAACTGGCTGCCCAACACGCCGACCATCGCCTACACCGGAGTCGCCTGCCCGAGCACCAACGACTCCAACGGCTACTGCCTCACGGTCAAGGTCACCTACCCGGGCTCGCCCATCGGCAACTTCAGTGTCCCCGGCCTCAGCCTGGTGGTGCCGTCCAACATCAACGCCTCAGCGGAGATCCAGGTCCAATGACCTGCCACCGCTCAGCCGAGTCGGAGCGGGGAGCCATCATGCTCCTGTCCGCCCTCTTCCTCACCGTCATGGTGGCCATGGCCGCCCTGGCCATTGACACCGGCGGTGAGGGCAACACACGCCGTACCGACCAAAAGGTGGCCGACCTGGCCGCTCTCGACTCCGTCCGCGGATTGGTGAGCGGCGACTCCACCCAGACGCTCGCCAATGCCAGCGTCCTCCGCAACGGCTTCTCGGGCACGCCGACTGCGACCAACGGCAACTGGAACAGCACGACCGACGTCTTCACCGCCGCCGGCACGCCGACCAACGCCGTGAAGGTCACCTTGTCGAGCCAGTACGCCAACTTCTTTGCCGGCGGCAAGGCCACGCTCACGGGCACATCGATCGCGACCTACTCCGCACTCGCCGGCTTCCAGATCGGGAGCTCGCTGATCAGCCTCAGCCTCATCAATGGTCTGCTCCCGTCCGGATTCCCGGTCGCCGCCGACCTCAACGCCGTCGGCTACAACGGTTTGGCGTCGGGCACGACCACCGTCCAGGCCCTCGGTGCCGCTCTGGGCATCTCCGCGCTCACCGCGACCGGCATCCTCAACACCGACGTCTCCGCCGCCCAGGTCGCCGCCGCCGCCCTGAGCCTGCTCAACGCGTCGGGCACAAACAGTGGCGACCTCAGCACCTTCGCCGGCGAGCTGGCCGACTTCAGCGCCACCAACAACGCGACCAGCACCCTCGGCAGCATCCTCGGTGTCACAGCCGGCGACGGCGTCGGGCTCGGCTCGACCGTCGACCTGGGCAGCGCCCTCGCCGGGGCACTCGAGCTCTCCAATGGCAGCGCCGGCATCTCGCTGGGGACCACGACCGGCATCACCGGCCTGGCGACGGTGACGGTGAGCCTGGTCTCGATCGTGCCCGCCAGCCTGGCCCTACCGGGTGGTGTCGGCACCAGCGCCACCGACTCGCAGGTCACGCTCGATCTCAACACGACCATCCTCGGCGAGCCCATCACGCTGGTCGTCACCGGCGGGACGGCAACGGGGACCCTCGACACCATCGACTGCACGGGCATCACGCCGACCTACATCGGCCTCGACACCACATTCAGCGACGTGGCCGTCACTCCACAGAGCGACGTGGCCGGCATCACGCTGGGCGGCGAGGTCACGATCCCCAGCACGGGGGTGAGCGGGGTGCCGGGCACGGAGCTGGCGTATCCCACCAACTTCACGCCGTCAGGGACCGCCGTCACGGTCAACTCCAACCCCGGTACGCCCACCGGCTCATTCACCGGTTCGGGCGACGTACTCGTCGGCGGCCTCATCGCCACGACGCTCAACACGGTCATGGCCACACTCGGCTCCACGCTCATCACCGCCGTCGATCCCCTCCTCACCGCCGTCGGTCTGCACATCGGCAGCGCCGCTCTCCTGGGCACGTCGGAGAGCTGCAGCATCCCAACCCTCGCCAAATGAACAATTCGTTCCCCAACTCCAGGAGCTCATAATGGCCAAAAACAAGTCCACCACAATGATCGTCGTCGGACTCATCGTCGTCATCCTCGGCGGCGGTGTGCTCTTCCTCCTCGTCCGGCATTCAGCCAAGACGTCCCCGGGTAAGACGTCTCTCGCCCAGACGACGACCACCACGTCGACGACCGTGGCCCCCGGCACCGTCAGCTTCCCGGCGACGACACCGACGACGGTCATCCAGTTCAAGATCCCGACCGGCGACAACGCCGTGGCCATCCAAATGGACTACTTCGCCGGCGGCGGCGGCTACGTGACCACGGGTGACGAGGTCAACGTGTTTGCCCTGGCCAAAGGCACCTGCTCCGACCCGACCAACCAGCCGACGATCAACCTGGTGGAGAGCAACGTCAAAGTGCTCTCGGTCATCGGCCAGCCGCCGGCCCAGACAGGCCAGCCCGGCTCCTTCCTGCTGGGGGTCACGCCGTCACAGGCGGAGAAGCTGGTCTTCCAGCAGACGTTCAATCAGCTGTACTTCACGCTGGTCGTCCCCGGAGGGGCTGCCGTCGCCCTCCCGCAGCTCAACTGCGCGACGGCGGCGTAGGCGCCAGGCTTACTCCCATGACTACGACCCGAATCCTCGTCCTCGACCGCAGTGACGCTGTGGCGACCCAACTGGCCGAAGCGATGACCGAGATCCCCGATGTGGTCGTCGAGCCCTGCACCAGGGTGGCGGCCGTCGGCGACGTGCTCACTGATGACGGCCCCTACAGCGTGCTCGTCGCCGGACCCAGCTTGAGCACTCGGTCCGGCCTCGCCCGCCTGGAGGTCATCCACGACGAGCTCCCCCGCATGAGCATCGTTCTCGCCTTCACCCGCCGGCCGACGGCGACGCTGCGCGAGATCGTGCGATCCGGTGCCTGCGACCTTCTTCAGCTCCCCGTGCAGGACAAGGAGCTCCGCGAGAGCCTCGTGCGCGCCATCGAGCTGAGCGCCAACAACCCCGAGCCGATCGTCGTCACCGTGCCTCCACCCGAGCCGGCGCCGATGATCGTCCCATCGTACGTCCCCGGTCGCCCGCTCGGCCGGGTCTTCACCACGTCCTCGGCGACCGGCGGCTGCGGCAAGACCTTCCTCGCCACCAACCTGGCCTACTTCCTCGTCACGCAGACCGGCGCCCGGACGTGCGTCGTGGACCTCGACCTCCAGTTCGGCGAGGTCACCACGGCCCTGCGGCTCCGGCCCCGGTATACCATCTTCGACGCCCTCCAACGTGACGACACCGACGGCACCAACCTGGAGGACCACCTCGACGAATACCTGGTCCAGCACGAGACCGGGTTCTGGGTGCTCGCCGCGCCAAAAGATCCGGCCGAAGCCGACCACGTCTCCTCTCCCGACGTGACGCGGATCATCGAAGTGGTGCGCCGCCGCTTCGACTACGTGGTCGTCGACACGCCGGCCGCCCTCACCGAGGTCGTCCTGGCCGCGTTCGACCAGTCTGACGTCCTCTACACCATGGCCACGCTCGATCTGCCGAGCATCCGCAACATGGGCGTGTTCCTGAACCAACTCGACCGGCTCAAGATCCCCTCGGACAACATCCGCCTGATCCTCAACAAGGCCGAGCGCGACGTCGGCATCGACGTCGACCAGGTGACTCGCCTGTTCCCCAAGCAGTTCAGCGCCGTGCTCCCGTACGCCCGTGAGGTGAGCCGCTCGATCAACCTCGGGATGCCCGTGATGGCGTCAGCGGCCGACTCCGACATCAGCCGGCTGATGGCCCGCGGCCTCGCCGAACTGCTGCCCGACGAAGCCCGCGAGCGCATCGAGCATTCGCCCACCCGTCGGGGCGGCCGCCTCGGCCGCCTCTTCAGCCGCTCATGACTCCTCGAGGAGGACCCACGCAATGAAGCTCTCTGAGAAGCTCGCCGCCCTGGAGGACGCCGAGCGGCAGGCGACCCCGGCTCCGACGGCGGTGATCGGCGGGGCGGCTTCCCGTCCGTCGCGGACGCACATGGCCGACGCCCGATCGCAGCGCGCGTCCTCCACCTGGGAGGAGTCCAAGCGGCAGGTCCGCGAGCTGGTGCTCGCCGACGTGGCCCCCCGCATGACCGGCCTCGACAACGAGGCGCTGGTCGGCGAGGTCAAGGACGCCCTCGACCGCATCCTGCAACGCGAGGAGGTGCGGGTCTCGCCCCTGGAGCGACGCAAGTTCGTGCAAGAGGTCATCGCCGACACCCTCGGCTACGGCCCCCTCGACTCGCTCCTGCGAGACGACTCGATCACGGAAATCATGTGCAACAGCTACAACGAGATCTGGGTAGAACGCCACGGCAAGATCGAGGCGACCGACCTGTCCTTCAGCGACGAGGTCCAGTACCGCCAAGTGATCGAGAAGATCGTCACCGGTGTCGGCCGCCGGATCGACGAGGGGGCGCCGATGGTCGACGCCCGCCTCCCGGACGGTTCCCGCGTCAACGCCATCATCCCCCCGCTCGCCATCCACGGCTCGGTCCTCACCATCCGGAAGTTCGCCACCGATCCGTACCAGGCCAAGGACCTGATCAACTTCGGGACCTACACCTTGGACCTGGCCATGGTTCTCGAAGCCTGCGTTCGGGGGAAGCTGAACATCCTTGTCTCCGGCGGTACCGGCACGGGCAAGACGACCAACCTGAACGTGCTCAGCGGATTCATCCCCGACGACGAGCGCATCATCACCGTGGAGGACTCGGCCGAGCTCCAACTCCAGCAGCCCCACGTGATCAACCTGGAGGCCCGACCGCCGAACGCCGAAGGCGTCGGCGAGGTCCGCATCCGCGACCTCGTCAAGAACTGCCTCCGTATGCGCCCCGACCGCATCATCGTCGGTGAGGTCCGCGGCGGGGAGACCCTCGACATGCTCCAGGCCATGAACACCGGTCACGAGGGCTCCATGACCACCGTCCACTCGAACAGTCCCCGCGACGCCTTGTCCCGTCTCGAGACCATGGTCCTCATGGCCGGGTTCGAGCTCCCGATGCGGGCCATCCGGGAACAGATCGCCTCCGCCCTGAACGTCATCATGCACGTCGACCGGATGCCCGACGGGCGCCGGGTCGTGACGTCTCTGACCGAGGTGCAGGGAATGGAGGGCGACGTCATCCTCCTCCAGGAGCTTTTCGCCTACCGCAACACGGGCACGGTCGACGGCAAGCCGACGGGTGAGCTCAGCGCCACCGGACTCCGGCCCAAGTTTCTCGACAAGCTGGCCGTCAACGGTGTCGAGGTCCCGGCCCGTGTCTTCCAGACGACCGCCACCAATGCGACAGCCATCAGGGCCCGGGGCGGGCGGCCACCGACCATCAGCGAGCTGGCGAGCCTGGAGCGGGCGCGATGACCTACCTCCTCATCAGCCTGGTCGTCGCCGCCGGCGCCGCCCTCGTGACGGGGGGCATTCTCCTCCGGGCCCGCGAACAGGAGAACGAGCTGGCCGAGCTCCTCGATCTCCCATTCGGTGAGCGCGACGTCCCCGCCGACGCCATCGAGCAGCGCGCCGCACTGGTGGACACCACGGTCGGTCTGGCCACCAAGTTCGTCGACCAGTTCGACGCGAAGGGATCGCTCGCCCGAGCACTCGAGCGCGCCCACCTTCCGATCCGAACCGGCGAGTTCGTCACCATCGTCACGTCCTTCACCTTCGCCAGCGCCGTGCTGCTGTGGGTCCTGACCCGTCAGTGGTACTTCGTCGTGCTGGCCGTGGCTCTCGCCCCGCTCGCCGCCAACCTCTTCTTGAAGCTCAAGGTACGGCGGCGGCGCAAGAAGCTCTTCGAGCAGTTGCCCGAGGCGCTCTCGCTCGTCGCCGGTTCACTGAGCGCCGGCCACACCTTCCTCCGGGCCATCCAGATGATGACCGAGGAGGCGCCGGCGCCCCTCTCGGAGGAGTTCGCCCGGGTGCTGTACGAAACCCGCCTCGGAGCGCCGCTCGTCGATTCTCTCGAGCGGATGGCCGTCCGCTCGGACATCAAGGATCTCGAATGGGTGGTGGAAGCCATCCGGGTCCAACAGACCGTGGGCGGCAAGCTGGCCGACCTCCTCCACACGCTGGCGGACTTCATGCGCTCCCGGGAGGAGGTTCGCCGAGAGGTCGACGTGCTCACCGCTGAGGGCCGCATCTCCGCCTACCTCCTGGGCGGCATGCCGTTCGCGTTGCTCCTCGCCATGGCCGTGCTCAATCCGGGATACATGAAGCCAATGTTCCACGGGTGGGGCGTCTGGTGGCTAGGCGGGACGGCGACATCGATCGTCGTCGGCATGCTCCTGATCCTCAACATGGTCAACATCGAGGTATGAGAGGCATGACATGACCCTTCTCCTGTGCATGATCGTGGTCGTCGGTATCGGGCTCGTCGCCATCGGCGTCGCTCGGCGCCGAACCCCCGCGCTCGACGCCGCCGAGTATCTGCGGGCGCTCGACGATGACGACCGCAAGGGCCACGTCGACCAGTTCGAGGACGCGCTCACCGAGTCCTTCCTCCCCCGGGTGCTGAAGCCCATGAGCGACGCGGTGATGGCCCTCATCGCCCGGGCCACCCCGGTCGGCCAGCGCGACGCCCTGCGGGGCAAGATCGCCCAGGCCGGGCTCTCGGCCACGTTGCGAGCCGAGGACTTCCTGGCCATCCAGTTCGTGGGCATCCTGGCCGGCTGCGGCTTCGGCGTCGCCTACCTTCTCCTCGGTACCGCCTCCCCGACCGAGCGGTTCCTTGCGGCGGGCATCCTGGCTGCCGTCGGAGTCCTCGGCCCGCGCGCGTGGCTCAGCCGCAAGGTCGCGGCGCGGAAGCTGGCCATCTTCCTCGATCTGCCCGACGTCCTGGACCTCCTGGCCATCTCCGTAGAGGCGGGCGTGGGATTCGAGGGGGCGTTGGCGGTCGTCTGCCAGAAGTTCGCATCGCCGCTGTCGGCGGAGTTGTCCCGTACCCTGAAGGAGATGGAGCTCGGCCTCCCGCGCCGGGATGCCCTCCAGAACCTCAAGCGCCGCACCGAGGTGCCCGAGCTGTCCAACTTCGTCCTCGCCCTCATCCAGGCCGACGCCCTGGGCATGCCCATCGGCCGAGTCCTCCACACCCAGGCGACGGAGATGCGCAACAAGCGGCGCCAGTGGGCCCGGGAGAAGGCCGCCAAGCTGCCGGTCAAGATCCTCTTCCCGCTCGTCCTGTTCATCTTTCCGGCGATCCTGATCGTGCTGATCGGGCCGGCCGCGTCCAGCATCGGGCACGCCTTCCGACACTGAGGTCGCGTGGGTCACGGCGTGGCGCCACCGCGGCCACCGCGGCCACCGCGGCCCCCGCGGCCCCCGCGGCCACCGCGGCCACCGCGGCCACCGCGGCCGCCGCGGCCGCCTGGCCACCTGCCCCCGCGGCCGCCCGCCAAGACAGACAGTCGAGCGCTCATGGGACGTACGGTTTCGGGGTCCAGCCGGGTTAAACCGTACGCCCCAAGAGCGGTGAGGGCGCGTGGGAGGCAGGACTCCCTCTCCATTCCGCCGGGTCAGGCGCGATCCAAGCGGGCCGGGCCGCCCGGATGACAACCGGGTCCAAGGCCAGACGGCGCGGGCTGTCGCCCTCACGCTCGTTGTGGCGGGTGGGAGTCTTGGTTGACGGGCATCGGGACTTTCCGACTCGCTCGCCTGCGCGAACGGGGCTGTGGGCAAACGCACCGTGACGCCGCTCAACGTCGTTCAGCCTGACTGGTGGGCCGTTAGAGCCACAGTTGTGACGGCCTGGCGTAGCCCTTTTAGACGTATGAGGTAGTCCGATCCGGCCCTATTTGAATCCCACCCTCGCATCGCTTCAACGAGGACCAGCAGGACCGATACAACTCCTGACCAACCGGCCCCATGGCGGGGCGAACTGGAAACAAGGAGCACACAGTGGATCTCGTCACCGTCTGGCAGCGGTTCTGCGCAACACTTCGGTCCAAGGCTCACAGCGAGCGTGGAGCCAGCCTCGTGGAGTATGCCCTCCTCGTCGCCCTTATCGCCGTGGTCTGCATCGTCGCTATTGGCTTCCTGGGCCACGCGGCGAGCTCGACCTTCGGCTCGATCGGCTCCTCGATCAACCCGTAATACCGAGTAAATCCCCAAGACGGAGGGCGGGCCAATATGGCCCGCCCTCCTCCTGGTTTTGCAGGTAGCTGTGTCGTGCTCAGGCGAGGGGCGAGCTCCGCGGCTTGGGGATCGACAAGCCCTTCAGGATGGGATGGGGACCGGCCGTACGGTCGGATCCCTCACCAGGATCTGCCAGTTTTTGTCGCTGTAGACCGTCCGCCATCCGCCCGCCAGTCGCAGCTCGTCGGGCAGCCCCGCATACCTACCCCACATGATGACCTGGACGTTCCACTTGGCCAGGACGGCGAGGGCGCTCGGACGTGCGGCCAGGAGCGTCCGGTAGTCGTAGGAGACCTGGGCCGGGTACATGTCGTAGCGGTCGTCGATGAAGACCTTGCTGGGACCGACACCCTCCTCCAGCTCGCGGAAGTCGCCCACGTAGTCCTGGGTGGCGATGCGCCGCCCATCAAGAAGGCCATGGGTGCGCAGATATCGCTCGGCCGCCACTGGATAGGACCGCAACTCCAAGCCGTTGCCTTGGTAGGCGCCGGCGACGAAGAGCAGCGCGGCGACGACCAGGACGACGCGGAGGACCTTCGCCGGCAAGGGAGTCCCGAGGTTGGCGCCCGGCGGCGCCCCGGCTGGCTCCCCCGCGACGCCAGCGACAGCCGCGACGGCAGGGACGGCAGCGACAGCCGCGACGCCCGCGACGCCCGCGACGGCAGGGACGGCAGGGACGGCAGGGACGGCAGGGACGGCAGGGACGGCAGGGTCCGGCGCCGGCGCCCGGGCCCGTAGGGCCCGACCCAGGGCCGGCGCGAGGACGACCGCGGCCGGCGCCATATTGCGAACTGACAACAGGCCAAGGGCGAAGAAGCCGACGACCGGGAAGACGTCGCGCCACGATGCCCCTCGCCGGATCAAGACCAAAAAGGCGAGAGCGAAGAACACCAGGGCAAAGAACGGTGCGGCCGTCTGGAAGTCCGGCGACCGCCACTCGACGATCCCCGAGAAGATCTTGTGCTTGGCCTCGACGATCAGGGGGAAGGCGACCAGACGGGGCCCGATCGGGTTGATCATGGCGACCACGAGGGAGAGGACAAACACGCCGATGTACGGCTCCAGCTCGCGGGGGCGGCGGCGCTCGCCACACAGCGTCCCCGCGTAGATGGCGACGAGCCAGAGAAGGCCGTAGGGGAACGATCCGTGGGTGTTGACCCACACCCACACGATCGGCACCAGCCACCATGGACTGCGGCGGCGCTCGACGATGAGGATCAGCAGGGCCAGGCCAAGAAGGCCAAACAGCAGGGGCCGCTGCGACCACAGCGCCACCCCGGCGAACACGCTGATCCCGGCGGCCGCCATCGTGCGCAGCGTCGTGCCCGCTCGAGCCAACATCGACACGGTGATGGCGATGACGGCCATCAAGACGCCCTGCTCGACCACCACGAGATGGATACCACCGATGCGGTAGGCGAGGCCGTAGAGGAGCTCGGCAAACCAACTCTCGACCACCCACGGCTGATGGGGGGCGGTGAAGGAGTAGGGGTCGGTATGGGGCACGTGCCACGTCCGCGCCATGTCGATGCCCGTCCGCAGATGCAGGAGCATCGAGTTGTCACTGATCGACCGCAGGCCGACCCGGAAGGCAAACAGCCCGAGCGTGGCGATGACCAGCACTTCGAGCGTGCCGGACTTGATCGGCATCGGTCCGCTGGGGACCGATCGGGGGGGAGGTGGGGAGTCGGGCGAGTCGGTCCCGCTACGGATGCTCACGCCGACAACGGGCTGATCGAGCCGGGCTTAGCCCTCGACCGGCTCGGCCTCGCCAACCGAAGGCTCACCAACCGAAGGCTCACCAACCGACGGCTCACCAACCGACGGCTCACCAACCGACGACTCACCAACCGACGACTCACCAACCGACGACTCGGCCGACGCCGCGGCATCGGCGTCGCCACCGGTGTACTCGGCGGCCAGATCGGCCCACGCCGCCTGGCTCTCGTTGTCGGGGTTGAACTCGGCGTAGTCGATGTTGCCGACATAGTTGCCCTGATCGTCGTAGGCGTGATCACCGAACGCCTCACGGTATTCGGCAGCAACCTCGCCGCCCTCCTCGGCCTGCTTGATCGACAAGCTGATCCGACGACGCTGAAGGTCGACGTCGATGATCTTGACCCACAGCTCATCGCCGGGGCTGACGACCTGCTCGGGAAGATCGACGTGGTGCATGGCCATCTCGGAGATGTGGACGAGACCCTCGATGCCGTCGCCAACCTGCACGAACGCACCGAACGGCACCAGCTTGGTGACCCGCCCGTAGACCAACTCGCCGACCTGGTGGGTGGAAGCAAACTCGTTCCACGGATCTTGCAGTGTCTGCTTCAGCGAGAGGCTGATGCGCTCGCGGTCCAAGTCGACCTCGAGCACCTTGACCTCGATCTCGTCACCAACGGCGACGACCGCCGAGGGGTGCTCGACGTGCTTCCACGACAGCTCGGACACGTGCACCAGACCGTCCATGCCGCCGAGGTCGACGAACGCGCCGAAGTTGACGATCGACGACACGACGCCCTTGCGGACCTCGCCCGGCTTGAGGTTGGCCAAGAAGTCCTCGCGCTGCTCCTTTTGCGTCTCCTCCAGCCACGCCCGTCGGGAGAGCACGACGTTGTTGCGATTTTTGTCGAGCTCGATGATCTTGGCTTCGAGCTCCTTGCCGACGTAGGGAAGCAGGTCCCGCACCCGGCGAAGCTCGACGAGCGAGGCGGGCAGGAAGCCCCGCAGCCCGATGTCGAGGATGAGCCCGCCCTTGACGACCTCGATGACGGGGCCGCGCACGACACCGTCCTCTTCTTTGATCTTCTCGATCTTGCCCCACGCCCGCTCATATTGTGCCCGCTTCTTGGACAGGACCAGACGGCCTTCCTTGTCCTCCTTCTGAAGGACGAGGGCCTCGAGCTCCTCACCCAGGGTGACGATGTCAGCCGGGTTGACGTCGTGGCGGATCGACAGCTCCTTGGCCGGGATCACGCCCTCGCTCTTGAAGCCGATGTCGAGCAGGACCTCGTCCTTGTCGACCTTGACGACCGTACCTTTGACGATGTCACCGTCTTCGAATTCAACGATGGTGCCCGAGATGGCGTCTTCGAGGGACATGCCGCCGAGGTCGTTGTCGGTGATCTGGCGGAAGACATACTCGTCCACGGCTGCGGTGAGGGTGTCACCCTCGGAGGCAGCGGTGAGGACGGGGTCGAGGTCGGACATAGAGGACAGGTCGCTTTCGGATGGGAAGGATCGGGGCGCAGGCGCGCCGCGGCGGACGAAACAGCCTCTCAGACTACCACCGGCGACGGCGAGAGCCCGCTCTGACGCCCCGGCGCGCTCAGTCCCGGCCGCGCAGCAGTGACACTCGAAACGGGCGTAGCTCCCCGCGGGCCATCCCCGCGACCAGGACGGGGTCGTCGTCCATGATCTGGCGGGCCGCCTCTTCGTCGGGCGCCTCGAAGATGGCCACGCCCGTGTTGATGGAGCCAAGGGTCGGGCCGACGAGGATGACGGTGCCCTCGGCGAGGAGACGCTGGAAGCGCTCGAAGTGCTCCCCCCAGACGGCCTTCTCCTCATCGGTCATCGTGGCCGCGAAGTCGTCGCGGGGTGCGTGCAGGAAGTAGATCCACTCCGCCACCGGTATCAACGCTCCCCGGGGTCGGTCGGGCGAAGGATGACGAGCCACTCCGGATGCTCGAGGTCGGGCGGGGTGCGGCCATATTCCCCCGGAGAAACTGACCACAGTGCTTCCACTGACGCGCCGGCTGCGTCCGCCATCAGCCGGAGCTCCCGCGGGGTGAACACGGTCGTCCAGATGTCGTACGTCGCCTCCGCACCCTCGGGATCGAGCACGAGCGCCAACTCGTGGTTGACGCCCGCGTCGGCATCGAAATCATCGGCGTCGCCCAACCAGCGCACCTGGAAGTACGCACTGAACGCGCTCACCGCGGCGCGGCCACCCGGCCTCAGCGCCGCGATCATTCGCCGCAGCACGTCGCCGTCCTCGCCGGGCACGAGACCGAAGGCGCCTTGGCACAAGGAGATGGCGACGTCGAACTCGGCGTCGTAGGTGAGGGTACGCGCATCTCTTCTGATGAATGTGGCCGCTTCCGGTGCACCCTCTGTCGCCAAATCGATGAACCGCTGACTGATGTCCACCCCCACCACCTCGATGCCGTTGGCCGCGAACGCTCGCGCGTGGCGACCCGGCCCGCAGCCCACATCGAGCAACCGCATGCCGGGCCTCAGGTCGAGCACGTCGGTGAGGAATGCGACCTCCTGCTCGGTGCCTTTGGTGAACGAGTAGCGCAAGTAGGCCGACCCGAGATGGTCGGCGATCGGCTCGAAGAAGTGGCGCTCCATGGGGGCGGTGTCTAGTCGGTTGGGACTATCGGAGATGACACCAGTAGCTCATCGTGACGCGCCCGCCCCTGCCGATACACGCAGTACCAATCCCGACAAAGGAGCGCAGATGAACGTACAACGGCTGGTAGCGGCTGGCACGGTCATCACGTTCGCTGCTGCGCTCAGCGTCACCGCGGCGATGGCGACCGGCGTCATCGACACGTCGAATGCTGCCGCCGTCCACGTGTCGTCGTCCTCGCCCACGACGGGCGCGGAGGCCAGCGCATCCGTAGGCCGACCCGTTGCTTGGCCGATGACCGGTACCGTCGAACTTCGGGCCGGCGCACCGGGCAGCACCCTGCCGGCGAGCCCGGCCAAGAGCCACACGACGGCCGCGGCCTCGGTCACCGTCCCCTCGGTGACACAGTTGACCACCGGCCCTTCAGCGAACGTCGCCGTCAACGTGGCTGGCGTCAGCGTCGGGCTCAACGTGGCCGGCCTCGCTCCCCTGCTGGCCACCCTTCCTTCTTCCCGGCTCGCCTCCGTCGAGGCTCTGCTGGCAGATCTGCCGACCAGTGACCTCCCACTGGTCGGCAAGCTCGCATCATCCGTGCCCACCGACGAGCTCGGCAGTCTCGGCACGCTGTTGCAATCACCGACGTCCGTCGTGACCTCAGTCACCGGACTCGTGTCGACCCTCCCTGCTGGTGACCTCCCCGTGCTCGCGCAACTCTTGAGCAGCGCGCCGAGCGGCCAGCTCGCCGACCTCGCCAGCATCCTGTCGGCGGCGCCCAACAGCGTGGCGACGATCGAGAGCCTGTTGAGCTCCCTTTCGACCGGGCAAGCCGGTCAGCTGGGCACGCTCGTCGCCGGTCTGTCACCGAGCCAACTGGCCATCGTCGACCAGCTCATGCCCATCCTTGCTGCCGCCCCCGCCGGCGCCAACCTGGTCGACACCCTGCTCGCCAGCGGCATCCCGTTGAGCACGCTCTTGAGCGACGTCAACTCCATCCCCGGACTCGAGAGTCTCGTCGAGTCGCTTCCTGCGGCCGCTACGTCGGCGCTCGAGCAGCTTGTTCCGATGCTGCCGAGCAGTGACGTCACGGTGCTCGGCTCGGTCCTGGAGGGCGTGCCATCCGATCCGAGTGGTGCGCTGGCCACGCTGCTGAGCGCCATCCCGTCGGGGTTGGTGCCGGGTGTCGGCGGGCTTCTGTCGGCGCTGCCGGCGGGCGACTACTCGGTGGTGGCGACCGTTCTGAGTGAGCTTCCGGCCTCCGGAGATGCTGCGCTCTCCGGCGTCCTGCACGGGGTGCCCAGCAGCAACCTGCCGCTCGTCGGTAGCGTCCTCGCCGACCTGTAGTCCGGCCTCTACCCTTGGCGGCTGGGCTCAGCCTTTGGCCGCTGGCCTCAGCCCTTGGCGGCTGGGCTCAGCCTTTGGGCCGCTGGCCTCAGCCTTTGGCGTCGGCCCACGTGGCGCCCCAGGTCACGTTGACCTCGAGCGGCACCCGCAGGTCGGCGGCGTCTCGCATGACCGTCCTCGTCGCCTCCTCGGCGGCGGCCTCCTCCTCCGGCGGCACCTCGAGGATCACCTCGTCGTGCACCTGGAGGATGAGTCGCGTGGCCATCTGGCTGTCCTCGAGCCTCTGGTCGAGGCGCACGAGAGCCACCTTGAAGATGTCGGCGGCGAGGCCCTGGATGCCGGCGTTCATGGCTTGGCGTTCGCCGGCCAGCCGGACTGAGTAGGTGGAGGACGCCAACTCGGGGATCTGGCGACGCCGGCCGAAGAGGGTCTCGGTGTAACCCTTGCGGCGAGCCTCGGCGACCGCCCCATCCATGTACGCCTTCACCGCCGGGTAGGCGGTGAAGTAGGCGTCGAGAATCTCCTGGGCCTCGCTGCGCTCGATGTTGAGCCGCTGGGCCAGACCGTAGGCCTCCATCCCGTAGGCGAGGCCGTAGGAGACCATCTTGGCCTTCGAGCGCATGGCGACGGTCACGTCGCTCGGGTCCACGTGGTAGATCCGCGACGCCGTCGCCGTGTGGATATCAGTCCTCGTCGTGAAGGCGTCGACCAGACCCGGGTCCTCGGCCAGGTGGGCGATGACGCGCAGCTCGATCTGGTTGTAGTCAGCGATCAAAAGCCGGCATCCCTTCGTCGGGACGAACGCCCTCCTAAACCTTCGGCCGTCTTCCGAACGCACGGGGATGTTGTGCAGGTTGGGCGCATCCGACGAAAGCCGTCCCGTGCGGGCCACGGTCTGGTTGAAGGTGGCGTGGATCCTGTCGTCCGGCCCTACTTCGGCGAGCAGGCCTTCGCCGTAGGTCGACCGGAGCTTCTCCACCTCCCGATAGCGCAGCAGCGACTCGATGATGGGGTGCTGACCGATCAGCTTCTCCAGCGAGGCGGCGTCGGTCGAGAATCCCGTCTTGGTCTTCTTCTGCGGTTGAAGTCCCAACTTGTCAAACAGGATGTGGCGCAGCTGGGGCGTGGAGTTGACCTTGAACTCCTCACCGGCCAAGTCGCAGATGGTGCGCTCCAATTCGCGCACCTCGGTGGTGAGCTCGTCGTTGAGCCCGCGGAGGACGGCGCGGTCGACGCCGATGCCGACGTGTTCCATCCGGGCCAGGACCCGCACGAGTGGGCGCTCGATTCCGTCGTAGAGCGGTCGCAAGCCGCGAGCGTCGAGGGCGGCGCCGAGGGCCGGTGCCAGCCTGGCAATGGCGACGGCTCGACGGGCTGTCGGCTCGGCCGCGTCTCCCCCGCCCCCTGTGCCCCCTAGGTCGAGCTGACCGGCGGGTGGCCCGTCGGGCGACTGAAGCTCCAGACCGAGATATCGCAGCGTCAGATCTTCGAGCAGATACTGCGCATCGGCGGGGTCGATCAAGTAGGCGGCGACGGCCGTGTCGAGATCGAGTTGGCGCGGATCGACACCGCGATCCTCCAGACCTCTCATCAGTTCCTTGGCCCGATGGGCGTGGAAGGGGATGCCGTCGGCGCCGATGAGGCGTTGAAGGTGGATGAGGTCTTGGCCGTCGATCCACCACGCCGTGTCGGTGTCGCTCGTGGTCTCACTGTTGGTCTCACTCTTGGAGCGGCCGACGCGTGACAGGGCGACGCCGGTGATCGCCGACCGTCCGGGGGTGCCCTCCCAGGCCGGCTCGATGGCCACCGGGTGGGCGGCCGCGATCAGCTCATCCACCAAGCCGCTCGCGTCGCTCACCCGCTCGACGGTTACCTCCAAGACGTCGTCACCGCCGACGGCCGCCGGACTGGTGCTGGTCGCCGTTCCTTGCGGATTGGTCGCCTCGAGCAGCCGATCCCAGAGCGACCGGAACTCCAAGAAGTTGAACAAGTCGTGGACCACCTCGACGTCCCACCCGCCCATGTGAAGGTCGTCGACCTCCACGTCGAGCGGGACGTCACGGACCAAGAGGCTGGCTCGCAGGTTGAGCCTCACCTGCTGCTCGTGCTCGGCCAGGTTGGCCCGCAGTTTGGGCGTGCACTTGTCGAGGTTGGCGAAGATGCCGTCGAGGCCGCCGTAGTCCTGGATGAGCTTTGCCGCCGTCTTCTCGCCGACGCCCGGCACGCCGGGAAGGTTGTCCGACGGGTCGCCCCGGAGCGCGGCGTACTGCGGGTAGAGGGCGGGGGTCACGCCGGTACGAGCCAGGATCCCGGCCTCGTCATAATCGGCGATGTCGCTGACCCCACGTCGCACGTACAGCACGCGGACGTAGGGGTCCTCGACCAACTGGTAGACGTCGCGATCACCGGTGACGATGAAGACATCCTCCGCTCGGTCGCGGGCCTGCGTGGCCAAGGTGGCGATGATGTCATCGGCTTCGAAGGTCGGGATCTCGAGCACCGGGATCTGAAGCGCATCGACCACCTGGCGGACCAGGCCCATCTGCTGGCGCAAGATGTCGGGCGTCTCGGCCCGACCGGCCTTGTAGCCGACGACGAACTCGTGGCGGAAGGTCGGCTGCGGCAAATCGAAGGCGACAGCCAGGTTGTCGGGATGGCGATCCTTGATGAGGTTGATCAGCATCGACGTGAAGCCATAGACGGCGTTGGTCACCTGGCCCGAGGCAGTGGCCATGTCGGTCGGGAGGGCGAAGAAGGCGCGGTAGGCCAGCGAGTTGCCGTCGATCAGCATCACCGTGGGCATGGTGAGCGAACGCTACCGGCTCAGGACTTGGGGAGCTCCGGGGCCTGAAGGGTGCCGTCGATGAGGTCCTGGGCGATGTCCCTGATCTTGCGCCGGGTCCTCATCGCGGTGTCCCGGATGTACTCGAACGCCTGGCCTTCTTTGTAGCCGAGGTCGTCCATCAGCAGACCTTTGGCGCGATCGAGCTTGCGCCGGGTATCGAGCTGCTCCTCCAGGCTGGCGTTGGTCGCCTTGATCGCCTGCATCTCCTTGAATCGACCCAGCGCCACTTCGATGGCGGGCACCAACTCCGTCTGGGTGAAGGGCTTGACGAGATAGGCCAGGGCTCCGGCGTCGCGGGCCTCGTCGATCAGATTGCGCTGACTGAAGGCGGTCAGGATCAACACCGCGGAGTGGCCATCGGCACTGATCTCCCGGGCAGCGGCCAGGCCGTCCATACCGGGCATCCGGATGTCGAGGATGGCCACGTCAGGCCGGTGATCCCGGACGAGGGTGATAGCCTCATCGCCGCGCCCCGTCTCCCCGACCACCTCATATCCCTCACCCTCGAGGATCTCGCGCAGATCGAGCCTGATGATGGCCTCGTCCTCGGCGATGACGACACGCACGGCCACGTTGTGTGGTCTCCTTCGGTGTGGTGGTACCGGTCAGTGATCAGTTGACCTCGAGGCGGTCGAGGAGGTCATCCTGCGCCCGCTCAAGAGCGACAATCGATTCGAGCACAGCCGCCCGACTCCGGGCCATTGCGTCGGCGTGCCGCTGCGTCTCGCGATGCTCGGCTTCGGCCAGCGGGGTCTCGGAGACGAGCGATCGGAGTCGCGTGTCGTCGGCAGCGTCGTCGAAAAGCACAAGCTGCTCGTCGATCACGGCCAACTCCTCGCGCGCCTTCTGAAGGCGGCGATGGACGTCGGTGAGACGCCGCTCGATCAGTCGTCGTGACAGCGACATGGCGGAAGAAGTCTACCGGCGGGGCATCTAGCCCAGCCTCCAGCGCCAGTCGAAGGTGGCCTCCAGTGGTCGGCCCGGCTCGACGATCCGGGGGTGCATGTTGAGGGCGTCGGGAGGCGACGTTTGCGGCTCGACGCAAACCGCGTGGGTCGGCGCGTCGTAGAGCACCCACTCCTCGCAATCCGAGGTGAGGGTGACCTCCAACGCCCCGGGCCACGTGAGCACCGGTGGGGCCACGAGCCCGCTGAAACAATCGTCCCAACCCTCGGCCGGCCGGGGCCCGGGTGGCACCCGACCGCCGGCCGGCAGACCGTCGGCGTCTCGCTGCCACCGCTCCGTCGGGTCGAAACCCACCTGGAGCTCACCACCGACGGCGAGGTCCCGGGCAAACCACGGATGCCAGCCCAGGCTTGCCGGCATCCGCTCATCGGTCGTCTCCACCCGGAGTCGAAGGTGCAGCCCTCCAGGGTCGACGGCCATGGTGTGGACGGCGCGGCCACGAAAGGGCCACCGCTCCCCGCCACCGAGATCGCAGGACAACTCGCACCGCGACTGGTCGGTCATATCAACGACCCACGCCTGGTCAAAGACGGTGCCGTGAATGGCGTGCGGTCCCACGTTGGCGATCAAGCGGTGGCCGACACCATCAAACGCAAACCGGCTGTTGCGGATCCGCCCGACCCACGGCGCCATGGGGTAGCACCCCCAGCCGAGAGGGTCGGACTGCTCTGCTACGAGCAGCTCGAGACCGGCGACGCGCACCGAGCCGAGCCGGCGCCGCACTCGGGCCGCACGACGACGCGAGCGGGGCCGGCCTCCAGGGTCAACATGGCAGATCGAGTGGGACGGGGTGTTGCTGGTCCATCGGGGAGTCCACGAATCGTCACGCTAACGCCGCGGCCTCACGTCTTCGGGCGCCACTCGACCCCGAGAAGATCGCAGGGAGGGTGCCCGGAGCGGGGCTCGAACCCGCAAGCCCTTTCGAGCAATGGCGTTTGAGGCCATCGAGTTTGCCAGTTTCTCCATCCGGGCGGCGCGACAAACCGTAGCATCGCGGTGTGACCCGCCACGCAGCCAAAACCCGCTGGATCGGCGGCGTCGTACTCCTCTTTGGGCTGGTCGGAGCGCTCTTCGGGTATCGCGAATATCGACTCTCTACCGCGCCCGATCCAGCTCGCGACCTGCCGCGTCGCTAGGCCTCAGGCGGCGCTCAGGCGGGCCCAGCCCTGGAGCAGCCGGTCGGCGACGTCGGTGTCGACGACCAGACCGCGGGCGACATCGGCCGCGGCCCGCGCCACCGTTGTGACGCGGGCGTCGTCGACGGCAAGGCCGGCGCGCACCGCGGCCCGACGAACGGCCGACGCCGCCTCGGCGCTGGCCATCGCCGCCTGGCGGCCGGCGTGGCGGACCCGACACAGACGGTCGATCTCGACCGTGGCCTGCCACCAGTCCATCTCCCCGGTCACCGTGGCGGCCTGCTGCTCGATCTCCGCGGCTGAGGCGAGGATGGCCTCGGCGCTCAACCCCCGAAGGGTGGCGAAGAACTGACCCCTGTCCGTCACGGTGAGCTCCACTGTCCGCTCCTGCTCTCTTGAGGCGTTGTGACCCTTATCGGCAGGCGCAGCCGCCCGACGAGGATTCCGGGGCCAAAAGGGCCTTTTGGATGTAGGCGTCGCGTGCCACCTAGCCTCGTCCCCACCGTGAGCGACACCGTGTCCCCCGACCTCGCCGTCGGCGCCTTCACGGACCACGGCCCGTGGGTCGTGGAGCCCGACCGTCTTGTCTGGCGGCGCGGCATCGACAACCTCCGCGCGCGTACCCGGGCCGAGGTCCCCGCCCTCATGCGGCGACAGCGCCTCCCGCCCGGGCAGCGGGTCGTTCGCGTGGGCTGGACGCTCGGCGGCGCCGTCGGCGCCTGGTACGTCGGCGCCCGCCGACGCGGGGGTAGTGCCAGCCGGGCTGACCTCTCCCACCGCCTCCGGGTGGCGTTCGAACATCTCGGCCCGACGTACATCAAATTGGGCCAGATCATCTCAGCTGGGGAGGGCATCTTCCCGGAGGAGCTCGTCGGCGAATTTCGATTGTTGCGCGATCACGTCCGCGCCGAGACCTTCGACGCCGTGCGGCAGGTGGTCGAGACCGACTTCGGTCGGCCGCTCGAAGAAGTCTTCAGCTGGTTTGACCGCGAACCGCTTGCCGCCGCGTCCATCGCCCAGGTCCATCGGGCCACCTTGCAGACCGGTGAGCACGTCGTGGTCAAGGTGCAACGCCCGACCGTTTCGACCCTTGTCCGCAAGGACCTGGCGGCCATGAGTTGGATCGCACCGGTCCTCGTCGGCCGCATACCTGTCGCGGCCCTCGCCAACCCCCCCGCTCTCGTCGAGCTCTTCGCCGAGACCATCGTCGAGGAGCTCGACTTCCGCCTCGAAGCCGCCAACATGCTCGACACGGCGCGAATCCTCATCGAGACGGGCGAGGGTCAAGCCATGGTCTGCCCCCGGCCCCACCCGGACCTGGTCACACGGCGCGTCCTGGTGATGGAGGAGCTCGGCGGCTTTGCCTTCCATGACGTCGCCGGGATGCGAGCAGCCGGGATCGACACCGAAAAGATCGTCCACGCCGGCATGGTCGCCTTCCTGGAGGGCGCCATGCTGTACGGCGTGTTCCACGGCGACCTGCATGGCGGCAACCTGCTCGTCCTCAACGACGGTCGCGTTGCCCTGCTCGATCACGGCATCACCGGGCGCCTGGACGAGAAGAAGCGGCTCGCCTTCCTGCGGCTCCTGATCGGCGGGACGGCCAACGACCTCACGCTGCAGCTCCAGGCTTTGTGCGATCTGGGCGCCCTCCCTCCTGACACCGACATCCAAGCGGTGATCCGCGACCTGCGTCTCGACGGCCCGCCGATCGACCCGGCACAGATGACGCCGGAGGAGCTCGTCGACCAGATCCGCGAGCTCACCAAGGCGTTGCTCGCCTACGGGGCGCGGATGCCCAAAGAGCTGATGCTCTTCATCAAGGACATGCTCTTCTTGGACGGCGCCATCGCCACCTTGGCGCCCGACGTCGATCTCTTCGCCGAGGTGACCAACATCGCCACCCACTTCGCCACCCAACACGGTGACCGGATCATGGCGGACATTGGCATCGACCCGCGAGCCGTGCCCGTGGATCTCGATGGTTTCAAAGCGTCGTTCGGATTGCCCAGCGAGACGCCATCGCTCACCTACCGAGACATTCAGGAGCGCCGCCAGCTCATCCAAAAACGCATGGGCGGGCGAAAGAAGCGATAGAGCCGAACGTGGCCACGATCCAAGGGGGATTCACATCGTGGGATCGCACGGCCTGGGCCGCCCTCGGCCGCGGCCGCCAACCACTCGGGGCGTCACCTGCCTCGGACAGCCCCGTGCCATTCACCGAATGGGACGAGATCTACGTCCCCGTCGTCCACCTCATCGGGGTGCACCTCGAAGCAAGCATCGATCTGCGGCGGCGGCTGGCGGCCGCGGGGCTCCGCGGAAGCGGCGACGGTCCCTTCATCATCGGGCTGGCGGGCAGCGTGGCCGCCGGCAAGAGCACCTGCGCCCACACGCTCGCAGCTCTGCTCTCCGCCCGCCCGGACCGGCCCGTCGTGGAGGTCGTGAGCACCGACGGGTTCCTTCTACCCAACAGCGTCCTCGCCCGGCGGGGTCTCCTCATGCGCAAAGGCTTCCCGGAGACCTACGACACCGATCTCATCGCGTCCGTGCTCGGGGCACTGGTCAGCGGTGGAGCCGGCGAACCCATCGAGATGCCCCGCTACTCGCACGAGGTCTACGACATCGCCGGGCCGCCACAGCTCCTCGCCCGACCAGACATCGTCATCCTCGAAGGGGTCAACGCGCTATCGACCGAGATCGCCGACTTCTGCTCGTTGCGGCTCTACCTCGACGTCGCCGAGAGCGACCTGCGTCGATGGTACGTTGCCCGCTTCGCCACCCTCGTCGCCGAGGCCGAGACCGACCCCACATCATTCTTTGCGCAATGGACGGGGCTCACTGCGGACGAGATCGAGGCCCTCGCCACCACCGTCTGGGAGGGAGTCAACCTGGTCAACCTGACCGAGCACATCGCCCCGTCACAGGCACGAGCCGACATCGTGTTGCACCTCGACGGCGAACACGCGGCCACCGAGGTCACGACTCGCAATCGGTGACGACCTGCACGCAACCGGGCCACGTTCGCCCGATAGGTCATCACACGTGGCGACTGATGTACCCCCTGGCCCGAAAGACAGCCAGGGACCGGTAGACCCACGCAATCGCCAGCACGGTGATGACCACGGTGCTCACCGAGGCCAGACCGAGCTGGGACCAGGCCAAGCCGTGGCCGGCCAGGACGCCCCGGCCGGCGGCGAACACCCGGGTCGTCGGGAGGAGCCGAGCGATCGGCTGGAGCGGGCCGGGCAGGGCGCTCACCGGATAGAAGGCGCCGGACAGCGGCAACACCATGGCGAGGAGACCCCACGCCAGGATCTCCGCGCCCTGGCCAACCCGCAGGATCAGTCCGATCACGACCAGACCGACCGCCCAGCCGACCACCAAGAGCACGGCGGCCAACGGGATGAGAGCCAGGCCGAAATCGGTGACGTGGAAGGCGAAGAGGGCGAGGGCCACAAGCGACACGGTCGCGATGGCAATGGCCAATTTGAGGAGACCAAACAGGACAACGCCGGCGAGGTACTCGCCCTCCCGCAGCGGCGTGACGAGCAGGTTGAGCAGATTGCGCGACCAGGTTTCCTCCATGAAGCCGGTCGACAGACCAACCTCGGCCTGGAAGACGATATGGAAGAGCAGGATCCCCGACACGACCGCCGCCACCGCGGCGTGACCACCCCCCGAGGCCCGTGACAACTGCACGCCGACCGCGCCAAAGAGCAGGGTGTCGACGGTGGGCCAGAAGACCACGTCAAACCATCGTTGTGGGGCCCGCTGCAAGACGTAGGCGTTGCGCCGGGCGATCGCCCTGACGCGCAGCATCATCGCCGGCCGACCGTCGAGAAGATCGTTCATCGTCGGGGCTCCGCGGCGGCCAAGTGGATGAACACCTCCTCCAGGTCGTCAACGCCAAACCGGGAGGCCACATCGGCGGGCTTGCCATCGGCGACGACGATGCCGCCCGCAATGAACACCACCCGCTCGCAGAGGCGCTCGACCTCGATCATGTTGTGGCTCGTGACCAACAAAGCTGTGCCTTCCTCGGCGCAGAGTCGCTCCAGCCCGGCCCTCACTCGGAGAGCGACATCGGGATCGAGCGACGCCGTCGGCTCGTCGAGGATGAGCAACATCGGGCGATGCAGCGTCGCCTTGATGATGCCGACCAGCGTGCGCTGGCCCGAGGACAACTCGTTGCCCATGTTGTCGGCCAAGTGGCTTATCCCGAAGCGCTCGAGCCCCAGCGCCACCGCCGGGGCCGGATCGGCGATCCCGTACAACCGGCCGAACATCGTCAGGAACTCGCGGACGCGAAGCCGCTCCGGAAGCGGCAGGTAGCCGGCCGCGAAACCCACATGGCGAGCCGCCTGGCTCCGCTGCTTGGGCAGGCGACAGCCGGCGACCTCGACCCAACCGCTATCAGGCGTGACGACCCCGAGCAGCATCATGAGGGTCGTCGTCTTGCCGGCCCCGTTGGGCCCCAGGAGCGCGACCCGCTCGCCGGCGGCGACGGCCAGGTCGACACCGCCGACCGCCTGGGTACGGCGGTAGCGCTTGGTCAGGCCGGCGGCGCGCAGCACCAGGCGGGGCTCGGGCTCCATAGCGCCAGTGTCGCAGCCCGTCCCGGCCCGTGCGCGGGTATTAGGTCAGCAGCGATTCGGGACGCGACGCCAGCCCGGGGGCCGTGCCGCTACACCCGGACCCGCGCTACTGGTATGGGTCGTTTAGGGCTCCGGCGGGTCTAAACCGTACGTACCAGTAGCGCGCCACGCCCAAGGCGGCCGCCCGGGCCGCCCGGGCCGCCCGGGCCGCGACGCCAGCGCAATGGCGAGGGTCGCTAGCCTCTCGGCAGAATTCCCGTCTCGTCTCCCACCACAGAGGACCACCTTGAGCTCGCCCTCGACCTCGCCCTCGCCCTCGCCCTCGCCCTCGCCCTCGCCCTCGACCTCGACCCGTCGAAGCTGGACTCGTTGGCTCATCGCCGGGATCGCCGTCGTCGTGGTGCTCGCCATCGCCGTGCCGTTCATCTACATCCATCTCCTCGAGGGCAGCCCGCCTCCGAAGTTCGCCCTCTCCAGCACGGGCGCGAGCGGCGGGCCCTCCGTTCCTCTCGACGGCACCTGGGGTGTGGCGCCCGGCTCCGAGGTGGGCTACCGCGTGGGCGAAGTCCTCGTCGGGCAAAACAACACCGCCGTCGGCCGGACCAGCAACGTCACCGGGAGGATCGTGATCAGCGGCAACCGCGTCACGTCCGCTGACTTCACCGTCGACATGACAAGCGTAAAGAGCGACGAGCCGTCGCGAGACCGCCAGTTCCAAGGACGGATCATGGACACGGCCCAATACCCGAGAGCAACGTTCTCCCTGGCCAAGTCCATCAACTTCGGCACACCCCCCGCCAACGGGGTCACCGAGCCCCTGACCGCTACCGGCAACCTCACCCTCCGGGGCGTCGCCGCCACCGTGACCTTCAACCTCACCGTCCGCCACACCGGGGCGGAGATCCAGGCTCTGGCCCAGATCCCGATCACGTTCGCGACATGGAAGATCCCCACTCCCAGCTTTGGGAGCTTCGTGACGACCGCCGACCACGGGATCCTCGAGCTGCTGCTGGACTTCACGAAGGGGCCCGGCCAGGCGCTGACGCCGGTGGCCACCGGGTCAAGCTCCGGCGACGGACCTGGCAGCGCGGCCGAGCAGGCCTACCAGGCCTGCCTGACCAGTCACGGCGCGACCGTGGGTAGTGGGGGCGGCGGGGGCGGCGGCTACGGCCCGCCCCCTGGCGCCAGCGGCGCCACCGGTGTCAGCGGCGGCGCCTACGGCCCTCCGGCCGGCGGCAGCGGCGCTGGCTATGGCCCTCCGGCCGGCGGCAGCGGCGCTGGCTATGGCCCTCCGGCCGGCGGTAGCGGCACAGCCGGCGTCAGCGGCGGCCCGCCCACAGGTGGACCCGGAGGCTCCGGCGGGACGCCGAGCCCGGCGACGCAGGCCGCTATGGCCGCGTGCAGCTCGCTACGCCCGGCGAGTACCGAGGAAACCCCGCCGACGATCTCCCCCACCACCGTCCCGCCGCTCGGCTACTGACGGCCCGGCCGCGTCGCGAGCAGACCGACCGGCTGGCCGTCACGTTCACTCGCGACTGACGCCAGTTGCGAGTGATCGTGACACCGAACCCCCCTCGGAACAGCAGAGCGGGCAGAGCGGGCCGCGCCAGCCCGGCGCGGCCCCGGTGCGCGCGGGCCCGCCCGCCCGGTCTAGGCCCGACTACCACCACCGAAGGCTCGACCCCACCAGTGCGGGTCCCGCGCGTGGGCGTGGAAGTGGTCGGGGATCCGCCGCATCTCCCGATCGATGCTGAAACCACCCTCCCCGAAGCGGGCCGTCGCCACCCGGGCCAGATGTGAGACCATCAGATCCACCGAGGCCGGCGGCGGCGTCGGCCCGTGCTGGCGCCACACGACCATGGGCACGTCGCAGATCTCGCAGTCGGCAACCCAACACAGATCATCCTCGTAATGCCACGGGGTCCGTCGTGCCGCCGCGCACAACTCACAGCCGCTGGAGCCGGTCACGGACACGATCCCTAGCCGGCGTCGAGGCCCTGACGAAAGGCGTGGACCTGCTCGCCCAGATCCTCAGGCGTCGCCCCGTCGAGATAGCGACGCATCAGGGCGGAGGCCACGACCACACCGTCGGCTTCCTGGCAGGCTTCGCGGGCCTGCGAGGGGGTGGAGATCCCAAACCCGATGAGGACGGGCAGGTCGGTCACAGCCTTCAGTCGCTTGGCCAGGACCCCAGCCGATGCCGCCACCGACGCACGTTCACCGGTCACCCCCATCAGGCCGACCGCGTAGATGAAGCCGCGGCTCCGGGCCGCGATTCGGATCAGCCGATCTTCAGGTGTCACCGGTGCGGCCAGCAGCACCGTCTCGATGCCGGCCGCGCCCGCATCGGCCTCCCACTCGCCGGACTCCTCGAGCGGGATGTCGGGGATGATGGCGGCGCAGATGCCCCCGGCGTTGAGTTGGGCGGCGAACCGCCGGTGGCCGGCGCGAAAGACCAAGTTGTAGTAGGTCATGGCGATGAGGGGCACGGATTCATCCAGCCGACTCAGGTCCGACACGATCGACGACGGCGTGGTGCCCCGAGCCAGTGACCGGGCCGAAGCCTCCTGGATCGTGGGCCCGTCCATCACCGGATCGCTGAAGGGGATGCCGACCTCGATGGCGTCGGCGCCCCCCGCACCCATGGCTGCGACAACCGAGGTCCACTCCGCTGAAAGACCACCGGTGACGTACGGGACGAGCAGTTTGCGCCCGGTCGACCGGGCCGTGCGAAGGGCGACCTCGAGCCGACCGACGCCAGCCACGGAGCTGCTCACGACTCCCCTCGCAGGATCTCCCGCACCTGGGCCACGTCTTTGTCTCCGCGACCGGACAGGTTGACGACGACGGTGCTGCCGGTGGGCAACTCGCGCCCGGCCTCGCGGATCACCCAGGCGATGGCATGGGCCGATTCGAGGGCGGCGATGATCCCCTCCGTCCGCGCCAACACCTCGAAAGCAGACAGCACCTCGGCATCGGTCACCTGGGGATAGGTGGCACGGCCCAACGCGAACAGATGGGAGTGCTCCGGCCCCACGCCGGGGTAGTCGAGTCCGGCCGAGATGGACTCGGCCTCCAGGACCTGACCGGCCTCGTCCTGCATCAGATAGCTCTTCATGCCGTGAACGACGCCGGGCGCCCCCCGGCCGATGGCCGCGCCGCCAGCGGGTTGCACGCCGACCAACCGGGCCGGCGTGTCGACGAACCCTGCGAAGATCCCAGCCGCGTTGGACCCGCCGCCGACGCACGCGACGACGACATCGGGCGGCCCGCCGAGGAGCGCGAGACACTGCGCCCGGGTCTCGGTGCCGACGATGCGCTGAAACTCCCGCACCATCCAGGGGAACGGGTGAGGCCCCATCACCGAACCTATGCAGTAGTGGGTCGACTCGACGCTCGCCACCCAGTCGCGCAGCGCCTCGTTGACGGCGTCCTTCAGCGTGCAGCTACCGGATGTGACGGGCACGACGGTGGCGCCGAGCACCTCCATCCGGAAGACGTTGAGCTCTTGTCGCGCCGTGTCGACGGACCCCATGTACACCGTGCAGTCCAGCCCGAACCGCGCCGCCGCCGTCGCCGTCGCCACCCCGTGCTGCCCGGCACCGGTCTCGGCGATGATCCTGGGCTTGCCCATCCGCAACGTGAGGAGCGCCTGCCCGATCACGTTGTTGATCTTGTGCGACCCGGTGTGGTTGAGCTCCTCCCGCTTGAGCAGCACCCGCACGCCGAGCTGCGCCGAGAGGCGGGGGCACTCGGTCAGCGGGGACGGGCGACCGCCGTAGTCCCGGAGGATCTGCTCGAACTCTGCGTGGAATGTGGCATCTGCCCACGCCGACCGGAACGCCTCTTCGAGCTCCTCGCACGCCGGCACCAACGCTTCAGGCAGGAATCGTCCCCCGAATTCGCCGAAGCGTCCGTCGGCGCTGGGCTGGCCCATCACGCCGGTCTCGGCCATCACGTGTCCACACGCCAGTCGTAGGGCTGCTCGCCCGACAGTCGCTCCCGCGCTTCGCGCTCGAGCGGCACAGCCTTGGCGTTGGCGATGAACTCCCGCAGCTTCACCGGGTCCTTGCGACCCGGCGCCGACTCCACGCCGCTGTCGACATCGACCGCCCACGGCTGGACGGTGCGCACGGCGTCGGCCACGTTGGCCGGGTTGAGGCCGCCCGCCAACATGAGTCTCACCGCCACCGGAAGCTCCCCTGCCAGCGACCAGTCAAAGAGCTCCCCCGACCCTGGGCGGGGCGCGTCGATCATGATGCAATCGGCGCCGAACGACGCCGCCTCTCTCACCGCCGGCGAGCCCGCCGCGAAGGCCTTGATCACGTAGCGAACCGACGCCGCGACCTGCTTGACGATGGCCGGTGACTCGCTCCCGTGGAGCTGGGCTCCCACCAAGCCACTCCGGTGGACGACCTCGGCGATGCGCACCGGGGACTCGTCACGGAAGACACCGACCGTGAGGATCTCCGACGGCAATCGCTTGATGATGTCGGCCACCAAGGCGGGCCGGACCTGGCGGGGTGATGGGGCGAAGATGAACCCGATGGCGTCGGCGCCCATGGCGACGGCGAGGAGGGCGTCCTCTTCGTTGGTGATCCCGCAGATCTTGACGAAGACGCTCATTAGCTCGAGGCCGCCGCGCCAACCGCAGCGGTCCGTAGCGCGGCGACCGCCGCGGCGCGGTCCTGCGATCGCATGAGTGTCTCGCCGACGAGCACGGCCTCGTATCCCGCCGCAACCAGCCGGGCGACGGCGGCGGGGCCGTCGATCCCCGACTCCGCGACCCGCACGACGCCTGCGGGGATGGCGGCCGCCACACGTTCGGCGCGGGCGGTGTCCACCGCGAAGGTGATCAGGTCCCGCTGGTTGACGCCGACGAGGGTGGCGCCGAGAGCGACGGCACGACCCACCTCCGCTTCGTCGTGCACCTCCACGAGGGCGTCCATGCCGAGGGAGACCACGAGCTCGTGCAAGACCGGCAGCTCGGCGTCGGACAGGGCGGCGGCAATGAGCAGGACGGCGTCGGCTCCCATGACCCGGGCGTCGTACACGTCGGCGGCCGACACCGTGAAGTCCTTGCGCAGGACCGGTAGGGAGGTGGCGGCGCGAGCGGTCATCAAGTCGGCGACCGACCCACCGAAGAAGGCCTCATCGGTCAGGACCGACAGCGCCGCGGCGCCGCCCTCCTCGTACTCCCGGGCCACGACGGTCGGGTCGAGACGGCTGTCCAGGTCGCCCTTCTTGGGCGATCGACGTTTGATCTCGGCGATGACGGCGATGCCGGCGACGCCGCGGAGGCCGGCGACGAAACCACGGGCCGGGGTTGCGCCCGCCGCCAGATCAGCCAACTCCGCGAGGTCGCGCGAATCGGCCGCGGCCTGAGCCCGATGGGCAGCCAAGATGCGATCGAGGTAGGTGACCTCGGGTTCAACCACCTGATCGAGGTTAGTGGTCGACCGGTCATATTCCCCTCACACATTCATGACAGACGGGATGCCACGCTGTACCCGTGGCGCAGCCAGGCAGCTTGGGCACGATCGTCGTCGTCGAGGACGATCCGCACATCGCCGACCTGCTGGACCTGCTGTTGCGGGCCGAGGGGTACCGGGTCGTCCAGGCGGCCACGGGCGCCGACGGCCTCGACAAGATCGACCGCGAGCGGCCCAGGCTGGCCATCCTCGACGTCGGCCTGCCCGACTTCGACGGTCTCGAGTTGGTGCGCCGCCTCCGCAGCGCTCCCGGGGCGGGGGCCCAGACGCCGGTCGTCATGTTGACCGCCCGGGACGGGGAGATCGACCGGGTGCTGGGGTTGGAGCTCGGTGCCGACGACTACGTGACCAAGCCCTTCAGCAACCGGGAGCTTGTCGCCCGGATCAAAGCGGTGCTGCGCCGGGTCGACGGTCCGTCCAAGGATGTGCCCGGCATCATCACCATCGGCCCCATTGAGGTCGATGCGCCGCGGCGTGAAGCTCGGTTGGGCGGCGTGCCGGTCAACCTGGCCACCCGCGAGTTCGACTTGCTGCTGTACCTCGCCGACAACCAGGGGTTGGCGCTCAGCCGCCGCCAGTTGCTCGATGGCGTGTGGGGTCCCGATTGGTACGGGGACGATCGGACCGTCGATGTCCACGTGAGGCAGTTGCGCAAGAAGCTGGGCGACGCCTTCCCCCTCGCCACCGTCTGGGGCGTCGGGTATCGGCTCGCCTGACGGATGAGACGACGCTTCACGCTCACCATCGTCGGCGTGGTAGCGGGCGCGCTGCTCATCGCCGGCCTGGGCACGCTCGCACTGCTCACCGTCGAGGCTCGCCACGCTGCCCGCGATGACGTGGTCGATCTCGCTGACCACATCGCCATCGAGTACTCGGAGCCGGCCAGCGTCGGGAGTCCGGTCCCGCGCTTGCGAGCCCTTCAGGACTTCCTCAAGCGCACCCAGGAGCTCACCCTCGTCGCCGTCAGCTCCAACGGCACGACGTCGACCGCCCTCCCCGAGCACCTCCAGACCTCCGACCTTCGCCCGCCGGCGCTCGCCGAGGGAGAGACGGTCACCGGCTTCCACGGACGGACGGCGTTCGCGGCCGTGCCGTTCGTCTCGGGCGGTACCCGACTGGCGGCGGTCGTGACGCAGGAGGCGGCCAGCGTCGGGGACGCCGGCCTCTTCTTCCTCCTCGCCAGCGCCGTCATCCTCCTGATCGCCTTTGAGGTGGCCGCCACCCTGGCCCGTCGCATCACCGCCCCCGTCGTCAGCGTGCAAGAGGCCGCCGGTCGCATCGCCTACGGCGACCTGACCGCCCGCGTGCCCGCATCGCCGGGCGCCCCGCGCGAGCTCGAGTCCTTGGCGGCGTCCGTCAACCTGATGGCCGACAACCTCGAGCGGCTACGCGGTCAGGAGCGACAATTCCTCCTCTCCGTCTCCCACGATCTGCGGACGCCGCTCACGTCGATCAAGGGCTTCGCCGAGGCTCTCGCCGACGGCACCACAACCGACACCCCCAAGGCGGCCGGCATCATCGCCAGCGAGGCTCGTCGCCTCGAGCGCCTGGTCGGAGACCTGCTCGACCTGGCCAAGCTGGACGCGCACGCCTTCTCACTCAACCCGCAGCCGATCGACCTGCCCGAGCTCATCAACGAGACGGCCCGCGGCTTTCGACCGACGGCCGAGGGCTTGGGCCTGAGCGTCGTCATCCACGATCCGGTCATGGACCCGCCCCCGGCGCCGCCCGTCGTCGTCGATTCCGACCGCACCGCTCAGGTGGTCGCCAACCTCGTCGAGAATGCGTGCAAGTACGCGGCCACGACGATCGAGGTCGGGACGTGGTTTCGGCCCGGCGAGGCGGTCGTCACTGTCGACGACGACGGCCCCGGGATCTCCCCCGCCAACTTGCCCCGGGTGTTTGACCGCCTCTGGACCAGCAGCCAGCCGACAGGTGGATTCCAGCCCCGTGCGGTCGGCTCTGGTCTCGGCCTGGCCATCGTGGCCGAGCTCGTGTCCGCCATGGGCGGGACCATCAGGGCCGAATCCCCGGTGCCGCGCCGCCAGCCGCTCGGCGCAGACGGCGCCAGCCGACCGGGGACGCGCCTCGTGGTCACCTTCCGCGCCGGCCCCTGACGCGCGGGCCGAGCCGGGATCAAAAGGGGCTGGCCATGACCCGTTGGACGTCCGCGGCGAGGAGAAAACCGGCGTCGACGGTGGCGGTGACCGCGCTGGTGAAGCGCTCCAGGAGCTCTTCGTTGCCGGGGTAGAGCGCGGCGCGCTCGGCGTCGCCGAGCTCCCACATTCGCCCGACGCCCGGCGAGCAGCTGCACGACCCGGCATATCGCGCCGTCGGCAGTGTAGTCGGTAGTTGCTCGATCACCACCGGTGATCCGTCGGTTGTCAACCTGATCCGTCCTTTCGGGTCGGCACGTGGCGTGGCCGCCTCACGGGGCTTGGTAGATCGGCCCCACGTAGGTGAAGCAGCCGCACGCCGTCTCGAAGGTGATGTCGCGGACCTCGCTGGCGCTGTCGACACGTCCGGGCGGGAAGTCCGTCGCGCCCGTCAAGGTCATCGCCGATTGGTAGCGGTCACCCAACTGCTCGACAGCGGCGTACATCCCCAAGGGGGTCAGCTGCGACGCCGAGTCGAGGGCGTCTTGCAAGAAGAACTCGTCGTCGCAGAACAACAGGGGCGTCCACTGGCGCGCTGGCGCGACGCCCGCCTTGGTCAGGATCGATTCGCACAGTTTCTCGGCCGGGTTGGTGCCCGGGTCCTCGGCGGCGTCGACGTCGGAGGTTGGCTGCCAGCCGATGCCCATCGCTCCCCCCAGCTCGCTCGCAGGGTCGTCGGCCTGCACGATGCCGTCAATCGATTCGAGCGTGGTCAGCCCCCACCGCGGGTAGTAGTGCTGCGAGTTGGCGACCTGCCCGAAGAAAAGCTCCCCGGCTCCGTAGGAGGTGTAGAAGAGGACGTGGGTGATGCCGTCGGCCGCGAATTTGAGGGCGGCCGCCGACATCTGGTCCGCCACGGCGCCGGCGTCCTCGAAGGACTCCACGTTGGACATCTCGAAGATGTCCGAAGGTGACACCTTCAGACCATCGGAAGCCAGCGTCGGCTCGATGACGCTCTGAAGCACGCCGAGCGTGCCAGGGTCGTCGAAGGTGATGACCCCGATCTTGACCGGTTGGGTCCGATCCGCCATCCCCGTGGCCGGGTTCCAGCCGTCGAAGTAGCCCATCGCCTCGAGCCGGCGGATCCAGATCGCCCAGCGGGATATGCCGAGCTGCGCGCCTTCATAGAAGTACGGCTCGAGGGCCTGCTCGGCCGCCTGGTCATAGTCGTCGTCGAACTGGTAGATGAAGGGCGTGTGGGCCTGGGCGAGGCACGACGCCAGATCGTCCATCGTGTTGAACGTCGAGACGACTGCAAAGACCGGATGGTCCTCGGTGAAGTAGTCGCAGGCCCCCTGGGCGGTGGTGTTGTAGTTGCCGGTCGTGATCGGGCTGGCAAGCAGCACGGGGATCAAGGTCTTGCCGGCGATGCCCCCGTGCGAGTTGATGTACGAGGCGACGCCGTCGATCGTCTCGTCGTATGTCGTCTCGCTCGGCGCTCCGGCGGCGCCCAGCGCGGCGCCGGCGACGCCGGCATCGCCGGCGTACTGAAACCCGATCGAGATCGTGGTCTTGGTGACGCCGCGGCTGAGGCCGGAAGCCGTGGCGGGGACCGGGCCACCCGGCGATGAGGTGACGAGTGGGCCGGACGACGCGCTGGCGCCGCCGACGCCCGTCGACGCCGCCCCGGTCGCGCCCAGCCCTCCGCCGCCACCGAGGCCGCCACCGAGGCCTCCACCGAGGCCTCCGCCTCCGCTGGGCCCACCACCCGACGTGGCCGTGCCGCCGGGTGCGGCGGTGGACAAAGCGCCCCCACTCGAGCCGCCCAGCCCCGTCTCGCCCGTGCCGGCTGTCTCACGACTACTGCGGGGCACCGTCGTGCCGCAGGCGGCGGTGAACGCGATGAGCGTGCACGTCGCCCCCACGACCCACCGCCGTCGAACGCAAACGTGACGCGCTGTGACTGACACCGGAGTCCGGAGGCTAGCCGAGGGTCGTCGTGCTCGACCGCCGGGCGATGGTGGTGGTCGTGGCCGGGAAGGGCGCGCACTCCGGTGTGTCGAGCGCGACCGTCTGCGTGCCGTCGAGGATCACCGAGAGGGGGGTCGTCCCGAGCAGGTCGCACGTGAGCTGCCACGAGGTATCGCCGTTGCCGTCGGTCACCTGCGTGCCACTCCCCTGCACCGCCCACCCCTCTGTCGCCGCCAGTCCGACCTGGATGTTGGGCTGACCCACCGCGGTGACGATGCCGTTGGCGTCGACGCTCGATGAGGTCACCTGAACGATCAGGTCGGCGGGCGCGTTGATGATGGGCGGATTCGGCGCAAATGAAGAGGTGACGCTCAGGCCGGTGAAGTCGGTGAGCGACAGGTTGAGGGTCTGGCTGTCGGTCGCTCCCACAAAGACGACGTCGGCCGTCGCCTGGGCCAGGTCCGGCTGTCGCCACGCCCGGACCCGATACAGGCCTCCGAGGATGCCGGCCGCGGTCCATGTGCCCGCCGCCGTCGTCGCCACCTCGACCTCCGCGTCCTGGTCGTCGACGACCCGCTGCAACTCGACCGTGGCTCCCGGGACCGGCACCCCGTTGGGATCCACGACCGTCCCGGCCAATGTCGCCGTTCCGGGCGTGACCGCGATGGTCGGAACGGTGACCGTGCCGGCGACGCGCGCAAGACTGACGGTCGAGTACGCGATCACCGTCGTCGACGTTGTGGTCTCGATGGTGATGGGTGGCGGCGTCGGTAGTCGACGTACGCCGCTGCACGCGGCGACGAGAGCGACGACCGCCACCTGGGCGGTGAGCAAGGCCGCCGCGCCCCGCCGATCGATCATGCCGACGGCATGGCCGCGAGGGCATCAATGATCACGACCACGCCGCCGCACATCGCCGTCGTGGGCGGGGTCACGTCCCGTCCGAGCAGGCCGAGGCCCACGATGTGCCCGGCCGGATGTCGTGCCGCGCTCGTCACGGTGCCCACCACACGACCGTCCGTCTCGATCGATGCGCCGGCGTCGGGGACATCACCACTCTCCAGCACCAGACGTCGGAGATGACGGGGAACGTGGCCGCCGCGGCTGTCGATCCGAGCCACCAGCTCCTGTCCGGTGTAGCAACCCTTGGTGAAGCTCACGCTCACGCCGACCAGTCCGACCTCGGCCGGAATCGTTTTGTCCGTCAACTCGGCACCCATCCGCGGCAGGCCGGCTTCGATGCGGCACACCTCGTAGACGGCGGCCGCCACCTCCGGTACGCCATCAGGGAGGGCCGGGTCGGGACCCAGGACGTCGAAGCCGGTGAGACAGCCCCACGCGAAGGGGATGCCGGGCGGGACCGCACCGGGCCCGCGCACGGCAACGCACTCCCACGCCAGTCGATCGATGTCAGCCTTCACCCGCAGCTTGAAGCGTTGGAGGCGGGCGACCAGCGCATCGCCGAAGCCCCCATCGAGATCGAGCAACACCTCGTCATCAGCGGCGCGTGTCACCCGCACCCAGGCATCGACCTTGCCCTGTGGTTGCAAGACGAGGGACCACGACGACGCGCCGACGGCCAACGCGCTGATGTCCTGCGTCATCTGTCCCTGTAGGAAGTCGACGGCCTCTGGTCCGCCGACGCGAACGATGTCGCGGTCGAGGCGCACGGCACCCGCCGCAGTCGTCAGCGCGTCATAACCGGCCTGCCCTTCGAGGGGAGCGGTCACGGTCGAGACCGGGGACGAGGGTCGGTCACGACGCGGCCATATTCGGCGCGGTCGCGGTGGCTCGTCGAGCGATCGTCATGCGGCGCGCCGCTGGCACGCAGGCGAGCAGCGCGGCCGCTTTGTTGCGGCACTCGAGGTCTTCCTTCTCGGGGTCGGAGTCGGCGACGATGCCGGCGCCTGCCTGCACCGAGGCGCGTCCGTCAGGGGTGACGAGCATGGTGCGAATGGCGATCGCCGTGTCGAGCTGACCCGAGAAATCGAAGTAGCCGACGACGCCGGCATACGGCCCCCGCTTCGTCGGCTCGAGCGCATCGATGATCTCCATTGCTCGCACCTTCGGCGCGCCCGAGACCGTGCCGGCCGGGAAGGTGGCGCGAAGCACGTCCACCGGCCCGAGGCCGTCGCGGAGGCGACCGGAGACCTGGGAGGTGAGATGCATCACGTGGCTGTAGTACTCGAGCGTGAGCAGCTCGTCGACCGTCTCCGTTCCGAAGTCGACGACGCGCCCGACGTCGTTGCGCGCCAGGTCGACGAGCATGACGTGTTCGGCGATCTCCTTGGGGTCCTCTCGAAGCTCGCCTGCCATGCGCCGGTCGTCGGCCTCCGAGCGACCGCGGCGGCGAGTGCCGGCGATGGGCCGGCTGATGACCCGACCGTCGAGCACCTGGACCATCGGCTCCGGCGAGGAGCCGACCACGGTGACCTCAGGGTGGCGCACGAAGTACATGTAGGGGCTCGGATTGACCTGGCGGAGCGAACGGTATGCGTCGAACGGATCGGCGCCCAGGTCGAAGTCAAACCGCTGGGCGAGCACGACCTGGAAGATGTCGCCGGCGAGGATGTGCTCTTTGGCGACGGCCACGGCGTCGGCGTACGCCCGGGCGGACACGCCGCGCACCACGTCGGGGGGCGGCGAGTCCGGGTCGGGCGGCTCGACAACGGGCTCGTCCAACGGCCGGGCGCCGTCGCGGGCCAACTCGTCGACGCGCGCGGCGGCTTCGTCGTAGGCGAGGTCCATCTCGGCGTCGGACATGCCGGGCGGGATGTAGGCCGTCGAGATGAGGCTGACCCGCTGGCGCCAGTGGTCGAAGACAGCCAGATCGCCGACCACCGACATGACGGCGTCGGGCAGGTCGAGATCATCGGCGGGGGGGTGCGGCAGGCGCTCGATCTCGCGCACGACGTCATACCCGAGATAACCGACGAGGCCACCGTGGAAGGGCGGCAGGCCCTCAATGGCGGGCGAACGGTAGGCGGCCAGGATGGCCTCGATGGCCGCGAGCACGCCACGGTCGAGGGGGATGGCGCCGATGACCGAGCCGCCCGTCACGTCGACTCGACCGTGCCGGGCGACGAGCGTTGCTTGCGGCCGCCGACCCACGTAGGAGTACCGACTCCAGCGTTCGTGCTCGACCGATTCGAGTAGGAAGCCGGGTTCGTCGCCGACCAGCCGAGCGAAGGCCGCGACCGGCGTGATGAGGTCGGCGAGCACTTCGCGCCACACCGGCACCGCGGTGTGCGTCGCCGCCAATTGTTTGAATTCCTGGCGCGATGGCCTCAGCACCCGGCGTCACCGAACGACCGGTAGAAGCAGCTGTGGTTGCCGGTGTGACAGGCGCCGGCCCCCTCCTGCTCCACGACGAAGAGCAACACGTCGGCATCGCAGTCGTAGCGGGCCTCGCGGATCCACTGGCGCTCGCCCGACGTGTCGCCCTTGCGCCAACGCTCCTGTCGGCTACGACTCCAAAAGACGGTGCGACCGGTCTCGAGCGTCTCGCGGAGGGTGTCGGCGTTCATCCACGCGAACATCAGGACTTGACCGCTGCGGTGCTCTTGGACGATGGCGGGGACGAGGCCGTCGACGTTGAACTGGATGGCCGCCAGCTCCGCCTCGGTGAATGCGATCGGTGTCGCAGTCGGTGTGCCAGTCGGTGTGCCGGTCGGTGTGCCAGTCGTCATAACGGGCCCAGTCTCGTTCACGTACCGCACCCCCGCCTACAAATAGAGGCCGGTGCTCCCCTCGATGCGGGGCGCGGCGACGGCGTGGATGTCGCGCTCACGCAGGATGATGTACTCGTCGCCCCTGACCTCGACCTCGTAACGATCCTCCGGCGAAAACAGCACCTGGTCGCCGGCCTCGACCAAACGCACGTGAGGCCCGACGGCGACGACCTCGGCCCACACCAGCCGCTTGCTCACCTGAGCTGTGGCGGGGATGAGGATGCCGGAGCGACTCTTGCGTTCGCCTTCGGCGCCGGGCAACTGCACGAGCAGGCGGTCGGTCATCATGCGAATCGCCTGTTTGGTCCCATCGGGCACTTCAACCATCGTCACGACGGTAGTGCCCGTGCCAAAGATCCGTCGGAGATCCGTCGGAGATCCGTCGGAGATCCGGCCGGGATCCGGCGGCATCGAGGCGGTAACGTGCGCCCCATGGCGCCGAGCGACACCGACAAGATCGAGTTGGAGACCATCCAGTACGAGCGACACGGCTACGTCGGCTGGGTCCACCTCAACCGGCCCGAGAAGCTCAACGCCATGAGCACGAAGATGTGGAAGGAGTTGGCCACCCTCGGGCCACAGTTGCGCGACGATCCGTCCCTGCGGGCGCTGATCGTGATCGGCAACGGCCGTTCGTTCAGCGCCGGCATCGACCTGTCGACCTTCGGGGGCCAGGGCGGCGGAGGGGACGCCGGCGCCGGTGGCTTCGCGGGCGACGTCGAAGCTCGGCAGCGGGCGGTCGCCGCCACCCAGGAGGGCTATCTCTGGCTCAACGAAGCCTGGTATCCGACCATCGCCGCCGTGCGGGGTCACGCCCTCGGTGCCGGCATGCAACTCGCGTTGGCGTGCGATCTCCGGATCGCCGCGTCGGGCGCCCGGTTCGGCATGCTGGAGACCAAGTATGGGTTGATGCCCGACCTGACGGGGACGCAACTCCTCCCCCGTGTGGTGGGGCCCGCCAAGGCCAAGGAGCTGATCTTCACCGCCGCCCAGGTCGACGCCGAGGAGGGACTCCGCATCGGCCTGGTCAACCAGGTGGTGGATGACGCCGACCTCGAGTCCACGGTCGCCGCCCTCGCCGAGAAGCTGGCCGGTCAACCACCGATCGCCATGCGCTGGTCCAAGCAGGCCATCGAGGCGTCAACGACGATGCCCATCCGCGAAGGTCTGCGCTTCGAGCATCAGGGCCAGGCCGAGTGCATCGGATCAGCCGACTTCGCCGAGGCCATCGCCGCCTTCATCGAGAAGCGCCCCGCGCGGTTCACCGGCGCGTGAGCCCTCGGTAGCCCGTCACCCGGGGAGGGGTACGGCGGGACCGGATAGACCGACAGGCGCGGGGCATGCCGGTCCCCCGAACGGCACCCAACCCCACCAGCACACCGGGCCGCCTCGCTCGACGAAGTACCAGGTCGGACCGGCTTCGCCGAGGAAGGTGGCGCTCGCGGCGGGCGGCCACTGGAGCGGGTCGGACGTGGACAGGATCAACTCGAGCGGCTCGTTGCCCGAGGCCAGGCGATCGTCGCCGAACAGAAGGGTCCAGGGTTTGTCGACCCGCACCGGGAAGCCTCGACGTTCGAGCTCGAGCGCCATCCCGGCCGCTGCCGGCCACCGGGACCCATCGGCGATCACCAGCTCGACCCGTCGATGGTCGTTACCCACGATGGGGGCGACGAGATGCCAACCCTTGATGATGTCTTTGTCGGTGAGGGCCGCCGCCGGGGTGGCACGGACGACGGCGACGAGGGCGACGGTCGACAGAGCGACGACGGCCACCAGCGCGACGGCCGTGCCCGGCCGCAGCGACGGAGGCCACGGACCGAGCTGGGGTCGCAGGCCCTCCAGCGCCACGGCTACCCCGATGAGGGGCAGGACCGGGAGGACCGTCATCCACACCATGAGATAGCGGTACTGCCCTCCGACGATCTGGACGGCTGACACGACGGCCAGTCCGAAGCCGAGCAGCCCCAGGGCGCCCAGCCATACGGCGACTTCGCGTCGCCGCCGAATCCCGAAGCTGATGGCGACGAGGGCCAGGGCGACGAAGGCGATCGTCGTCACCAGTGGATGAGGGTCGGCCACGCCATCCTGAAGCCCCGTGTGATGCTGAAACATGGTGACCCCAAACATCGCCGTCACCATCCGCCACGACGATGCCCACCCATGGGCCGGATGCGATGTCGTGAAGAAGGCGAAGAGCTTGCCGAGATTGCCGGTGCCCACCGCCTGATCCCAGAGGGGAGGCGCCCACTCGGCGACAAGGAGCATCGCGGCGATCGCCACATCCGGTCGGTACTTCCACCACGGCCCGACGGCGCGGGCGTCGAGGAGGGCAGGATCGAGCCTTGGCAGCCCGGCCGGGATGTGATCCGACGCGTCGCCATCGGGCTGGGCCCGGCGCCACAGCCAGCGCATGAGCTGGGCGCCGCCGGCCACCAGCAGCAGGCCGGAGACGAGGGGGAGCGTGCTCACATGGGTCTGGACGGCGAACGAACCTACGACCGCGGCCCAAATGAGCGTGCCCCGCAGCCCGGCCGCAGCCAGCGCGCACGCGACCACGACGAAGAGCACGGGGAGGGTGACGACATAAGGGTTCCACGGGTCGCGAAACACACCCGGGCCGACGCCGGCCACAACGGCCAGCGCCCCGACCGCACTCCACCATCCGGCTCGGGTCCCCGCCCAGTGCCGCACGAGCAAGACGGTGCCGACGATGGCGGCCACACCGATCGTCGTGGCCCCGACCCACGACCCGGTCGGCGTGTCGTGCCAGAGCCACGTCGGCAGGCTCAGGAGGTAGAAGTACGACGGTCCCGGATGATGCCAGCCAAAGCGGCTGTACGGGCCCAACAGGACGTGCCCGGCGATGGCGTCGCGCGTCGTCAGCGTAATCAGGGCATCGTCGGCGCTCTCGGCCCGTGGTCCTCCTCCGATCAGCACCGACGCCAGCATGAGCACCATTGGCGCGGCGGCGACGCTGGCGACGGCTGTCGCGCTTCGCAACCGGTCCCGGCGACTGCCCGTCGGCTCGCGTACCGGGGGCAGCCCCGGCGGCACGACACTGCCCTCTCCACCCGGCCGGCCCTCGAGGTCGGGCGATACGCGCTCCCCGACGCTCACCGCCCCTCCTGTCATCGACAGCCCGGCCTAGACCGCCGGTCGCACGGGCACACCGGCGCCGGCCAGGGCCGCCTTGGCCTCGGCGATCGTGTGCTCGCCGAAATGGAAGATCGAGGCGGCCAACACGGCATCGGCCCCGCCGGTCGTGGCCCCTTCGACGAGGTGCTGGAGGCAGCCCACTCCCCCGCTGGCGATCACCGGAATGTCCACGGCATCGACGATCGCCCGGGTCAGCGAGAGGTCGAACCCGTCCCGCGTCCCGTCACGGTCCATGGACGTGAGCAGGATCTCGCCGGCGCCGATGCTCGCCACCTCGAAGGCCCAGGCTTGGGCGTCCAGCCCAGTCGGCTGGCGACCGCCGTGGGTGTAGACCTCCCATCCGCCGGACCGCCGGCGGGCGTCGATGGCGACGACGACGCACTGGGCACCGAACTCGGCGGCGATCTC
>Ga0302325_10002716_pt1 | contig 42577 bp, 31 predicted proteins | sample Palsa_T0_2_FD_201948 | JGI IMG/M metagenome (GOLD analysis project Ga0302325, IMG submission 201948) | Peat permafrost microbial communities from Stordalen Mire near Abisko, Sweden - Palsa_T0_2 | ecosystem: Environmental > Terrestrial > Soil > Palsa > Peat permafrost | place: Sweden: Abisko... | reverse complement strand
GCATCTCAATCCAATCCGTTCCGTTTCGCCTCGCTACGCTCGGCTCCACTCCACGGATTGGATTGAGATGAATTTACAGAAAGAAGTTTGCACGCCCAATCAATCCCGTCTCATTTGCTATTCTTATAGTGTATTTCACCGGCAAAACCTTGCCCGATTTATCGTAATGTATTGCCGAAGCGCGAATTGGGAACACTTTAGCGCCAAACCAATCTCCCCAACCCTCTTGAATTAATTTGCCTCTTGAATCGAATACAGGGCCGAATGAAATGTCGTTGGCAACAGTCATCTCACGCGGATCGCTTTCCAAATCGTCGTAACCGGTTCCGTCGGTGTTTAGAATTGATGCCTCAACGCCGATCTTGCAAACGCCATTAGGCAATACCGAAGTGTCGAGGCTAAATGTATAGAGGCCTGTGTGCGCATTAAATGTGGGTTCGACATCAAGGGCATCCGCATTTGCACCAAGAGTAATTTCATGAACTCGCTCTGACGGCACGACCTTGACTCGGATTTGCTGAATCCCTGCAACTGACTTTGGAAAAGCTGAAATGATGGTAATCTTTGGTTCGGTCTTGCAACCCAAACCAGAGAGCAAAATCAACAAATACCACAAACGCGCTTTCATGTAATCCTTTCTCGCGATTTATCGCTGTCAGTCGGCCGCGAAACATCAATATGACAGGCTTCCGCCGAGTATTCGCTTTATCAGTTTCTGCTCGTGAGTAAATCAAAATCTTTTGAATTAACCGGACAAGAGTAGATGATCGAAATTTCCCGGTAAGGCACACGAAACCTCATCGTTAGCGCCATTCCATTCAACCGAATGACTCCCATGCAGGCCCAACGACAGAACCGCTCCTTTATGGTGTACGAGGCCCGAGGTTCCTTCGGCTTCAACGGGTCGAATTCAATTTTCGGGTGCGTTTATGTTGAGGCAATGGCTTGAGAATCCATCAAGACTTAGAAGTCAAACAACCGCACTCGAGGCGCAAGGGTGGTCGTTTTTTAGCCTGACTCTACAAGTAAAGCTGTTTAACATCCGCTCCTCATGCAGCGCGACACCATTACCGTCGAACGATTTTACACCAGTGAGGCCGATAATCTTTCTTTGAAGCTGGTGGCTGGAGCCACGGGTTTAAATCGCGTCATCCGCGAGCCAACCGTCAACCGTCCGGGCCTGGCGTTGGCAGGTTTCACGCGTTACTTCGCCCACAAACGCCTGCAAGTGATCGGCAATGCCGAATCCTGCTTCCTGCGGACCATCTCCGCGCCGGAGCGCACGGATCGCTACCGCAATCTATTTTCCTTCAAAATCCCTGGCATCATTTTTTCTCGCGGCCTCAGGCCCGATAAGCAATTTCTGCGCGCGGCGGAAGCAGCTCAGGTCCCCATTTTCGTCACGCCGATGATCACGATGAAATTCATCAACCTGGCTACGCTGGCCTTGGAAATGCTTTTTGCTCCGCGCGGCAGCGAAATGGGAAGCATGATCGATATTTTGGGCATCGGCGTCATCATCAAAGGTGAAAGCGGCATTGGCAAGAGCGAGAGTGTCCTGGCGCTGATCGAGCGCGGCTACAGCTTGGTGTCAGACGATATCACGCGCGTCACCTTGATCGACGGGCACGAAATCATGGGCACGAGCGCCGAGGTGACCCGCAACCACATGGAGGTCCGTGGCATTGGCATCATCAACGTGGCCGACATGTTCGGCGTCAGAAGCATTCGCGCTCAGAAAAGCGTGGATTTGGTCATTACGTTGAAAAAGTGGGAGGATGTGCCCGATGTGGATCGATTGGGCCTGGACCAGCAATTCGTCAAAATCCTGGGCGTGCCGGTGCCCCATATGATCATCCCGGTCCGACCGGGTCGGGATCTGGCCCGATTGATCGAAGTCGCGGCTTTCCATGTCAAACTCAAGTCATCGGGGCGCAATCCGGCCAAAGAGTTGAATGACCGGGTGCTGGCGCAAATGTCCCAGCCCGGCCAAATTTAAAAAGAGATGACCGGGCCGAGCAAATTTTCATGGTAAAAACGCTTATCCGCAGCCAACATGCATCGGCATGAGTAGCGCAAAGAAACCTGGCGGCAAACAGTCCGCGCACCGCGAATTTGTTGTGATCAACAAATTAGGCGTTCACGCGCGCCCGGCCGCCCTTTTTGTCAAGACTACCAATCGCTTCCAGTGCGAGGTCCTGGTGGAGAAGGACGGCGAACAAGTCAACGGCAAAAGCATTATGGGACTCATGATGCTGGCGGCCGGGCCCGGCTCCAAACTCAAGGTTATTTGCGAAGGGGAGGATTGCCAGGAGGCGCTGAACGAGATCGAAGCTCTCATCAAACGCAAGTTTGACGAGGCCTAAACCGATGCCGGCCGACTTCGATGTTCAATATGTGGCCCGCCTGGCGCGCATTGCTTTGACGCCTGCGGAAGAGGAAAAATTTGGCGCTCAACTTTCGCATGTCCTCGGCTATATCGAGAAACTTAACCAACTGGATGTCTCCGGCATCGAGCCGACGGCCCATGCGGTGCCTATGGTCAATGTCGTTCGTCCCGATGAAGTCAGGCCCTCTTTAACGAACGAGGAGGCGTTGCGCAATGCTCCGGCCAAAGCCAATGGCTTGTTCATGGTTCCCAAGATTGTGGAGTGACCCTGCCCGGCATGCTTAACGAACTGAGCATTTCCCAATTGGCCGCGCGGCTTGGTCGGCGCGAAATCTCCGCCAAGGAAATCCTGGGCGTCTGCCTGGAGAAGATTCAGCGCGTGGATGGCAAGCTTCACGCTTTCTTGAGCTATGATGCGACGGATGCCTTGGCGCAAGCGGATACGGCCGACAAGGCTTTGGCCTCCGGGACAAGTCATAGCCAAAAGCCGTTGTTGGGCATTCCCATTGGCGTCAAGGATGTCATTGCCGTGCAAAATCAGCCGCTTAATTGCGGCTCCAAGATTCTGGGTTCATACATTTCGCCTTACAGTGCGACGGTGGTCGAAAAACTTAAGGATGCTGGCGCGATTGTTTTTGGTCGGCTAAACATGGACGAGTTTGCGATGGGGAGTTCGACCGAGAACTCTGCTTTTGGGTTCACTTGCAATCCTTGGGATTCGACGCGCATTGCCGGGGGTTCATCCGGGGGTTCTGCCGCCGCGGTTGCTGCCTGCGAATGTATTGCTTCCCTGGGCTCGGACACGGGCGGATCGATCCGCCAGCCCGCCGCGCTCTGTGGTTGCGTTGGCTTCAAACCCACCTACGGACGCGTCTCGCGCTATGGATTGGTGGCTTTTGCTTCGTCGCTGGATCAAATCGGCCCCTTCGCCCGGGATGTCCGCGATACGGCCACGGTTCTCGGGGTCATTAGCGGTTTGGACCCGCGCGATTCCACCAGCGTGCCTGAGCCTGTGCCCGATTATGCGGCGACGCTGGAAGCCCCCATCAAGGGCCTCAAATTGGGCCTGCCCAAGGAATACATGATTGGCGGATTGGACCCGGAAGTCAGCGCCGCCGTGCAAACCGCAGTTAAACAATTTGAGAAACTTGGCGCGGAGATTGTCGAGGTTTCACTTCCTCACACGGATTACGCTGTGGCGACTTATTATATTGTTGCCACCGCCGAGGCCAGCGCGAACCTGGCCCGGTTCGATGGCATTCGCTACGGGACGCGCGTGAACGGCATCGATCCCACCGATCTTTATTGCAAGACGCGCGGCGCGGGATTTGGGGCGGAAGTCAAACGCCGCATCATCCTGGGCGCGTATGTTCTGAGCAGCGGCTACCACGACGCTTATTATTTGCGGGCGCAGAAGGTCCGCACTTTGATTCGACGAGATTTTCTGAATGCGTTCGAGAAAGTCGATGCCATCGTCACGCCGACGACGCCGACGGCCGCTTTCAAAGTCGGAGAAAAAACGGACGATCCTTTGCAGATGTATCTCTCCGATATTTTCACCATTTCGTGCAATTTGGCCGGCATATGCGGATTGAGCCTGCCGTGCGGCTTTACCACCAAGCCGAAGTTGCCAATCGGTTTGCAAATTCTGGGAAGGCCGTTTGGTGAGGAAACCATTCTGCGATTAGCGCACGCCTACGAGCAAAGCACCGACTGGCGCAAAGAAAAGCCGCCGGAACAATTCTGAAAACGCAACCTTTTGGAGTCGGGAGGAAAGTCATTTACCCAAGATTTTCAACCAGACCTGTCTTGATGTGACTTCGGCCATTGTTATTCTGACGATTTTCCAAAATTTCAGTTGTATGTTCCTCGGGAGGACGGCATGGCAACTCAAGGATAAAGGTGGCGCCAAAGCCGGGGCCCTTGCTGGTGACTGTGAGCGACCCGCCCAATTCCCGGGCGGCCAGAGCACCGCTGTGCAGGCCGAATCCGTGGCCGTCTTTCCGGGTGGTAAATCCGTGATTGAAAATCCGGGTGAGATTCTCCGGCGGTATGCCGGCGCCATTATCGATGATGGCAATTTGCACTTTGCCGTCTCCGCTCGTTAAACGCAACGTCACCAGCTTGTCGCTCTTGCCCGATTCGTCACAGGCATGCCTGGCATTGCGCAACAAATTGTTGAGGATCTGCAGCACCTTATGTTTGTCAGTGCAAATGGAAGGCAATACCACAAAATCGCGCACCACTTTAACACCATGGCGAGTGAGCGAGCCGGCATCCATGCGCAAGGTATCTTCCAACAGCCCGGCCACTTCGACACTATCGAACACGCCCGATTTTTTGGCGTAGTTTTGCTGCATGGCAATGATTTCTTTGACGTGCTCCACGTTCTTGCGCAGAGATAACGTTTCTTCGAGCATCGCTATTTGCTCGAAGTCAAGAATCTTGGCCAGGCGGCAAATGTAATCCGGCACGGTTTGGCCTTTGGGATCGGTAGTCAGGAAGCCGATGCGGTCCTGGTTGTGCTCCTCAAGTAAATTGGCCAGACGGCGGACGTCCGCGACACGTGATTTCTTGACTCGCTCATCGACCAAGTTGGCAGAAACGTTGATGCTATTGAGGACGTTGCCAACATTATGCAGAACGCTCGTGGCCACTTCCGCCATGCCGGCCTGACGCGAGGCTTGAATGAGTTTTTCGTGATTTTGCGAAATGATTTCGGTTTGCAAACGGACTTGGCGGCGAAGTGATTGCACCCAAACCGAAGCCAACAACGCCCCGAGGAAAACGCCTCCCACCAACATCATGCTATGGCGCAGTGTCCACCAGGGAGCGCTTTTGATCAGGACGATATCCCCCGTGTCGGCCAGCAGGATATGGAAATTGGCGGGCTCATTGTTTTCACCACCTTGGATGGCGCAGACTCCCCGCACACTGACCTGGCTGCCGGGGCTCAAGGTAGGGATGGATTCGTGGAAACCGGGTTGGGCGATTTGGGCGGTGAAGAGAATGGGTCCGTCCTGAAGCACAAGCTTGGGCTGCGAAGCAGAGAGGCTCTGCAGGAGTTTTCCTTGCAATTCGACGATGGATCCATCGTATTTGCCGTTCTGAAGGGCTTGCGCGGCCGTGATCTTCCGGGCTTCAGGCAGCTTGCCTGCTCCAACCTTGCGGATGACGGCTGCGTCCAGATGGGGAGAAAATTCAGAAAAGCCCGGGAAACCTATCGCTTCAATCCGGTCATAGACGTGGACTTGGCCTCCTTGTTCCCCGTAAACGCGCATCCCGCCGGAATCGTCCTGGACGAATAATGTTTTATCGGGGGCAACGAGCGTGACGACGCCGGCGACCTTGATTCGCCGCCCGGGCAATTTTTCGCTATTGAAAGTGGACACACTCGAAATGGGGGTAGCCGCGATGGCAAACGGATCGGAGGGGCTGGGGTCGATGACGGTGATTTCTTTGCGGCTTGGGACTTGAAGCGTGATGCCGCTAATCTGGCCGCGGCCGTTGACGGAGGAACCGCAGGCGCCGCGCAGGCTGATAAATGAATCGATGAGCTCCGTTGGTGGCGGCGAGTCGTTGAAATCCCGCACAATGGCCGTGAATTTGCCATTAGGCCCAACCAGAGTCAGAGAGATGCGGCCATTCTCTTTGTTGACATGGCGGACCACCCCCTCCATTTCCACCCATTGGGAGTCCAGTTGGCCGGAGGCGACATCCTGGAGATCGACCTTGGCTCCGACGGGAAGGTTGGTCGTGCCCAGGATTTTTGCGGAGCAATGAATAAGCTGGGGCGCAAAGCCCTTTCCGTCCGTTTGCCCGCTGACCTCGACCCACTGTCCTGGTTGGAGGCCACTTTGGCCGGTATCCAGGAAAATTGCGTCATGGCCGTCCTGAAGGAACACGACTCGCCAATCCAGGTCCACACAAGTCAACACGCCGTGGATGCGCGCCGGCAAATGTTCGTTTGCCTTTTCTTTGGACAAAGACCGAATCTGGCTGATGTTGGTTAGCACAAGTTCGTTGGTCGCGGCCAGCTCGTTGGTTTCGTTTCGCTTTGTCTGCGCAATCGCCATGTCCTTCTTGGGGAGTTCAGCACTGATCTCGAAATAAGCATCGGCCAGGAAGGGTTGGTTTGTCTTTTTGCTCAAAAAGCCCCAAGCATCGACGCGGGACGAAGGCATTGGATTCATTTGAATAACTTCCGCCCTCAACACGCCATTGGAATCAGCGATCATAACGCTCGAGCCAGGCTTGTAACTGCTCAGAAGCCCGCTGATGTGAACGGGTTGATTGGTCCATTCACCCGGTGGCCGCGCCAGCAAAGTATCTATCGCCGTCACCGGCAATGGCCAACGGTCAATCAAACAAGGGCTGATGACTTTAATTTGACTCATTCCGGGTGAAAACAAAGTAGCTGCGGCCAATCGACCGCTCTCGATTCGGCTGGCATTGATGCCCTGAATCCTTACCCAGCAATCAACCAAATTTTTGCACTGTGTGGCGCTGGACGTCTGCAGGACATACACCAGGCATTCCTGATCACCTTCCTTGAGAACAAGGGTGACCCGCCCCCGGCTTGCTTCCGCCACGCGAACCTGGCCTCGGACCTCGACCCATTGCCCATAAAGCTTGGCTAAATCGGCGAGCTTTAAAGTTTCGCTTTGGGGCAATAGTCGCTTTCCGACCACGGTGGCGGTGGCGTTGGTCAATGTGCAACCTGTTTCGTCCCAGGCGGTTTTGCCTTTGATCGCCACGAAATCTCCAATCTCAAACCGGTTGGTGAACCAGGTAGGACTGACGTAAACCGTGTCTGAGCCGTCCTGAACATATAACTGGCCCCAAGCCGGATCGTAACAGAGGACCGTGCCTTGGAATTCCACCGGCTGGCCTTTTTGGGCTTGTTCGGCGGTGAACAGGAACCACTTCGTTGGGAGTGGCGTCGAAGTGCGGCTGGCCGTGGCGTCGCGATGGAGCGAAAGAAACGCCACCGCCGCAACCATGAAAGAGGAGGCCCGCCGCCATGGCAGCCAATTCAATTTGTCAAATAATATGGCCATTGGTTCGCGTCTCTGGGTGACGATCAACATCGCACGACATTTGGTGCAAAAAGGACCCGAATTTGCTGCCTTGGAAGGGTATCGGCGAATTCCCGGTCTTCTTAAGGGCAAAGCCGGACTTTTTCGTCCCCAAAATCATTGGGCCCGATGGCGAAGATTGGCCTTTTTTCCCTTAAGTCTAAGCCACCGCATGTCGATGACAGTCTAAGCGGCCCATAAGCTACAGAGAGCATTGCGCACTGTAGGAGAGCTGACGAAAATGAAGCATATTTGGAAGCACCAGGCCATGGCGCGACCGAGAATCTGGAATTCGCCTTCCAATGGAAAGAAGCCATTCTCATGAACGATACCGCCGCCGCGAACCACTCCCGTCTGTTGATCATCGACGATAATCGTTCCATCCACGACGACTTCCGTAAAATCCTCGTTCGCAAGGAAGCTTCAAGCCGCCTCGATGAAGTCTCGGCCGAAATTTTTGGGGAGGGACCGCCCGTGGACGCTTGCGTCGGCAACAATTTCCAGTTGGATTCGGCTTATCAAGGGCGTGATGGCCTTGCTCTCGTCAAGCAAGCCGTTGGACTTGATGCCCGCTACGCCATGGCCTTCGTGGATGTTCGCATGCCGCCCGGCTGGGACGGCGTGGAAACTACGGCCAGAATCTGGGAGGCGGACCCCGATCTGCAGGTTGTCATCTGCACGGCCTATTCGGATTGTTCCTGGGACGACATGCTCAAGAAATTGGGCCGTTCCGACCGACTGGTGATTCTTAAGAAACCCTTTGACAGCATTGAGGTCCTACAGTTGGCCAACAGTCTTTCGCGAAAGTGGCATTTGTTGCAGGAATCGAAGAACAAAATGGCGAACCTGGAAGAGACCGTCATGCTGCGCACGGCGCAAATCGTCCACGAACAGGAAAAATTCAAGGATATCTTCGAAAATTCTCCAGAAGGGATATTCCAAATTTCAGCCGATGGCCGCGTGCTCACCGCCAATCCTGCGCTGGCCAGAATTTACGGTTACGTTTCGCCCAAGGAATTGTTGGAGCACGTGACCGACTTCCAGAACCAACTCTATGTCGATCCGCATCGACGCCTGGAGTTTGCGCGACGTCTGGAAACCGACCGAATTGTGCGGGGCTACGAATCGGAAATAAAATGCAAGGACGGCGCCAGGAAGTGGATCAGCGAGACCGCCTGCAAAATCACCAAGCTGGATGGCTCCATTCTTCATTACCAGGGATTCGCGATTGATATCACCGCGCAAAGAAACGCGGAGAAGGAACGCGATTTGATGGAAGCTCATTTGCGCCAGGCGCAAAAGCTTGAAGCCGTGGGCCAACTCGCCGCCGGCATTGCCCACGAAATCAACACCCCCATTCAATACATTGGGGATAATATCCGGTTCATTGAAGACTCTTTCGCGGGGCTGGGCCAATTGCTCAGAGATTTCCAACAACTGGCCGCGGCGGTACAAACGGGTTCCGTTACCCCAGCCTTGATGGCCACGGTCGAATCCTCCGCTCGAACAGCGGATATCACTTATTTGAGTCAGGAAATTCCGCTCGCGGTCGAACAATCGTTGGAAGGGTTGGCTCGGGTTACCAATATCGTCCGCGCCATGAAAGAGTTTTCTCATCCTGGCACCCATGAAAAAATCGAAGTGGATTTGAATCGCGCCATCGAAGCGACTGTCACTGTGGCGCGCAACGAATGGAAATATGTCGCGGACATGGAGATGGATCTCGCACCCGATTTACCCAAGGTCCGCTGTCACCCTTCGGAGTTCAATCAGGTTATTCTCAATCTCATCGTCAATGCCGCTCACGCCATCGGCGATGTGGTGCAAAAGGCGCAGGGCAGCAAAGGCGTCATCAAAATCCGCACCCGCCCGGATGGCAGTTGGGTGGAGATAACCATCTCCGACACCGGCACCGGTATTCCAGAGTCCATTCGACACCGAGTTTTTGATCCCTTTTTTACCACCAAGGAGGTGGGGAAGGGGACCGGCCAGGGATTGGCAATTGCGCGTTCCGTGATTGCCGACAAACACGGCGGGATCCTCACTTTTGAAAGCGAAACTGGCCGGGGGACAACCTTCCACATTCGTCTGCCAACCGGCGAGTGCGCCGAGGCAGGCAAAAAGCCATGAAAAAGAGAATTCTCTTCGTGGACGACGAACCTTTTGTGTTAAAGGCGTTGCAGCGCATGCTCCACGGTATGCGCACGGAATGGGAGATGGAATTCGTTTCCAGCGGGCCCCAGGCTTTGGAGATGATGCGCCGCGACCCTTTTGATGTGATCGTTACCGACATGCGCATGCCCGGCATGAACGGCGCCGAATTGCTGGACGAAGTCATGCAGCGCTACCCCAAGACGATTCGCATCGTCCTCTCCGGACACACGGATAGGGACCTGCTTCTCAAGTGCGTCAATTCCACCCATCAATATCTCTCCAAGCCGTGCGATTCCCAGACCATCAAGGCCACGGTGCGCAGGGTCTGCGCCTTGGAAAGCGCTTCCGAAAACGAAAAGCTCAAGCAGGTCGTGGCGCGCATGTCCCGATTGCCCAGCCTGCCTTCGCTCTACGTGCAAATGGTCGAAGAATTGAACGAATCCTCCGCGACCATTGACTACATCGGCCAGATCGTAAGCCAGGACATGGCCATGACCGCCCAATTTTTGAAATTGGTAAATTCGGCCTTCTTTGGGCTTTCGCACCCCGTGACTTCTGCATCCGAGGCCGCAGTTTATTTGGGCATCGATACCATTAAGTCCCTCGTGCTTTCCATCCATACTTTTTCCCAATTTGATGATCTCAAGAGCAGCGGATTTCAGCTCGATGCGCTCATGCACCACAGCTTGCGCACGGCGGGGCGGGCCGGGCGGATCGCCAAATTGGAAAACGCCAACCAGACTATCGGCAACGAATGTTTCGTGGGCGGCATGCTGCACGACATCGGCAAGTTGCTTTTGGCCGCCAATTATGCCGAGGATTACGCGCAGGTGACGCGACTGGTCGGAGAAAAAGGACTCTCGCACTGCGCCGCGGAGAAGGAAGTTTTCGGAGTGAACCACGCCAGCGTGGGCGGACATCTCCTCGGCCTTTGGGGTTTGCCGGTTCCAGTCGTGGAAGCGATTGCGTTGCACCATTGCCCGATCCAAACCACCAGTCCAGCCTTTGGCGCCCTGACGGCTGTTCATGCTGCCAATGTGCTCGAACACGAAAGCGCCGCCAATTTCCAATCCAGCCCGGAACACGAGTTGGACGATTCATATCTGGCCGCCCTTGGCCTGACGCACCGCGTGGACGAATGGCGTCACCACAGTGAGAGCGAGCAAGCCTGGGGATCACGCGCGGCCTAAACGCCAAAATCGCCTTTTCCCCAGATGGAGCTTTGACACCGGGGGATTGTTCCATCGGCAGCTTTGCGCTACTCTGGATCGAAGACAATGAAATGCATCGTCACAGCGGGGCCGACCTTTGAGGAACTGGATGAAGTCCGGCGGCTGACTAATTTTTCCACCGGCACGCTTGGCACGGAATTGGCCAATTTCCTAGTGGAGCGTGGGCACGTGGTGGAGTTGCTGCGCGGTGAAGGCTCCACTTGCTGTTTGGAGCCGAAGGCCCAGCGGGTGCATGCGTTTACCACCACGGCCGGCTTGCGGAAGCGGCTTCAGGTGCTGGGCCGCACCAGCGGCGCGGGGGCCGTGTTTCACGCGGCGGCGGTGAGCGATTTTACTTTTGGCAAGGTTTGGGAGCGGGCGCTCGACGGAGGACTGAAAGAAATCCGCTCGCCCAAAATCTCCACGCGTCACGGAACCATCCTGGCCGAATTGAAGCCCACGCCCAAAATTCTGGCCGAGTTGCGGGGCTGGTTTCCGAATGCGTTCCTGGTGGGCTGGAAGTACGAATTGGAGGCCGACCGCGCCCAAACCATCAAGCGCGCCTGCCAGCAGGTGGCCGAAAACCAGACCGACGCCTGCGTGGTCAACGGGCGCGCCTATGGCCAGGGGTTCGGTTTGGTGGCGTCCCTGAAGCAATTCCGCGACTTTACTGAGAGAAAACTTCTATTTGACGCTCTGGAAAAGCTGATCTCACACGTTTGAGAATTTTAACGCAAAGGCGCAAAGGCGCAGAGACGCAATCAAAGAAAAACAACCAGTGATTTCACGGATGACACGGATAAAGAAAGTTTTCCATGTTTGAAAATCCGCGGTTCTATTCTTGTCAACGAATGTCTCCCCATTGCGTCTTTGCGCCTTCTCGTCTTTGCGTTAAAACTCGACCGTAACCCTACAACTCAGCGGTAGCGACTCGGCGCAGGCCGAGACGGTAAGGAACCCAGCCGAGGAGCGCGGACATGGCCGCGAATCCGGCCCAACTGATTAGAATCCAGTCCACTGAGGTTTCTCCCTTCCAGCCCCAGGGTGAACCGAGCGCGAGCAATGTGATGGAGCCGACAATATAAAGAAAACTTAGGACCAGACAAAGCGTGCCTCCGAAACCGCTGACGATTTTGGTCGGATTGTCCTCGCGGAAATTGGGATAAAGCGCGCCCATGCCCATAGCCAGCGCGGTCAGCGTGAAGGTCATGGTGGATATGATCAGGCCCATATACAGCGTTCGATCCATCGGCATTTGCAGCATGTGGCACGAAAGCCAGATCAGCCCCAGGGTCACGCATAACGCGGCCCGGCTGGCCAGCCAGAACTTTGTGCGCAAGGCTTGCGCGAGGCCCATTGGTGTCAAACCTACGATCCAGAGCCGTTTGCCTTCCAGGGAGAATTGCGGAAACACAAAGCGCGTCGTCAGCGTGGCCAGGTTGAGCGAGCAAGCCCCAAGGTTCAAATAACAAACCAGATGCACCCAGAATGGATTGGTCAACTGTTGCGAGAAGTGCCGCAGGTTGATGATATAAACACCCAGCAATCCGAAAAGCACCAGGGTCTGTCCCCATTGCGTGGTGTCGCGCCAGAACATGCGCGCGTCCTTGACCAGCAGGGCCACCACATCGGGTGGGCCGCGATGCATGAAGCGCGCCGCCCGTTCCATGGGGCCGGGCGCGTAATCAAATGGCGCGCGGTTCTCTCGCCAATCACGAAACCAGCGCCAGCGGACAAAAATACTTTCGCGGCTTTGCACAATAGAAAAGCTTTCGTAAAAAAGTTTCCCCGTTTGCGTGAATGACAAATAACCAAAGAAGAGCACATGGCTCAGCAGAACGAGGAGGAAAAACCCCGCCGCCGTCACCGCATTTTCCGCCCATTGCAGGACGCTGGTGGAAAGCCAATAACTGGGCAGCCACGGCCATTCAGAAAAATGCGTGCGCATGAGAAGTTTATCCAACGTCGCCAGCACGCGGGTGTCCGTGGAATCGTCCGTCAATGTTTCAGGTCGGAACCAAATGGCCAGGGCCGGCAGGATGATCAGAGTGGCGGCCACGGCCACCACTTGAAAAGCGCGGCGATCCAAATATCGGGCCAGATTGAGCGCCACCCACGCGCCGGCCACGCCGGGCAGGACGATGAAGAGGCCCAGCGCGACAAATGTCATCACGTAAAAATGCCAGGGCGCGGAGCGCGTCAATCCGTAGGCGGCCAGCAGCGGCGCGATGAGAAATAAGAAAGCCCAGGAGGCCAGTAACGTGGATTCGATGAATTTCCAACGGAAAATGGTTTGCGAGGAAATAGGCAGGGAAACCAGATAACTGGTTTCGCGGTTGCGAAAAAAGTTGGTATAGCCGATGACCAGATTGCTGAAGAGCAAGAGAATGAGTAGAAAGACAAAAAGCAGGTAGAATAGACGTTCCGTCAATATTTCGCCCAGGGCGGGGAAATTGTTCAGGAACTCCAATCCTCGCCGGAATAGCAGAAAGGAGAGCGTCAGATAGGCCACCACAAATAACCCGATGGAAGACGCCAGCAGATTGGAGGTGGAACGAACGGTTTTGAGCCTTCGCCAGGCTTGCAGAACGTTGACCCGCATCAAACAGAACAGCTTGTTTTGCCCGAGAAAAATTTCATTGGCACCGTTCATGGATCGATCTGGATGGCACTGAGGCCAACGCAATAGAATGGAAGTCGGTGACTTTGTCCAGCCTGGCCGCGCGCTGTTCCTCGGCTTAAACCGGACAGAAAATCGCTGGCTGAACCAATGAATTTCTAAGGTTTGGCCCATTTGTGCCGATATCGATATGGCCCAGGGAGGCTTTTATCCTGCCCACCTGGCGTCATTTCCAGTTCATAACAAATCGAAGGTGGCTGTGTTTTGCATTGATAGTCGGATGCGGCTCGAACTAAAATTTACGTCAAGAACGTTTTCCTTGAATCTCTTGCCATAATGCGGCGGATGCGTTGAACCAGATGAGCACGGCTGCCATTGTCATACTCGCTTACGCCGGGGCTTCTTGTGGCGCCGCCGTCGCGCTCATCGCGGCCTGGCGAGGCTGGCGCTCGGTCTCAGTTTGGTTTTTTGTCGTCGGCATGTTGCTGCTGGCGTTGGAGAGCCTCTTTCTTGGGTTGGCGACCGATGCTGCTTTGGTGGAAGAAGCCGAGCGCTGGCAGCATGGGCGTCTCTGGGCAGCTTCCTTGCTGCCGGGTGTGTGGATGCTTTTTAGCTTGAGCTACGCTCGAGGCAATTACCGGGACTTCTTTCGCCAATGGCGGTACGTAATTTTTCTGGCTCTGATCCTGCCCGTGGCCTTGGTGTGTTTTTGCCCATTGGAAAGATTTTTGGTCGTTCCGCAGCGTATCGAGGAAGCGAGCTTTGAGTGGGTGTTTCGATTGCAAACAGCCGGGTTCGTTTTCTTTGCGTTATTCTTGACCAGCACCGTGATGGTTCTTATGAACCTGGAGAGGACTTTTAGGGCGGCCGTTGGAACCATGAGGTGGCGAATCAAGTTTATGGTTTTAGGGTTGGCAGTGCTATTCGTCATGCGGGCTTACACGAGCAGCCAGCAATTGTTGTGGCAAAAGATGGACCCGGCGCTGGTGGCGTTGGATTCCGGGGCGCTGATTTTGGGATGCCTGTTAACATTGCGCTCTCTTTTTCGAGATGTTTCCAAGGCCTCGGTTTTCCCCTCCAAAGCGATCCTGGAAAACTCTCTCACCGCTTTGGTGGCAGGCGTTTATTTGATCTCCGTTGCGGTCCTGTTCAAATTCAAACTGGCCGCCTGGTTCGAGGGCTTTGACGCCAAGTCCCTGCTGCTTCTCATCGCTTTGGTGGTGGTGACGGTCATCGCGCTTTCAGATCGCGCCCGGATGCACACGCGGCGTTTCATCAGCCGTTACCTCCAGCGTCCGTTTTACGATTACCGCACCGTTTGGCGAACATTTACGGAGGGAATTGCTTCGCGTGTCAAACAGGCGGAACTTTGTCAGTCCGCCGTCACTTTGATTTCCGACATTTTCCAGGTCCTCTCCGTTACTATTTGGCTGGTGGACGAGAAGAGGGAAAACCTGGTCTTTGCCGGCTCCACTTCCTTGTCCGCTTCGGCGGGTGCGGGCTTGCAACCGAAGAAAAAGGATGCGGCGGCTATTTTAGAGGCGCTGCAAGCGCATCGCGAGCCGGCCGAGTTCGAAACGGCGAAACACGATTGGGCGGTGGCCCTGCGCCGGCTCACTCCGTTGCAATTCCCGGAGAATAGCGGCACTAGGGTATGCGTCCCCTTGATGGGTGGCGGACTCCTGCTCGGAGTGATAACATTAGGAGACCGCGTCGGTGGAGTCTCATTTTCCTTGCAGGATTTTGATTTGTTGAGGTGCGTCGGGGATCAAGTCGCGGGGGGATTGCTAAATGCCCAACTTTCACAAAAACTTTTGCAGGCCAAGGAACTGGAAGCCTTCCAAACCATGTCCGCTTTTTTTGTCCACGATCTCAAGAACACAGCTTCAACACTGAACTTGATGCTGCAGAATTTGCCCGTTCATTTTGATAATCCCGAGTTTCGCGAGGATGCGCTGCGCGGGATGGCCAAAACTTGTGATCATATCAATGGCCTCATCGGACGCCTGAGCTTGCTGCGGCATGATTTGCAGATTAAAGCCGTGCCGTCGGACCTCAATGATATCGTGGCCTCAGTCTTATCTGATTGGAAAGTCATAGCCGGCACGAGGTTAGTCAAAAATCTTCAGCCCTGCCCACCCGTCCTGCTGGATCGGGATCAAATGACCAAGGTCGTGACCAATCTCGTCATCAACGCCTCAGAATCGATTTCCAAAGCAGGCGAAATCCGCGTGGAGACGAGTCAAAACAACGGCTGGGCTGTCCTGTCCGTGGCTGATAATGGCTGTGGGATGACGGCGGAGTTCATGAGCCGGGCGCTTTTCCGGCCCTTTCAGACCACGAAAAAAAAGGGTCTTGGCATCGGCATGTTTCAGAGCAAAATGATTGTCGAAGCCCATGGTGGCAGGATTGAAGTGGAGAGCGAAGAACACAAGGGCACATCTTTCCGCATATTGTTGCCCATCGATAAACAAACGAAATGAAACCCAAAATACTCATTGTCGATGACGACGAGGAGATACGCACACAGATGAAGTGGGGCCTGGCTGCCACATATGAGATTTTTCTGGCTGAGGATCGTCCGAAGGCCATTGAGGTTTTTCAAGCCCAACGTCCCTTATTGGTTCTTTTGGACTTGGGCCTTCCTCCCAACCCGGGCGATCCGGAGGAGGGGCTGGCGACGTTGTCCGATCTGCTCGCTTTAGAACGGCTCACCAAGGTCGTGGTAGTTACCGGGCAGGGCGAAAAAGCCGTCGCGTTGCGCGCCATGGGTGGAGGCGCATGGGATTTTCTCGGCAAACCGGTGGACATGGAAGAGTTAAAACTGGTCGTAAAACGCGGGCTGTACGTCGCCGGACTCGATATCGAGGTGCGGCAGATGCAGCAAGTGCTGGCCGGCAATACTTTTGAAGGGATGCTGGGTCACAGCCCTGCCATTCGCTCCTCTTTTGAGTCCATTCGCAAGGTCGCTACGACGGATGCGCCGGTTCTTTTGCTTGGGGAAAGTGGCACGGGCAAAGAAATGGCGGCGCGCGCCATTCACCAAGGCAGCTCGCGCAAAGACGGGCCGTTTGTGGCCATCAATTGCAGCGCGATTCCCGAGACGCTTCTGGAAAGCGAATTGTTCGGCCATGAGAAGGGCGCCTTCACCGGCGCGCATGCGCAACGCAAAGGCCGCTTCGAGACCGCCGATAAAGGGACGCTCTTTCTGGACGAGATCGGTGAGATTCCCGCCCCATTGCAGGTCAAGCTCCTGCGCTTCCTGCAGGAACGCTGCATCGAACGCGTGGGTGGACGGCAGTCGATTTCCATCGACGCTCGAGTCGTCACGGCCACCAACGCGGACTTGCGCAAGGGGATGATGTCCGGGACGTTTCGCGAGGATTTGTTTTATCGGCTGGCGGTCGTGCAAGTGACCCTTCCGCCCTTGCGCGAGCGGGAGGGAGATATCCGCCTGCTTTCCCAATTTTTCCTGCATCGTTTTTCGCAGCAACAAAACAAAACCGGTTTGGCTTTTGATGCCGATGCGTTGCGCGCCCTGGACCGTTATCATTGGCCGGGAAATGTCCGGCAATTGGAGAACAATATTCGCCGCGCCGTCATCATGGCGGAAGGAAAGCGGTTGACCGTGCGGGATTTGGAATTAGCGCCGGTGGGAGCGGGCGCGAATACCAGCCTTAAAGAGGCTCGAGAAAACCTGGAGCGTGAGATGGTGACCAATGTTTTGCGCAAATACTCCGGGAAAATTGCGCCGGCCGCAGCCGAATTGGGCATCAGCAGACCCACTCTTTACGATTTGATGGAAAAATATGGGATGGCCAAGGATTAGTTTTGCCTGGCAGCCTAGTGACCGCCCCCCCGAATCAGCGCATGCGCAACTCAACATGGTTACGCTCGAGGATAGTGCCCTCGTCGAAAGCAAGCTGATCGAGATCAATGTTGTAATTGGCCAGCGCTTGGATTTCGTCGGAGCGCCGGGCCGTCAAAGTCTGTTGGGCTTGCAAGACGAAAAAGCTGGTGTTCTTGCCATGGGTGAGCTTGGTCTGTTCAGCCTCAAGCGCTTCCTCGGCGTACATGCGGGCTTGACGCGTGGAATCGACCTTGAGCAAGTCGGTGCGGATTTTGGTGACGTCATTGTCAATGGCAGGAATAATAGTGAGCTCGACCGCTTTGATTTGTAACGCGAGCTGCTCCAATCCGATTTTGTCGGCTTTATACTTATAACGGGCCGCGCTGTTGCCGAGCGGAACCGTCAATTGGATGCCGTAAGAGTAAAACGGATAGGTTCCCTGGCGGATGGTATCGAGGTTGCCGTTGAAAGTCGGCACCGTGGCATTTCGGCCATAGCCCCCCACCAAGTCGAGCTCGGGCATCAATTGGTTAAAATCCAGCTTGAGGAGCATGTGCTGCGCTTCCGCTTTGAGTTTGGCTTGCAGCATGTCGGGCCTTTGTTCCAAAGCCGTGCGCCAGCATTCGCGCACATCAGGCCTTTCCGGGACCGCCACCAATTTTTCCGCTGGGACAAGATTTAAACCAATCCAATCGCCATGGCGAATGCCCAAGAGGGTCTTGACCGTGTTGACTTGCGCCACCAACGTGGCCTGGGCCGTAAACAGGTCTGAGCGAGCGTTGGCCGCCTGGGACTCAGCCTGCTTCTCATCCAAAGGCGCCAAAGCGCCCGCCTTCACTCTTTGCTCGTCCTCGTGCCAGGTTTCCTCGGCCAGCTTGACGGCAATGTCCTGCACGGTGACCAATTCGCGATCCGAGATAAGATTGTAATAGGCCGCCTTCATGCTATTGACGACCGTCATGACCTGCAGGCGCAGCGCTAATTGATCGCTCTTTTGGGTTACCTTCGCCTGGTAGATGTTGTTTCGCGTCGCATCGACCCAAAAGTTTTTAAGCACAGGCTGCAACAACTGGACATTAGGCTGGCTTTGATATTGGTCCTGTTGCCCTGTGACATTTTGTTCCGAGAGCGGTCCGGTGAAAGAGTAGTTCAACCCCCAAGGGGCTATACCGGCCAAGCCGGGCGTATAGGAATTGATCTGTTCCTGGGTGGGAGGAATTTGGAAGGTCAAACCACCCTCAGTCGCGTACCCTGAAGGAAACGTATCAGAAAGGTGGCTCGCGTTGGCAGTTAGATTGGGTTCGTAAGCCCCATAAAGTCCCTTGACTCCAAACTGATCGATCAGAACCTGATTTTGACTGATGAGGATGTTAATATTGTTGGTCAGCGCGATGTGAATCAGCTCATCACTGTTTATGACCCAATCGCCTCTGGTCGGAATGGCCTCTTGGGCATGGGCACCACATGCGCCCCAAAGCAGGAAGGCACCCAGCGCGACGGCAAGGTTGAGGGATACAAGTTTGGCAAACATAGTCAGGAATAGCTTTTACTCATAACGCAAGGATTCAATCGGGTCCAAGTGGGCTGCTTTGTAGGCCGGATACGTGCCAAAGACAACTCCAACTACCGAGCAAATCCCCAACCCGATCAGGATCCAATCGACCGGAAGAACCTTCGGCAGATCCAGTAGAATGGCGATCAAATCTCCTCCCCCGACGCCAAGGGCGACGCCCACGATCCCACCGACTTCACACAAGACAATCGCCTCCATGATAAACTGCGCCATGATGGTGCGCTTCTTGGCGCCGATGGCCCGGCGGATGCCGATTTCGCGCGTTCGTTCTGTCACTGAAACAAGCATAATGTTCATGATGCCGATGCCGGCGGCGATCAGGGCTACAGAACTGACGACGGCAATGCCGGTGCGGACCTTAAAGGTGAAGGACTTCATCTGTTCAATAAGAGAATCATTGGACGTGATTTCAAAATCATCCGGTTTGCCGGGCTGCACTTTGCGCAATTGCCTCATGATACCGCGTACCTGGTCCACGGTCCGATCATAATCAGCGGCCCCACGCGCCTGCACCAGGATGTTCAGGTTGAGCCAGCGTGGGTTTTCGTAGCGATTGATGCCCGTGGTTACAGGAATGACCGCAAATTCGTCCTGGCGCCCTCCCGACATACCGCCTTTGGCCTCGAGTACGCCGACCACGTTGTATTTGACGCCATTAAGAGAGATGCGCTCGCCCAAAGCAGAACCGAACGGAAACAAATCTTCCGCCAAAGTGCTGCCCAATACGCACACGTCCCGCAAACTCTCCACGTCGGAATCCAACAAGCCCCGGCCCTGGGCGACGACCCAATTTTGCGCGGGAAAACTGCCCGGAGTTTCTCCTATTAACGAAATGCTGGGCGGGCTCTTGGCGTAACGTGAAATGAACTGGCCTCGGACCATGTCATTATCCTCCAGGCCGACACTCAAAGGCAGTGTGGCGCGGCGCTCCAATTCCATGCCTTGGGCCAAATCGATTCGCTTGCGCCGCCAATAGTCTTGGTCATTCCCGTTCCCTTCGAAGTGAAGAGGCGAAAAGGTTTGGACCTGAAAAGTCTGACCGCCCAATTGATCAAGATCGGCCTCAATTTTTTGTTGCATGGCCCGCATGGATGTCATGACCACGATAATCGAAAAGACTCCGACCAAAACGCCGAGCAAAGTCAGGGCGGAACGGAGTTTATGGGCCACAATGGCGCCGATGGCCATGTAAAAACTCTCCTTTAATTCGCTCGCGAGGATTATTAAAGACTTCATGGGGTGGCCTCGATTATTCGTTGCGCAGGGCATCGACAGGGTTCATGCGGGCGGCGCGCCAAGCTGGCAAAAATCCAGAAGTGATGCCGGTGAGGATCGAAGTCAAAATGGCCAGTGCCATAACCGGCAGGGACATCTTTATGGGGAAATAAGGGAAAACGCCGGAGACCAGCAAGGTCAATGTGTAGGTGATGCCCAATCCAGCCAATCCGCCTATAAGGCAGATCGAAGCCGCTTCAATGAGAAATTGCAGGAGGATGGTGCGCCGTTTGGCGCCAATGGCCTTGCGCACGCCGATCTCGCGCGTGCGTTCGGCGACCGAGACAAACATGATATTCATAATGCCGATCCCACCGACAAATAAGGACATGCCCGTGATGACCAACCCGACTGCGGCAATCGTGCCTGTGATCCGGTCCAATGTTTTGAGGATTTGCTCCTGCTGGCCAATAAAGAAGTCGTCCGGGTCTTCCGGTTTGACGTGGCGCGCCGTCCGCATCAGACCGCGCAATTCCTCCTTGGCGTCCTCCAGCTTATCCACATCGCGGACTTTGATCATGATGGCAAAACTGGGATGCCGCCAGTAGCTGAAGACAAATTGCGGCACGGGCATGATGACCTCGTTGTCAAAACTTTCCATCCCCAGGAAGCTGCCTCTTTTCTCCAGGACTCCGACCACCGCCAGTTGGTGTTCGCCGACTTTGATTTTCTTGCCGAGCGGTGACTCCTTTTGAAAGAGATTGGTTGCGACGTCATTGCCAATGACACAAACCGGCCGGCCGCCTTCGGATTCTGACGGGGAAATGAACCGGCCAGCCGCCATACTGAAGCCGCTGGTATTCAGAAACTGATCGGTCGTGCCGATGATCGACACGCCGTTGGCGCGCCGGTTTTTGTACCAAACGGAGCGCTGTGCATCCACCCGCGGCGCCGCCGCCTGGGCCAAAAGCATCTGTTTCTCCACCCGGCGCGCCTGCTCGAGGGTAATGTCAGGGCGCTTATTTTCCCGAATCCATTCCTCTTCCGAATGGATCTCCCAATTGAACTTGCTGACGAAAAGCGCGTCGGCGCCAATGATGGAAAGGCTGTCATGCACCGCTTTGTTCAGGGCGTCAATGGCCGTGGCCATCGAGGTCACCGTCACAATACCGATAATGATGCCCAAAGTGGTCAGCGCCGACCGCAGCTTGTTGGCGCGAATGGCATCCCAGGCAATGAGCAATCCCTCTTTGATTTCCAGCAGGAAGCTCACAGTAACATCAATTGGCCGACGCCGAATCGTCGGCGATCAGCCCGTCGCGAATGCGGATAATGCGCCGGGCGTGACGCGCGATATCCTCCTCGTGGGTGACGATAAAAATGGTGTTTCCTTTGTCCGAAAGGTGGCGCAGCAAGGCCATGATTTCGTCGCCCGTCTTGGAATCGAGGTTGCCGGTCGGTTCGTCGGCCAGGATGATGGAAGGTGAATTCACCAAAGCGCGCGCAATGGCGACACGCTGGCGCTGTCCACCCGACATCTCATTGGGTTTGTGACGGACGCGTTCGGCCAGCCCGACGCTTTCCAACGCTTGCATGGCAATCCGCTTGCGTTCCCCGGAAGGGATTCCCGAGTAAATCAAAGGCAGCTCGACGTTGCGCAGGGCGTTGGCGCGGGGCAGAAGGTTGAAGGTTTGAAAAACAAAGCCAATTTCGCGATTACGAATTTCCGCCAATCTATTGTCATCCAGATCGCTGACATTGGTTCCGTTCAATTCATAAGTGCCGGAGGTGCAAGTATCCAGGCAGCCAAGCAGGTTCATCAAGGTGGATTTTCCCGAACCGGATGGCCCCATGATGGCCACGTATTCGCCCCGTTCCACTTCAAGGGAAATCGTGCGCAATGCATGAATCGTTTCTCCGCCCATTTGATAGAGGCGGGAAATATTTTGGAGACGAATGAGGCTCACGGCGCGCTCGATCAGTTATTTTTGACTTCTTTATCCAGGCCGGCGGCGACCGCGTTGACCAGGACTTTTTTACCATCCTCCAAATCGCGATTAATGGCCTTGTAGCCTCCCGAAACAACTTCCTGGCCATCGCTCAATCCCTCGGTGATTTCCACATAATTGTCGTCACTGATGCCGCGTTTGACGGGCGCCATCTTGACGTGATCGCCATCCAAAACGAAGACGACTTCAATCGGTTTGGGCGGTTCGTCCGGCTTCTTACTCGCCAATGAGTTAGTGGCCGTGTTGTTAGTAATGGCATTCGTGCTGGTAATATTATTGGTCGGCGGGAGTCGCGTCGTGACACTTTGAATCGGCACCGTCAGCACATTGGTGCGGGAGCGGGTCTCAATGTTCGCGGTGACCGACATTCCCGGGAGAAACCGTTCTTTCTCGCTTACGCGAATCCTGACTTGAAATTTGGTCGCCTCCGTGGTGCTGGAGGAAGAAGACGCCGCAGTGGTGCTGGTGTCGTTGTTGTTGGCCGAATTGGCGATTTCTGTGACCAGGCCGCCAAACTTTTGATCTTTGAACGAATCGACATCCAAGCTGGCTTTCTCCCCCATTTTGATTAAAGGAACGTCGATCTCCCCAATATCGACCCTTGCCTCCATGACATTCAGGTCGGCCACCGTCATAATCTCCGTGCCCGCCATGGTCGCGGTGCCGACCACACGCTCGCCCAATTCGGAATTCAATTTACTCACCGTGCCCGTCAAAGGGGAATAGACGATGGTCTTGGAGAGATCGGCTTCCGCGGAATCCATTTGCGCATGGGCGATGCTGACTTGCTCAACGCTGGCATCAAGGGTCGTTTTGGCGACATCATAAGCGGTCTTGGCGCTCAACAGGTCCGAGTCGGATAGAAGTTTTGCGGTGAAAAGGGCGTCGTTGCGCTTGTATTCCAAATCCGCCTTTTCCAGATTGGCCCTGGAAGTTTCCCGATTGGCAATGGAGGATTTGTAGCCGGCCTGGGCGGAATCGCGGGCCGCCTGGTAATTATTCGGCTTAATCTTGAACAAAAGGTCGCCTTTTTTGACGCTCTGGCCCTCTTTGACGGGCAGTTCTATGATTTCACCGGATACTTCCGGGCTGATCTTAACTTGCAAGACCGGCTCGATTTTGCCGTTGGCCACGACGATCTCGGTTATGTTGCGCCGCGTGACTTTTTCCGTGACAATGGCGATGGGTGGAACGGTTTTAAGGAATCTGCTGGCGACGACGCCACCCACCACGAGAAGTCCAACGAGGACGAAGAGGATGATTTTCCTCTCACTCTTGCTTTTGTTCTTTGCCATGTCCTAAAGGGTAATAGACAACCTCTTGCGCGAAACGTTTCGGTCGAATTTGCCACGGCCAAAGAGCCATGTTCAGGAAGCGGCGGATCTTCCCTTCTCGGCTGGTTTGGTTGTTCGCGATATCTCTATAAAAGGATACACAAATGAAGGTCAAATAGTTACAGGAAAGTTTGTTCGGCGGCAAAATGGTCACTTCGTTGTCGGCCAGCCCGCCGCTGCCAGCGCCTTGTAGCCGCCAATGAGCGAAGCCACGTTCTTATACCCCATGCGTTGCGCAACCTCTGCCGCCAGGGCCGAACGGTAACCGCCGCCACAATAGAGAATACATTCGGTTGCAGGATCCGGAACGGTCGCCTCGATATCGCGCTCCAGAATGCCTTTGCCCAAATGGAGGGCTTGCTGGGCGTGCCCGGCGGCCCACTCACTGTCCTCACGAATATCGATCAGGAGCGCTTTGGGATTGGCCGCCAGGCGCTGCCGCGCTTCTTCCAAAGTAACCTCCCGGATGGAAGGACGGACCTCATTAACCAACTTCAAAAAGCCGGGTGCATGTTGCATGGCCACAAAAGACTTGGCTGGGTGGGGAATGTCGAGGATGAATTCCAAGCAATTGGGGCGCGTCTAAGAAGTAATGAAGTTCGGGTTTGTCCCCATGTCAAATGCACTTGCCCTGGTTAGGTTTTTGCGCTACTGTTGAGCAGTGGGGAACGATAAACCCCTACAGATCGGAGAATTTTTGAAAATGAAAAATCGCCCCTCAAGTTTCCATATTTCTGCTGCCTTCATAACGGCAGCCGCGCTTTGTTGCGCGTGCCCTTTAAGTTCGTACGCCCAAACCGCTTCGAACCCTCCTGCCGGGACGGTTACGATTACCCCGGCCGCGACGGTCACACAAGCCCCAACCCTGCCCTATGGGGCAGGCGAAGTTCTGAAGATGTATCAAGGGGGAATCAACAAAGACGTGATCCTCAATTACATCAACAATACCTCCCTCTCCTACCGTTTGAGCGCTGATGGGATTATTTATCTGCAAAGTTTAGGGGTGCCGCAGGAACTTACCAAAGCCATGATTTTGCGCGATGGCCATTTGCAACAGCAACAACCGCAATTACAAGGCATGCCTCCCGCGTTGCAACAATTTTACGCGCAACAGCCCACGCCCCCGCCAGCCGATGCCCAAGGCTATGTTAACTATGGCGCAGGACAGGCTCCGCAGGTGGCAGCTCCTTCCACTCCGCCACCGGATGTCTCTGTGGTTGGATCTGATGCTCCTGTTGTTTATGATGCGGGCTACCCATACTATTACGGGTATCCCTATTATTACTCACCGTTCATTTTCGGAGGAGGCTGGGGATATGGTCGTGGCTATGGCTATGGAGGTGGTTTCCGTGGTGGTTTCCACGGCGGCTTTGGCGGCGGTTTTCATGGCGGCACCGGAGGTTTCCACGGTGGCGGTGGAGGAGGAGCTGGGCATGGCGGCGGTGGCGGCGGGCACCGATAGGCCGTGAGTTTGTTAAACCTCGAAAATTTCATCCGCACCATTTCGGTGCGGATTTTTTTTGTCGAATCCGGACTTTTAAATCCGGCCTACTTTTTGCCAGGTACCTTTTCCCATTTCTGCGTCCGGGCCGACTTGAGCACAGCGTCGCAGACCTGCTGCGTTTCCTGCGCGTCGCGAAAAGTGGGGCTGACCGGTTTGCCGCTGCTTAATCCTTCCAGGAAATCGGCCACTTGATGGATGAACGTGTGCTCGTATCCGATTTGCAACCCCGGCACCCACCAATTCTTCATGTAGGGCTGGTCGCCATCGGTCACATGCACCGAACGCCATCCTCGCACGCGGCCTTCGTCGCGGTGATCGAAGTATTGCAGCCGATGCAAATCGTGCAGGTCCCAGGCGATGGAGGCGTTCTCGCCGTTAATTTCAAAGGTATAAAGCGCCTTGTGTCCGCGCGCATAGCGAGTGGATTCAAAAGTGGCCAGTGAACCATTGCGAAAGCGCGCCAAAAAGGCGCACGCGTCGTCGATCCCCACTTTTTCCACTTTCCCGGTCAAATTATGTTTTCGCTCTTTGATGAACGTCTCGGTCATCGCGTTGACTTTATCAATCCCCCCGTTGAGCCAGAGGGCTGTGTCAATACAATGAGCCAGCAAATCGCCGGTGACGCCGCTGCCGGCGACCTTCACATCCAAACGCCAAAGCCCCGCTCCACCTTGCGGCAATTCGGGGCTGATGGTCCAATCCTGCAAAAATTTCGCGCGGTAATGAAAAATCCGCCCCAGGCGACCTTCGTCGATCAACTGCTTCGCCAAAGTAACCGCGGGCACGCGCCGGTAATTATACCAAACCATGTTCGGCACTTTGGCTTTTTCAACCGCCTGAACCATCTTCTTTCCTTCGGCGGCATCCATCGACAGCGGCTTTTCGCACAAAATCATTTTGCCGGCTTTGGCGGCGGCGTGGACAATTTCCGCGTGCGTATCGTTGGGGCTGGCGATGTCAATAAGATCGATATCCTCGCGCTGCACGAGTTTGCGCCAGTCGGTTTCGAACGACTCATAGCCCCACTTGGCGGCGAAGGCGCTGGCCATGTCTTTGTTGCGGGCGCAAACAGCCTTGAGCACAGGTTGATATTGCAGGTCAAAGAAATGAGCGACTTGGCTAAAAGCGTTGGAGTGGGTGCGCCCCATGAAGCCGCAACCCACGAGCCCAATATTAAGTTTTTTCATAAGGTGATGCCGAACAGATAGAAATTTTCTCACGCCCGCCAGCCATGATTTTCCCGGACTTGAATCATCGCGGACAAAATATTGCTCCATGTTTCCGGCTTCATCATTACTTCATTGGGGAACATGCAGCCATCCCAACAGATGTGCTTGAATTTTTTGGTGACCTTGCCTTTGTCATCCCGCATCCAATAGCCAGCGTCACGCCCGATGTTCAATTTTCCCTTTGGATCCGTCGCCAGGCAATGCCGCCCGGTTTTGTCGTGCGAACCAGAACCCTTGACCGTGGCGTCGTTTTGCGCGACGTGAAAATCAATCGTCCACGGCCGCAAAGCCTTTATCATCTTTTGCATGGCCGCATGGAATACGCCGGGTTCCCAATGAAAATCCTTTGGCACGATACGATGTTCTGGCGCGTTGTAACCGAGAGTGTAGAGAAGCGTGTGTGCCATGTCGGCCTGAAAGCCGACGATTTTCGGTTGGCCGACTTCCTCCAATAATTGCGTCATATACTTCCAGCTATGCATGCCGCCCCAGCAGATTTCCCCTTCCGCCGCCAGCTTTTCCCCGTTGTCCTTGGCTACCTTGGCCGCTTCCTTAAAGGTGGCGGCGATGCGTTTGGTGTTGCCCTTCGGGTCTTTCTCCCAATCGGTCACGCCACAAGCCGAATCAATCCGCACGACGCCGTGAGGGCGAATCCCCATTTGGCGCAGCTTGCGGGCGATGCGGCAGGCCTTTTCCACAGAACTGACAAAGCGCGCGCGTTCCTGTTCATCGCCCATGGCGGATCCACCGCCCGTCGGCGGCCAGACCGGTGCCACCACTGAGCCAATCACCAAACTCTTGGCGCGAACTTTATCGGCCACTTTCTTAAGGCCATCATCGTCGATGTCGATGCTGATATGCGGGTCAAATAGAAAAATATCCACGCCATCGAATTTGACGCCATCGACCTCGGCCTTGGCCGTCAAATTGAGCATGGTGTCGAAATCGATGCAAGGCTCAGCGCCGGGCCCGCCCTTGCCGACCAATCCCGGCCATAAGGCATTGTGCAATTTTGGATAATTATTCTGCGCGCGTTCGCTCATAAAGTTTTGTGATGGCGCAAAAGTCTGGAGAAAAGCCTGGTTTTCGCAAGTATTTTCCAAAGCTTCGCCGGCGGAAATTTTGCGTCCGGCCTTTCTTTGCCTTATTCTAGCCGTGATTATTCAAACCAGTGTGACGGACAAGAATTCAAGGTTAACACGCGGCGCATGACGTTATGGCCGTTCGCCAAAAACAATGCCGAAGGTTCGTGCGCAGAATCATTTGCATCGTGGGTCTGTGGTCGCTGACGCTCTCCATGGAGGCTTGGACGCCAGGACGCAAATCCTTGCCGGGCCATGTTCCGGCGGAAGTAGCCCGCTTGCAGGCCTTGGGCGATCTGGCGGAAACCAATCGCCTGAATCTGACCCTCGGCCTGCCTTTGCGCCAACCGGCAGCACTTCAACAACTGCTGCACGACCTCTATGATCCGGCCAGCGTTCGCTACCGCCATTTTCTTAAACCAGAGGCCTTCACCGATCAGTTCGGCCCGAGCGAGGAGGATTATCAGAGGCTGGTCGCTTTTGCGCAGGCTCATCATTTTCAAATTTTGCGCACGCACGCCAACCGCGTCCTTCTGGATGTCTCGGCGTCGCCGTCCGAAGTGAAGGATGCCTTTTACGTCCATATGAAGACGTATCAACATCCGACACAGGACCGAACCTTCTATGCGCCGGACGCTGAGCCGTCGGTTGATCTGGAACTTCCATTGCTGCACATCGCCGGCCTTAACAATTACGATTTGCCACAACCTCTGCTGCGCGCCGGCAAAACCAGCGGAAGTTCGCCGACGTCGGCCGGTTCGGGGAAGGGCGGGACTTATCTTGGCCATGATTTTCGCGCCGCCTACGCCCCCGGGGTCACCCTGACCGGCGTAGGCCAATCAGTCGCCTTGGTTGAGTTTGATACTTACTTTACCAACGACATTTTGGACTACGAACGATTGGCCGGGATCAGCCCCGTTCCCATCACGAATGTGCTCGTGGCGGGTTTTAGCCAGGAGCGGCCCGGCGGAGGAAGCGAAGAGGTTTCTGCGGATATTGAAATGGCGGTCGCCATGGCGCCCGGGTTGTCGCAAGTTTTGGTTTACGAAGCGCCGTATGGGCCTACACCCGTTTTCGACGACATCCTCAACCAGATTGCGATTGATGATTTGGCCAATCAAATCAGTTGCTCATGGTTCTTTGGCATCAATGCCGCAACCGACCAAATCTTTCAGCAAATGGCGGCCCAGGGACAATCGTTCTTCAACGCCTGCGGCGATTTTGGCGCCTATTTTGCCCAGATGGGCGCGAAGGAATCCGATCCCTACATCACAGAAGTCGGGGGCACGATTTTGACCACGAGTGGGCCGGTCGGGACTTGGACGGGCGAAACGGCCTGGCACGGTGGAAGTGGTGGCATTGGCTCGCCGCGTCCCATTCCTTATTGGCAACAAGCCGTCCCTATGTCTTCCAACCAAGGCTCGACGGTATGGCGCAATGTGCCTGACGTGGCATTGACGGCGGAGAACGTCCTGTTGATTTATGACGATGGCGTGACCAACGGCCAAACGGGCACCAGTCTGGCCGCGCCGCTGTGGGCCTCTTTCACGGCGCTGGTCAATGAACAAGCGGCGCAAAACGGACAGCCGCCGGTCGGGTTCCTAAACCCGGCCATTTACGCGCTAGGACAGAGCAGCCTCTATGCGTCCTGCTTTCACGATATCGTGTCCGGCAATAATACCAACGACTTAAGCCCCGCCAAATTTTTCGCCGTCAAAGGTTACGATCTTTGCACGGGCTGGGGCACGCCCAACGGCCAGGCGCTCATCAACGCCTTGGCTCCGCCAGACAGCTTGGCTATTCTTCCCGCCAACGGACTTTTCCTGGGTTTGACCAACAACAGCGCCGCGGCGGAAGAATCACAGACGCTAGTCTTGACTAATCCCGGCAGCACTGCCATCAACTGGTCGGTAGCGGTTTCTCCACCGTGGCTGCAAATCTCCCCCACCAACGGCGTTGTTCCGCCCGAGGCGGCGGTTGACCTGTCGGTCACACCCGCTCCCGGGATGACGAACCTTTCCGTGGGCGGTTACACGGCGGACCTTGTCATCAGCAATCTGACGGCTGGAGTGGCGCATGACGTCCCGGTGTTTTTGCAAGTGTCCGATCCGTTAATCGTCACGCCGACAACGCCCATTTCCATAAGCGGGCCGGCGGGCGGCCCCTTCAACTTCGCTTCACAAAACTTTTCATTGAGCAACGCCTCGGTTGCTCCGCTGGCGTGGATGGTCAACTCCAGTTCGGCATTTTTGCAGGTGGCGGCGAGCGGCGGGACTTTGAACCCGGGGGAGACTGCCAGCTTTACCGCAACTCTCGCCACCAATGTGAGCAATCTTCTCATCAACGCGACCAGTGGAAGCATTGCGTTCGCCGATCTAACTACGGGCAGCACCCAAACCTTGCCATTTACTTTGGCCGTGGGCAACGGCGGTTTTGAAACGGGCGATTTTTCTGACTGGACCCTTAACGGCCACACCAACGCTAATTTCGTGAAAAGCTCTCCCGTCTATTTCAACTATGTTCATTCCGGCGCGTATGCGGTCATCATGGGCGAGCCGACCAATCTGGCCACGTTGTCGCAAACTCTGCCCACCTCCCCTGGCGCGAATTATCTGATTTCATTTTGGTTGGATAATCCCGTTGGCGGCAACCCCAACGAATTCAAAGCCGCGTGGAATGGCCTCACACTTTTTGACGAAACAAACATGCCCAAGTTCGTTTGGAGAAACATGGAATTTGTGGCGGGCGCCACCGCATCCAATACGACTCTTGAATGTTTTTTTCAAAATGAACCCGATGCTTTCGGATTTGATGATGTGATCGTCACGGCTATTGTGCCCCCGGCCTTCGCTTCAGTCGCCTTGACCAATGGAGCGGTGCAATTCGATTGGAGCGCCATGCCCGGATTTTCCTATCAATTACAGTACTCGACGAACCTGGCCGCACCCGTTTGGATTGATTCCGGCAACCCCATCACGGCTACGAACGGCGTCGTGGTCGCCGTGGATGCCATGCCCAGCGATCCCGAAAGATTCTATCGCATCGTGCAGGCTTTGCCGTAAATGGTACGGCCTGACTCCAGGGCGCATCTCATTTTTTAGCAAATGGGCTCGCCCTCATCCTAACTCTTCTCCAGAAAGCCATAGACCAACACCCGATGAACCTCGAAGGCCCCAATAATGTCATGTGTGATGGGATCACGCTGCTCCTTTGGGTCCGGCTTAAATTGATCTGTGTTCCTCTCTGCCATGTCCTTGGGCGGGCCCAGGGTGAAGGAACAGCTATCGCCCGCTTCTTGTTTGGCGGAAACTCACTCAGCCGATCCAGAAATGACCAAATTCCAGATGCGGCCTGACTTGACTTGACTCCATCTATGTTGACACTTCGCACAATTTCCGCTTTCGTCCTATCCTCTGGTGAAAAAATCTTTGTTCCACGCCATCGATGGATCGGTCACCGCCCCGGCGGGATTTATCGCGGCCGGGGTTTTCTGCGATATCAAACGCCTTGGCACCGGCAAGGGTTCCAATAAAGGGCAAAAGCGCGATCTGGCTCTGTTAGTCTCCCAATCGCCAGCCACCGCAGCCGGAACTTTTACCACCAACCAAGTCTGCGCTGCGCCGGTGCGGCTTTGCGTCGAACGCGTCCAGCGAGGGGTGGCGCGAGCCATCGTTGTTAATTCCGGCAACGCCAATGCCTGCACGGGTCGCCAAGGCCAGCGAGATGCCGAAATGATGGCCAAGCTGGCCGGCTCCGCTTTGAAAATTCCGGCCGCAGAGATCTGCGTGGCCTCAACAGGGCGAATCGGCGTCCCGATGCCGATGGATCACGTCAAGAAGGGAATCGAGCACGCGGCCGCGCTGGCGGATGCTTCCGCAGCCAGTGGAAGGCACGCCGCCGAAGCCATCATGACCAGCGATACGCGACCCAAGGAAGTTGCGGTCGAATTCAAGCTTGCCGGCAAGACCGTTCGGCTGGGCGGCATGTGCAAAGGCGCGGGCATGATTCAGCCCGGCATGAGCCCATCGGGTGCTCCGCCCGCGCTGCGGCCACTGCACGCCACCATGCTTTGCTTTTTGACCACCGACGCGGGCATCGAGGCAAAGACCTTGCAGGCGGCCTTGAATGAAGCCGTCGCCAAGAGCTTCAATCGCATAACGGTAGATGGCGATATGAGCACCAACGACACAGTGCTCATCCTCGCCAATGGCCGCGCCGGCCATGTTGCGCTCACAGCTCGTTCGCCCGAATTGCCAACTTTTCAGGCGGCGCTCGATTACGTAACCTTGGAGTTGGCCAGAAAAATTGTGTTGGATGGCGAAGGGGTTTCCCGGTTCGTCACCGTTCGCGTGCAAGGAGCCAGGACGCCCGCAGAGGCTGACACCGCCGCGCGGGCGGTGGCCAATAGTTCACTCGTCAAAACGAGTTGGTGCGGCGGCGATCCCAATTGGGGTCGTATTTTATGTGCGCTGGGGTATTCCTCGGCGCGAGTAGTGGAAAGCAAAGTCGATGTCGGCTACAGTTTGCCGGGAAGTCGTCAGGTTCTGTATTCATTGCGCAAAGGCCGTCCAACGAAAACGACTTTTAAGGCGCTCTGCCGAATCACCACCGCCAGTGCTTTTGATTTGCATATTCACTTGCATCAAGGCCAGGGCGCGGCGCTCATCTACGCGTCCGACTTGACCGAATCTTACGTCGATTTCAATAAAGGCGACGTTAACGACCCAACCACCTTGGGCGGATGAGCAAACGCAACCATCGATACGCCTTATATGTTTAGGACTCGTGTAGGAGAGCAGACCGAATTGGCTTTGATGGAGCATCGCCACGCGCTTGAACTTTTTACGTTGATCGACTCCAACCGCGCCCACTTGCGCCCTTGGATGAATTGGGTGGATCAGCGCCGGACCCTGGGTGATGTGGCCAATTACGTGGCGCTGGGCCTAAAGCAGTTTGCGCTCAGTCAGGGGATTTACATGGGCATCTGGCATGAGGGCAAACTCGGCGGAATGATTAACTGCGCCCCCATCGATTGGCCGAACAAATCGACCGCCATAGAGTATTGGCTCGGGGCGCCGTATCAAGGCAAAGGCATCGTCACCGCCAGTTGCCGCGCGGTCATTGATTATGCCTTCGGAACGGTTGGGCTGAATCGTTTGACGATTCGTGTCGCAGCCGAAAACCGCCGCAGCCGCGTCATCCCGGAGCGATTGGGATTCACTTTCGAAGGTCTGGCGCGTGACGGCGAATGGCTTCACGACCATTTCGTGGATCACGCGATTTACAGTTTGCTGAGACGGGACAAGCGTCCCTAGCTTTTGTTAAGGGCTTGGGGAGCGCGATCGTCCCGATCGCCCTGGCTGGCGTCTCGCCGGCCAGTCCCCTCCGAGTTCGGCTCTGGCTCATGGCAGGATCATCGGCAGGACGAAAGAGTTTTCGGCGAGACGCCAAAAACGGCGGACGAGACGTCCGCGCTCCCCAAGCCACTGCATCGTCCAGTGAAACCTCACCTACTTTTAACCGCACCATGCTTTTCGCCAGGGCTTGCATGATGTTTTGCCTTTTCCCCTGCCACGGTTACTTTAGTGTAATCCTGTGATCGATTCGGATGGCAAACTGTCTGCGTTTCTCTCGGAACTCCAAGCGGCGAAATGGGTGGCTTTGGATACCGAGGCGGACAGTTTGCATGCCTATCCGGAGAAGCTTTGCCTCCTCCAGATTAGCACCGCGGCCGGTGACGCGCTCATTGACCCGCTCGCAGAAATCGATTTGAAGCCGCTTTGGGTGGTCTTCAAAGAGCACCGGCTGATTCTGCACGGGGCTGATTACGATCTCCGCCTGCTGCGCAAGAACCATGGGTTTGTGCCCAATTGTATATTTGACACCATGTTGGCCAGCCGATTATTGGGCGAACGCGAGTTCGGGCTGGGCAGCTTGTTGAAGAAGAATCTAGGCGTGGCGCTGGAAAAAGGTTCGCAAAAGGCGGATTGGTCCAGGCGGCCTTTGACCGAGCGCATGGAAACTTACGCTCGCAACGATACTCACTATCTGAAAGAGCTCTCCGACATCTTGACCGCGCAGTTGCGCGAAAAGCAACGGCTGCCCTGGCTGGAACAATGCTGCGATCGTTTGATTGCAGAGTGCGCCATTCCAACGCGCTCCGAACCCGACCTGGTCTGGCGCATCCGGGGCAGCAATAAGCTCAGCGGCCAGAGCATGGCGGTGTTGCGGGAAATCTGGCATTGGCGCGAGCAGGAAGCGCTGGCCGCCAACCGTCCCCCTTTCTTTGTCCTCAGCCATGAAACACTCATCGATATCGCATACCTCGCGACCGGAAACGGCCAGGTCGAAGCCCTTCTGCCGCGGCATTTTTCCACCCGACGCAAGGATGGATTGCACAACGCCATCCAAAAAGGTCTGCATGTTGGCCCCCTGGAGCACCCGCAGCCGTTGCGCTCTTACTCGCGGCGGCAAACCGAAGCAGAACGGCGGCGCTTCACGGATCTTGAGGCTCTCCGCAACAAAAGGGCGGCGGACCTGGCCTTGGACCCGACTTTGATCGCCAGTCGCGCCACCCTCCTGGCGCTGGCCACGGATTGGGATCAACACCAGATCGAATTAATGGATTGGCAACGAGAACTTCTGACACCTCCGGCCGTATGAAAATTAATATCGACAAATTCTCCGTCCCGCCTGGGAAAAAGGTCAACCTCAAGCATTGGCCCACCTGTGTAAAGCCATTCTATGACTCCGAAGAGGATTATCTGGAATTTTTGCACGAGCACGTCCGCAAACTGAGCTCCGAACAGGACTTGCTCTACGCCCACAATCGTTACGCGGTGCTTCTGATTTTTCAGGCTATGGACGCGGCGGGCAAGGACAGCGCGATCAAACATGTCATGTCCGGCGTCAATCCCCAGGGCTGTCAAGTATTCAGTTTCAAGCAACCGAGCACGGAGGAATTGGAGCACGATTTTCTCTGGCGCACCACCTGCCGCCTGCCGGAACGCGGGCACATCGGCATTTTCAACCGCTCGTATTACGAGGAGGTTCTCATCGCGCGGGTTCATCCGGAAGTGTTGGGCGCGCAATTGCTGCCCAAGGAAGCGATGGAGGACCCGCATATCTGGAAGCACCGTTTCCAATCCATTGTCAACTTTGAAAAGCATCTTCACCACAACGGGACGCGCGTCGTTAAATTCTTTCTGCACATTTCCAAAGGAGAGCAAAAGCGGCGCTTTCTGCGTCGCATTGACGAGCCGGAGAAGAATTGGAAATTCAGCCAGGCGGACATCCGCGAGCGCAAACTATGGAAGCACTACATGAAGGCCTACGAAGAATGCCTGGCGGCCACCAGCACGGACGAAGCGCCCTGGCACATCATTCCTAGCGACGACAAACCCAACTCCCGCCTGATCATTTCGGAAATCATCGTGCGCACGCTTAAATGCTTGAAAATGGGTTCCCTGGAGCCGACCCCGGAACGGCGGCGCGAATTGCTCAAGATTCGCCGGCTGCTGGTCAGGGATTGAAGGCAAATTTAGCCGGGCCGGGCTTGACGCAAGGTGCGGAAGAAATTAGGCTGGAGGTTGGCTGGTGGCCATAGCTCAATGGTAGAGTCCAAGCTTGTGGAGCTTGTTGTTGCGGGTTCGAATCCCGTTGGCCACCCCACTTCCCTTCATGACCGATGGCATTATTATTCAGACGGACTAACGTGGCAAATTTCCCGGAGGCTCAGGGGACAAGGGTTCGCCGTCGATCAAATTTTTCGCTTCGGATTGCAAGGCGTGGGCGATGATCCAATCTCGCCAATCACCACCCAGGTCGCCTTTTTCGAGTTTCTTGAGCTTTTCTTCGATGATTTTGTTGCAGTCGGCCAGCGCAGATTGGGCTTTGTCCTTCTGGCTGAGCTTGAATTGGGACATGGCCATAATCGCAGCGGCCTCCGCTTGGCAATGGGGATTCATTCCCTTGGAGGCCAGTTGAGCCCAATTTACGGCTTGTTCATAATGGCCCGTACGCAACTCCGCCAGCGCCTTGCAGCATTGGAAGTACGGAAGCGACGCAGAGTCGTTGCGGCCTTGGGTGACGGCGATTTCCGCCAGATCACTTGGTACTTTAAGATCAGCGCCAGGGCGAGCCAGAATCAGACAATCCTTTGCCATCCGGTCGGCCGTTTTAGTGTCTTTGGCCCCAGCAAATCGCTCGCACGCTTTTTCACAGAGTGCTGCGTAGCCAGCGACATCGCCCATCTGTGCCAATAGCGGGACCATAAGATGGTAGGCGTTGGGATTGCTGGGATGCATTTCTAGAAATTTGCCTGCTGCGGCCTTGGCTTCAGCCCATTGGCCATGTTCGGCAAAGTCTTCTGATTTAACGAACCAAAGCTCCGGAATTTCTTTCGATAAATTTGTGAACCTTGCTTCGTCATTATCGGCGGCGAGAATCTTCAGCAGGATGGTGGCCGTTTGCATGATCTGTTCGTCCTGGTCTCCTAAATACTTGCGGCGAATCTGTAGCGCCTCGCGATAAACGTCCGTCGCCTCTGCATTCTTGCCTTCCATATGCAATACATTGCCCAAATTCACCAACTTATCTTCCAAAGCAGGGTGATCGGACGGCACTAATTTGCGGACGGTCGCCACGCATTGGTGGCACAATTTATCGGCCTGGCCGAGGTCGCCTTCGCGGGCGAGCATAACCGCGAGGTAAGAGATATGATCAACTGTCCGAAGATTATTGGTGCCATAGTTCGCCTGGGCTATCGAAACACAGTGACGAAGCGCGAGTTCGGCATTCGTGAGTTGACCTTGGTTAGCAAGCGCGATGGCCAAAAGCATATTAGCTTCCAACCAACGTCCATCTTGCTCCCCCGCAAAGCGCTGCCCCATCGCCAGCGCTTTACGCAAAATCGCCTCCGCCTCGGCTGGTCGTTGTTTGGTGAGGGTGGCGTGCGCCAACCTTACTTCTAGCAGCGCAACATCGATGCCTTCCTGGCCTTTGAAGAGATCCAGGGCTTTACGCGCCTCCTCTTCAGAACGTGACATTTTATTTTCCTGCGCGTACATCTCGGACAATTCCGCATGGGCGAGGGCAGTTTTTTGATCTGTATCGTGAGATTGGGCATAAGCCGCCAGTGCTTTATCGATTAAAGTCTTTTCTTTGTTACGAAGTCCAAGTGATCCATAAACGCTTCCCAGGGCTACTCTTAAGTCGGCTTGGGCGATGGGCCGGTTCGTCAACTGCTTCTCAACGCGTTCTGTCGTTTTGTCGAGCATTTCATCGAACACCGCCGACACATCGCCGGTCACGCGGGTTGGATCGACGCTCTTAAGCATGTCAACCATAAATTGAGCTGTGGCCTGGCTTTCTGCGGCTTCGGTTAGGGCGTCCTGCTTGTTTGCTTCGGCGATCTTTTGTTGTTCAGTTGCTTCGTATCGGGCATGGTCCGCAGCGCTGCGCTCAAGCCTTTCCTTTTCCAAGGACCAAATCGTGACGCTCAATGCTGCTAACAGCGTCAATAAGACAATGCCGCACGTCAGGAATGCTACCTTGTGCCGGTAAAACAGTTTTTGGAATCGATATAAATTGCTCGGGGGCCGGGCTAAAACCTCCTCGCCGGAAAGATAGCGCTGAATCTCCGTGGCAAGGCCATTGGCGGTCGGATATCGGCGGGCGCGATCCTTTTCCAGGGCTTTCATCACGATCCAGTCTAGATCGCCGCGCATCTCGCTTATAAGCTTCGGCGGTTCCGCTCCGCGAAGCCGTGAAACCGTGTCCACGTCTGCTGCGGCCATTGTATTCAATCGCGTCGAAGGTCGAATTGGCTCCTCGTCACGAATAACGCGGCGAACCTCGTCTAATCCAGCTTTGAGCAATTCGCGCGTATCAAACGGCGTAGCGCCCGTCAAAAGTTCGTAAAGCAAAACTCCCAAACTATATATGTCGCTCCTGGTGTCGATTTCAGCGCTTGAAAGAGTCACCTGCTCAGGACTCATGTAAGCTGGCGTGCCAACGAGCATTTCAAAGGCGGTAAAGATGGTTTTGTCCGTCAATTGTTGCCCCGCAACTGCTTTGGCGATTCCAAAATCAATCACTTTGGGAAGCGGTTTGCCGTTATCGCCAGTCGTCACCAGGATGTTCGATGGTTTGATGTCGCGATGAATTACCCCTTTCTGATGCGCATGCTGTATCGCGTCGCAGATTTGAGCGAAAAGCTCCAAACGGGCGATGGTTGTTAGAAAATGCTGGTCACAATACTCGGTAAGTTTGACGCCGTTGACCCATTCCATTACGAAATAAGGCCTCCCACTCGGCGTCGCGCCGGCATCGAAGACCTGCGCGATGTTCGAATGATCCATGAGCGCCAACGCCTGGCGTTCCGCCTCAAAACGCGCGATCACGCTTTTGCTGTCCATTCCCGGCTTGACGACTTTCAGCGCGACGCGACGGCGAATAGGCTCTTGTTGCTCCGCCAGGAAAACAATGCCGCAGCCACCTTCGCCGATTTGTTCCAACAACGTATATCGTCCGATCTGGTCACCGGGTTTTTCGCCGACAGGCAAATTCTCCCTTTTCTCGCTGATTGAGGCCGTAGGAGGTTCTTCCAGGAAAGACCCGGCCCGTTCATTACTCCGCAACAACGCCTCAATCTTTCGGCGCTGGCTTTCGTTCTCCGCACAGACTCTATCCAGAAACGCTGATCGTTCCCCCGCTGGAAGCTGAAGCGCCTCAGTGAAAATCTCTATCGCGCCTTCCGGATCGGGCTTCATGGCTCAGTTCATTTCCTGTTATTCGCTTTCGATTTCGTTCAACAGCCATGCCCTTGAAAAAGTCCAATAATTCTTAACGGTGGAAACCGAGATTCGCATGACTTCGGACACCTCCTCATTCGTCAAACCCGCAAAATACCGCAGTTTGACCAACTCGGCTTGTACGGGATGTTCCAATGCAAATTTATCCAGCGCCTCGTTCAGGGCCAACAGGCAGTCTCCGCTAGCCGGAGCGGCCAGATCGAATCCCTCCAAGTCCACGCGTTGGTAATCCCCGCCATGGCGCACGGTGTGTTTTCGGCGCGCTTTGTCAATCAGAATGCGACGCATCGCTTCGGCGCTGGCCCGGAAGAAATGTTCCCGATTGCTGAATGAGCGGTTCTGGTCGCCCACCAGCCGCAACCAAGCTTCATGCACCAGGGCGGTGGCTTGGAGCGTTTGCCCAGGGGCCTCGTGCGCCAACTTGGACGCGGCCAGTCTCCGCAGTTCATCGTAAACGAGGACGAGCAACTGCTCCGCGGCTTTCGCATTCCCCGCGTGAGTTGCAGTCATTAGCACAGTGGCATCGCTCATTTTGTCTCCCAACGATCTCGGCAATAATATCCCGTCACATGGTCGCCCTCCAATAGTATTTTCGCGGCTGTCATGAAATAGGATGGCTTAGAGTGCTCCATTCGATGGCGGTTCTTCCAGAAAATTGCCGATGCGATCATGGGCCTTCAATAGTGCTTCCACCTTGCGCCGTAGATTTTCATCGCCGCCACACGCATCGTCGAGAAACGCCCTCCGTTTCTGAGGCGGAACCTTGACAGCCTCGGTGAAAATGGCTATTTCGCGGCCTGTATCGTCATTCATTGTGTTCGCTGCCTGCTTCAACAAGGCTAGCTATCCACAATAGCGAGAATTCTCGCCAGAAAGGCCAAGAGGGCCGGGTTGGATCTCAAGGTTCTTTCAGGCTCGCTCATAAGCGCGAAATCCCGCTGAGGTCTCAATCCTTTTCAGGATGGTTTTGCGGCTTCGGGCCTTGGCGGGTTGCTATCGGCGGGTGGAGCGGGAAATCGGCGTTCGCGCCAGCGCAGGAGAGTGTTCAGTGTGCCGTGAAAACGGTTGAGGCTTTCTCGAATTTGGGTCGCTTGGGCTTGCACGGCCTGTTGGAACGCGGTTTCTCCCTCCCGGTTAAGGATCACCATTTTGCGGCTGGCGGAGCGGAGCGCTCGCAACGGCACACGCACGTGGAGTTTGCTGGGGGAGTCGATCCAGTTGTCGAGTGGCTGCCAGACTGAGGCTAATTCTATCGCCCACGCCAGCAAGGTGTTGATGAGCGAGTGATGGGAGGTTTGTATTGCCAGATCAACGCTGCCTTCGGTCCGATTATACCAAAGTTCGCGCCAGGATGTCGTGCCGAGCCGCAAACCAGTTTCCGTCATGACCTCGCAATCGTCCCACCGGTATTTCGTAGCGGCCAGCGCGGTCAAGGCGGGAAGTGAGTCTGGCTGTTGCAAGTCGTCCGCCGATTCAACGGTGATCGCCTCGCGCCCGATACTCTTGACTCGCTCGAATGGCAACACCCACTTTCGCCAATGCGCGCGCACGCGGAAGCCGGCGACGCATCCGGTCTGCAAATTGAGAATGACGTCTTTGACGCGGCCAATGCGCTTCCCCTCCTTGAGCCCAATGAGCGCGATCTCGCCATTGAGCAAATCAACGCGATTAGCGAACGGGACCAGGACCTGTGGCTGACCCCACTTGCGCCAGGCTAGAATCACGCGACGCACCAGCAGAATGGCTCCGGCCACGGCGCCCGCCACCATCACCGCGCTGGCGAGAATCCCAATGACGCTGCCCACGAATGGGGGCCATTCAAAATTGAAGCCAAAGTTCATCGCATTCGAAAACGGGTTCGAGATTAAGGTTCGGCAACTCGGATCAGGCTAACACGGAGAGACAAATGGGTAAATTACAAAGCGGAGCGATTTTTCTATTCGGCACGGTGTTGGAGCATAAAACCTCTGACATCGACGCAATCTCTGCAACAAGGTATCAAGAGGTTGTCGGTGTGGCGCTTACGTTGAGCTCGTGCGTAAGTATTTAACAAACGTTGCGGGTTCGAATTCCGTTGGCCACCCCACTTCCTTCATGATCGCAGCCCATTTGTGTATGAACCCTTTAGTTTGGCCGGCACGATTATTTGTATTGTTAGCAAAACATTTCATTTGACGCAAAACTTTTTTTGCCCTACAAAACATAGGAAACGATGAGTTCTGAAAGGCTTTCAACGATTTCTGGCGGAAAAATTTGCCAGGAAGATCGGTTCGTTCATGGAATCGCTCATGCGCCCATCCGTTTTGCCCTGTGCTTGTTTCTGCTGGGCGCGCTTCCGGTCATCGCCGGAGACAACGGCTTACCTGGTTTGTCGCCAGTTTCCAGCAATGGCGCAACCAATCAACCGCCTGCCTCCCCAGGGGCAAAACCCGCTGGAGACGGAACAAATTCTCCCACAATACTTGGAACCGTGGTTGTTAACGCGGATCTGGACGCCGCCCGCGAGAAAATCGCCCCCAGCTTAGGCGCCGTCACTTATACAATCGGGCCCAACCAAATTCAGTCCACGGGCCAGGGTGAAAACGCCTCCTTTCAGCAAGTCATCTTGCAAGCACCCGGCGTAGTGCAGGAGGAATTCGGGGAGGTCCATGTGCGCGGCGATCATGGCGACTTGCAATATCGTGTCAATGGCGTCTTGCTACCGGAGAGCCTCAATGGTTTTGGGCAGGAAATCGACACGCACTTGATCCATTCGGTTACGCTGATCACCGGAACCATGCCCGCCCAATTTGGGGACCGCACCGCCGGAATTTTTGATGTCACAACCAAGACCGGTTCTCAACTCAACGGCGCGGAGTATTCGCTCTACGGCGGAAGTTACAATACATTCAATCCCTCCTTCCAATGGGGCGGCACCACGAGCAATCTGGACTATTTTGTCGCCGCCTCCTATTTGCACGACAATCATGGCATTGACAACACGACGGCCAGCCCCAATCCGCTGCATGACGTAACGGATCAGGCAAAGCTTTTTGGCTACTTCTCCCATCATTTTGATCAAACCAGCCGTCTGACCTTGCTTCTGAGCAGTTCCGACGCGGGCTTTCAAATTCCCGACACGGCGGGAGTCGCTCCCATCTATCAATTGGCGGACGGCGCGGCCGCCAACTCGGCGACGGCCAACAATTACCAGACTGAGCAGAACTATTACGCGGTGCTCGCCTATCAGAAATCCGCCGGCAACCTTACTTACCAAGTTTCCGTCTTGAGCCGATATGCGGACATCCATTTTACTCCAGACCCGGTGCAAGGTCTCCTTTTGGCCGGCAACGCGGCAAAGGTGGATAACAGCGATTTGGCCAATGGCCTTCAGGTGGACTCTTCTTACGAGTTAGGCGACCACCATACTCTCCGGGCTGGGATGCTGGCGACTTATGACATCGAGCGCCTCGATACCACGTCGGCCGTATTTCCGTCCACTTCACAATTTACGGCCAGCCCAACCGGGGAGACCATACCCGCGCTGGGCGGCCCGGCCCCATTGCCCGGCAACCCGCCGCAATCGTCACTCACGCCGTTCATCCTCGTTGCCAACGGCGGCAACAGCGGATTGACTGCCGGGCTTTACTTGCAAGACGAGTGGCATTTGACGGATCACCTCACGCTGAATTACGGCGCGCGTTACGATATTTTTGACGTTTCGTTTGATAATGAGTGGCAAATTAGTCCGCGGGCCAACCTCGTCTGGCAAATCAACAATGCCACGACCGCCCACATTGGCTATGCGCGCTACTTCATGCCGCCCACCTTGCAGTATGTTCATCCTTCCGCGGTCAAAGAATTTGAATATACGACCGACGCACCGTTCAACGTGAGGGACGATCCTCAAAAAGTCGAACGCGACCATTACTTTGACATGGGCCTCTCGCGGCAAATCACTCCGGCCTGGCAGATCACCGGGGACTCGTTCTGCAAGCTGGCCAAACAACTTCTTGATGACGGCCAGTTTGGCAGCGCGGTCATCCTGGATAACTTTAACTACGCCTCCGGCACGGTTTACGGAGCGGAGTTGAGCAGCACTTACAGACAAGGGCCCTTCTCCGCTTATGGGAATTATTCCTACGTGCAAACCTGGGTGCGGGACATTGACTCGGTTGAAAATGAGTTTCCGAATGACTTGTTGTCCTACTTGACCACGAATCACATGCAACTTGACCACCAGGGACGCTTCACCGGTTCCGGAGGTATCTCTTATGAGTTGCTCAAGAACCTCCGCGCCTATTCGGATTTTCTCTATGGCTCTGGGTTGCGGGCGGGTTTTGCCAACAGGGTCGAATTAAGCCCCTATTGCCCGGTAAATTTAGGCTTCGAATACACTTGGAATACGCGCGCCGCTGGCATCCGTCAATTGAAGCTTCGTTTTGATTGTCTGAACGTGCTGGATGAATCTTACGAGCTGCGCAACGGCACCGGTGTTGGTATTGCCGCCCCGGCCTACGGACCTCGCCGCGCTTT
>Ga0302325_10002714_pt1 | contig 42598 bp, 37 predicted proteins | sample Palsa_T0_2_FD_201948 | JGI IMG/M metagenome (GOLD analysis project Ga0302325, IMG submission 201948) | Peat permafrost microbial communities from Stordalen Mire near Abisko, Sweden - Palsa_T0_2 | ecosystem: Environmental > Terrestrial > Soil > Palsa > Peat permafrost | place: Sweden: Abisko... | reverse complement strand
TTCAGCACGCCGGAGAATACGCGGGCGATGGCCAGCCGGCCGAGATACTCGCTGTAATCCAGGTTGGCGACCAGCAACTGCAGCACGGCATCGGGATTTCCGGCGGGCGGCGGGATGTGCGTGAGGATGGCTTCGAAGAGCGGGCGCAGGTTGCTGGATTCCTCCTCGGGCGCGAGCTTGGCGATGCCGGCCCTGGCGTTGGTGTAGATAACCGGGAAATCGAGCTGGTCCTCGGTGGCGTCGAGATCGATGAAAAGGTCGTAGATTTCATTGAGCACTTCCGGGATGCGCGCGTCGGCGCGGTCGATCTTGTTGATCACCAGAACGGGCGGGAGCTTGGCTTCGAGCGCTTTCGTCAGGACATAGCGGGTCTGCGGCAGAGGTCCTTCGCTGGCGTCCACCAGCAGCATCACGCCGTCCACCATCTTCAGCGCGCGCTCCACTTCGCCGCCGAAATCGCTGTGGCCGGGCGTGTCCACGATATTGATTTTCACACCGTGGTATCGGACGCCAGTGGTCTTGGCGAGAATGGTAATGCCGCGCTCGCGCTCGAGTTCGTTCGAATCCATGACGCGGTCGGCCACCTGCTCGTTTTCGCGGAAGATGCCGCTCTGCTTCAGCATCGCGTCCACCAGCGTGGTCTTGCCGTGATCGACGTGCGCGATGATGGCGATATTGCGAATGGACTGGTTGTGCAGCGGCACTTCGCTATGATCGTTGATGTGGCTCAAGACTTCGGGTTGCATCGGTAACTTCCATGGTCGCACGCCCAGACCCTTCGACCAACGGCGAGGCGCTGCCGGTGGTGGTGATTGTCGGCCGGCCGAACGTCGGCAAGTCGACCCTATTCAACGCCATTCTGGGCCAGCGGCGGTCGATCGTGGGAGACGAACCGGGCATTACGCGCGACCGCATTCACGGCCAAGTGGACTATCGCGGGCGCCGCTTCGAGCTGATCGACACCGGCGGCTTGATCCCGAACGACGCGCAGTTGATTCCGAGCGAGATCATGAAGCAGGCCCGCGTGGCTCTGGATCGCGCGGCCCAAATAATTTTTCTAATTGACGGCCGGACGGAAATCACGGGCTCGGATCGCGAGTTGGCGAAGATGCTGCGGCGGCTGGCGAAGCCGGTAACGGTGGTGGTCAACAAGATCGACACGCCGGCGCGCGAGGATCTGGCGCCCGAGTTCCATTCGCTCGGCTTTCCGGACCTGTTTCCCGTTTCTTCCGAACATCGGCTGGGGCTGGACGATCTACTGGAGCACATTACCGCCGGCTTCGAGCGGAGCACGGAAGCGGCGGCTCCGGCGGCGGAGCATCGGGCAATTAAAGTGGCGATCATCGGGCGGCCCAACGTCGGAAAATCGACGCTATTGAACGCGCTGGTGGGCGAGGAGCGCTCCATCGTCTCGGCCGTTGCCGGCACGACGCGCGACGCGGTGGATGAAAGCGTGGTCCACGACGGTGTCGAGTTCGTTTTCGTTGACACGGCGGGCATCCGGCGCAAAGGCAAGACCAAGCAGATGGCGGAGAAGCTGAGCGTGGTGATGGCGCGGCGTCACATTCGGATGGCGAACGTGGTGGTAGTGGTGCTGGATGCGAGCGAGGGCATGGTCGGCCTGGACGCCACCATCGCGGGCTACGCGCACGAGGAGGGGCGAGCGCTCATCCTGTGCGTCAACAAATGGGATCTCAGCGGAACGCGCGATCAGAAAGCCTTTGCTCAAACCGTGCGCGATGAGTTGAAATTTCTCGATTACGCGTCCATCGCGTTCGTTTCGGCCAGGAACGGCTCGGGCGTGAAGCGGCTGTTCGGGATGATCCGCGACGCCTACGCGTCGGCGTCGAAGCGCGTGACCACCGGGGAGCTGAATCGCTTCGTGGAGATGCTCGAATTCGATCGCGACATGAAGATCCGCTACATGACGCAGGCTTCTGTCCGGCCGCCCATGTTCATCGCCTTCACCGACAAGGCGCGGGATCTGCACTTTTCGAGCGAGCGATTTTTGATCAATCAGCTACGGAAGCGCTTCGGTTTCGCGGGAACGCCGATCGTGATCAAAGCCAAGCGGCGGTAGCGGGTTAAATCGGAAGGAGATTTGCGCGCGACGAGCGGCGGGGATTTCGCGTTGCCTCTAATCACCCTCGAACAGCAGCCGCAGTCCCGTCAGAACCACTTCAAGCGCGGCGCTCGGCAGCCGGCCCAATCGCTCCTCGAGCTCGCTCTTGTCCACCGTGACGATTTGAGACACATTCACCACACTCGGACGTGGCAGGCGAGCGTCTCCTTTTCTCAATGCCACGTTTCCCGGCGCGACGGCGCGCTCCATATTCGAAGTGATCAGGCAGACCACGGTGGTGCCGATTCGGCTCCGATTGAAAACGTCGCTTTGCACGACGACACAAGGATGCATTTCGGCCGGAGCGGAGCCGACGGAGGGCCCCAGATCGAGCCAGAATACGTCACCCTGCCGGATCTCCTTCATCGCTTGTCTTTCACCACCGATCCGCGGCTGGAAGCTTCTTTTTCAATTTCCGGACCAAACGGCTCTCATCGGGGCTGGGCCCATGCGCATAGGCCTGATCTAATTGCGCGGTTGTCCGAGCGCGCCTTCGCTGCCGAAGGTAGTCCCGCAGCGCCTCGGCGATCAGTCCGCTGCGGCTCAACCCGAGATCGCGCGCTGCCGCGTCTGCTTGCTCCATGAGCGAGTCTTCGACGGAAATGGCCGTTTTCATACTTGTGGTTATACCATTTTGCACACTCAGGAAGCGGATGCCTCCGGCGGCGAGGCTCGGGGGCCGCTCGAAAACTTGCGGTCGCCGGTTGGGCGGCCCGGTCCAAGGCTCGCGACGCCGTCAATCCGACTCTGACAACTTCCGGATGCGCCGTGACTCGGGGCTTATGATGTCTCTGCAATCGGATTAATCTTGTCCGTTCTTAAGATGGGGAACCCGGGTCAGAAGCGCGAGATTGTTTTCGAGCTGCCCAGCGCAACGCTTTCAGAAGATCGAAGATATAGACATCCAACAATTATTGCTGCTCTGCGGAACGATCGCCGGCCCGTTGTCTGTCATTATTTTCCTGATCGAAGGAGGTCTACTAGGAGGCCGGGCGCACATCCTTGAGCACGGCCGACCACGCCGGCCAGCCGCGGCTTTCCGCGTAGGGGTCTTCTTCGATGGAGAAGGCGGCGTCGGTCCGCGCGCCGGAGGACAACTCGCCCGCGCGGGCCGCCAAGTTCCATGCAGTGGAGAACAGATTTCGGCCGTGCTGACGCAGGTGAACGCGCAGGTGTTTCTCTTTGAGCACCACAGCGGCGGCCACCTCCGCGTCCAGCACGCCAAGAACCGGAGCAGGGTTGCCGAATCCGAACGGCGCCATGGCGAGGATCTCCTCAACGGCGGGCCCGGTGGTAAGCTCCTTGAGATCGACCCACGCGTCGATGGTCAAATGCGGGCGGAAATCCGCGGGAGTGAGGCGCTCGGAAGCGTAAGCGTTCAGGCGCCTGCGAAACTCCGGTATCGATGCGGACGGCAAGCTTACGCCGGCCGCCTGGCGATGTCCTCCGAACCGAGTGAACAGATCGGGCATGGACTCGAGCGCATCGAGCAGATGGAACGGCGCGATGCTGCGGCCCGACCCCTGGGTTGTGCCGTTTTCTTCGCTGAGCACAAATACCGGACGGCAGAAGCGATCCACCAGGCGGCTGGCGACGATGCCCACTACTCCGCGATGCCAGTTCTCGCCTGAGAAGACGAGCGCCGTCTGGTCGTCGGTGACCGGCGTTTTGATGCACTCCTCCAAGACCCGGTGCACGATGTCGGCTTCGGTTTGCTGGCGCTCCTGGTTGAGCGAGTGCAGGCGGGCGGCCATGGCGCGAGCCTGCTCGAAATCGTCGGTCAGAAACATGCGGATCACCTGGTCCGCGTCGTCCATTCGTCCGGCGGCATTCATGCGCGGCGCGATCTGAAACGCCACCTGCCGGGCGTTGGGCGCGCGACCGTCCAGCAATCCGGAGACTTCAAGCAGGGCGCGCAGGCCGGGATTGTGCGCCCGATTCAAGCCGCGGAGACCGTGTTTGACGATAATGCGGTTCTCTCCGATCAAGGGCACGACGTCGGCCACGGTGGCGACCGCCACCAGCTTCAAGAAGGACTGCAGCATGCGGGCCAGCTTGTCGGGCGGCCAGTCCAGACCGTCGAGCAGCGCGTGCACCAGCTTGAAGGCGACGCCGGCGCCGCAGAGATTCTTGTCGGCATACGCGCAGTCGCGGCGATTGGGATTCAGGACCGCGAGCGCGGGCGGAAGCTCGGCTTCGGGAAGATGATGATCGGTGACGATGACGTCGATGCCAAGTTCGCGCGCGCCACGAACCACTTCCTGGGCGCGGATGCCGGTATCGACGCTGATAATGAGGCGGACGCCCATGGCCGCGGCGCGCTCGATCACTTCGGAGCGCATGCCATAGCCTTCTTTGAGACGATGCGGGACGTGATAGCTCGCTTGGCCGCCGGCCAGCTCGATGGCCTTCTTCAGGATGACGACCGAGACCGTGCCATCGACGTCGTAATCGCCGTAGATCAGGATTTTTTCCTGGACTTGAATGGCTGCGCGGAGCCGGGCCACGGCTTCGCACATTCCAGTGAGCGAAAGGGGATCGTGCAGGGCTTCCAGAGGGGCTTTGAGGAAGCGCCGGGCGGACGCGGGATCGCTGAAGCCGCGACTCAGCAGGATGCGCGCGGTCAGCGGTTGCACTTGCAGATCGGAGGCAAGCTCTCTTACCCGTTGCGGGTCCACGTCTGGAATCGACCACAGAGATGGAGGGCGGGCTGGTGGGTTCGTTTGGATGTTCCTATCGTAGCTTAAAGGGGCGAGGCTACAGGTCGGTAAACATTGGTAGAATGTTGATCGCTTGACAAAAGAAACGAATACCGAGACCAAGATTCGCCCTGCGGAGCGATCCCGTAGGGAACGCTTGGAAATCTTGCTGCGCAAGCGGATCTGGCCGGATGCTCCGGATGACGTTCGCGGAGCAACCCTCAAGAAAAGTGAGAAGGAAGAGATTCTCGGGTTCGGTTCCGATGGCTTCTAGGAGCCTGCGGCAGAAGTCTCGGACAAGCTAAAGCATGTCCCACAAGCCTTGTAAGTGCTTGATGGCCAGTGTGGGACATGCTTTAGCTTGTCCTGGTCCGGGCTGCATCGAGACTTCTGCCACAGGTTGCCAAGTCGTGGCTGCGATGCTAGCGGATCTGCCGCTGCTGTTCACCGGGGACGATTTTGGAAAGACCGGAATCGGCGTAGCTTAGTCGTCGGATCAATTTGGGGAAAAATAGCCGCCTATGGGCGCGTCGTCATCGTCTGGCTCCGATGTGAGCGCCTGAATTTCGTCTACGATATCGGTCAGATCTTCGTACCACTCGGTGCGCAGATCGAACAGGAAGACGCGGCTTTCATGATCGAACGACAGCTCGATGGAGCAAACCAGGCCGTCGTACAGGCGAAGCTCCTTCAATCGGCGCTCGAAATCCAATTGCTCTTCCCGGGGCAGATCGCAGGCGCTCAGCTGTTCGAGCGCGTCATCGATCTGATGGGAGGAAAACTCGCGCTGGTGAAAGACGACGAATTTAGCTCCCGCGCTTCGGGCGGCTTGTACGAACTGCTTATAGTCGGGGTGCTGGTCGCAATCCCAGGGGACGACCGCCGACTCCAGCGCGCGGGCATGGCCGTAAAACACGCCCAAGCCCGATTCTTCCAGGTAGCGCTCGATTTCCGTCTTTAATCCATCCAAGTTCGATTTCATTGCTGCCCGTTCTATTTCTGCGAGAAGGCGCGGTCGTTACTGCCAGGCGGATTCGTTCCTGAGACTTCACGGTATCACACGAGCGAAGCGGTATCGGCGTGCTCCCGCGATACCTCCGCCGACCACTATCTTCGCCGAGTTAATTTGGGGGTTTGAGGTGTCTTCTGCCATGCCGCACCGGCTCATACCAACTTATCACCAAGGGACGCGGAAGCCGCGATCATCTCCAACCCGGGAAGGGGTTGGTGCGGCCGCGGCGGGAATCCGCGATTAGATCCGGGACGCGTTTGCGGCGCTGCATCAACTTGAGTAAGAGAGTTTCCAACGCGGGTCCGTCTTCGGCTAGCCACTCGGGCGGGAGTTGCTTCTGGGCATTGTCCACCACCTCTTCGGGAAAGTGGACCACACGATCGAGCCACGGCTGAAATTCCTCGAGCGAACGGACTCGGCGATAGACCGTCGGCCGAAAATACAGCCCTTGGAGAGGCGAATCGCTGAAACTCCACTGCGGTCCGTCGAAGATGTAGCCGTGATCCATCATGTGCGCGACGAAACCGGAGCGGAGCGGGCGATCGGCCGCCGACGGAGACCACTCGCGCAGACGCGCCCGGAAGAAAATGGATTGCCGCGAGTCGGCGTTGCCAATCCATTTGTCGAACACGAGCACGCCCAGGAATTCGTTCAGATTCGCGACTTTGTCGAGCAGCAGGTCGGGGATGAAATCATACACCATTATCTTGGAGGGGTCGCCGGGGTAGCGAGATCCGAAATGCCAGCCTGGTTCGACGTCGATGTGTCGCGAGCCGAGTTGAATGTGGATTTCCGGATTGTTCGCCAGGAATTCAGGGGATAGATTCACGATGGCAGCCGGGGGCGTCGAGATTTGCAGGTAATTCAAGAATTCCGAGGCGATCCATTCATTGACGAGAATCCGGCGGTGCTGCGGATTATTGCGGAATTTCACGACGTAGAAGTGGCCGTCGTCGCATTCCACGAGATGCGCCTGCGCTCCGCCGCGCATTTTCCGAATGAAGCGCTGCGCTTGAATGGGCATCGGCGGGAGTGGAAAGATTCATTCTACAGGCGCGGGTTCCGTTGTGGCAGAGTGAGGTAATGAAGGCTCTTTTCTGGCTTGTTCTGGCGGCCGCGCCGCTCGGGGCCCAACTCGACCCCGCTTACCAAGTGCGATCGCTGCGCGTCGAGGTGCTCTCCACCATGCTTACCGCCGATGAGGGCGTCGGCGAATGGGGTTTCTCGGCGGTGGTGGACGTGGACGGGCATCGCATCCTGTTCGATACGGGCGACCGGCCCGACACGGTGCTCAACAACGCGAAGGAACTGGGAGTGGATCTGGCAGGTATCACCGACGTGGTGCTGAGCCACAATCATCACGATCATACGGGCGGCCTGATGACGCTGCGACGGACGTTTCTCAAGACCAACCCGGCCGCGCTATCGCACGCCTACGTGGGCAAGGGAATCTTTGCTCCGCGCCGGACCGACAAGGGTAGGCCGCTGGAGTTTATGGTCACTACGCGGCGCGAATACGAAGCCACCGGCGGCCAGTTCACCGAGTACGATCACCCGGTGGAGCTGTATAACGGAGTGTGGCTGACGGGCCCGGTGCCGCGCAAGTATCCGGAGCGGAATTGGAGCGGGCATGTCGAGATTCAAGGTCCGGACGGCTGGAAGGAAGACAATATTCCGGAGGACATGTCGCTGGTGATCAACACGAACCAGGGGCTGGTAGTTGTGTCGGGATGCGGGCACTCCGGGATCATCAATACGCTCGAATACGCGCGGGCGTCGATTCGGAACGCGCCGGTTTATGCCGCCGTGGGCGGGTTCCATTTATACGAATTGGATGACGCGAAGCTGGAATGGACGGCCGCAAAGCTGCGCGAGTTCGGCATCCAGAATTTTATGGGCGCGCATTGCACTGGAGTGGAGGCCGTGTATCGGATTCGCGCGCTGACCGGCCTGACCCGGAAGACGGCGGCGGTGGGGGCTGTCGGCGGCTTCTTCGATCTCAGCAAGGGCATGGACCCGGGGTCGATCGCGCGCTGACTACTTGCGATTTAATTCGACCGGCTTGCCGTGCGGGGTGTGGCGGTAGGCATCGGCCCAAGCGTCCTTGCGCGCAGCGAGCGCGGGCGGGTCTGATAGGCCTTTGGCCGTAACCAGCCGTTCGAGCGCGGCCAGCCAGTGCTCGTAGTAACGCGAGCCATCGTCGGGTTCTCCACGATCGGAGGCGGCGCGGAGCTCGGCGGCTAAAGTGTCGGCCCACTCTTTCCAGGTGAAGTGGCCTTGCTCGGAGAGCCGGACCGCGAGCGCGAAGGCTTGCGCCTGCCAAGGTTCGGCGAAGACGACGGGGTCAGGCGGGATCAAGGTAGTCGTCCCATAGATCGATATAGACGGCGTCGCGGGGCGAGGCATCCGGGCCCCACAGTTCGCGCGCCGCGAATCGGACGGAATAGACGTGCTGGGGCTTCTCGCCTTGAAAATGCGCGTTGGTATCGGGGAAGACGTAGACGCCATGATCGAGGTGGATGACGCCGACTTTGCCGCGGGCGTAGCGCGGAAGGCGCGTGTGACCGGTGGGATGGATATTGCGGGCCCGGACTCGCCGGCCAACTTCAAAACGCGAGGCTACGGGAAGCTTGCGGCTGGCGAGCGCGCCGCTGGCGAGCACGCCGGGAACCTTGTCGGCGGTGAGCGGGGGTGTCGCCTTGGCGGAACCGGGGGCCGGACGGCCGCTATCGATCTCCGCGCGGGAAACCAGACCGCTCTTGATCAGGAGATCGATTAGACGCACGGTCCACTTTTCGTAGTAACTCATGCGGAGATACTCGGCGGGGGGGATCAGCTCGATCTGGTGGCGGCCGGCGTCGATGTTCCACTTGCGCCATGCGCCCGCGGCGAGATTCATCGCGAACGCTCGCCCTTCCCAAGGCGCGTGGAAGACCGGTTCGTTTGGCTCGTGCCGCACCGGACCCATGTCCTGCATGCCGCCTAGGTCGTGTATTCCATTCATCGGCGATCTCCCGGCGGAAGGGTGACTTTCGCGACTCCGACCATCGCATTGCGAGTTACGAGCCCCGCCAGTTGCTCCTCGGTGAGTTTTTCCGTGCCGGCTGGGCGTTCGGGTAGCACGAGGTAACGCAACTCGGCGGTGCTATCCCAGACACGCACTTCGACCTCGTCGGGAATATCGAGTCCGAATTCACGCAGGACGCCGCGCGGATCGATCACGGCGCGAGAGCGGTAGGGCGCCGACTTGTACCACACCGGCGGCAAGCCCAGGACCGACCAGGGATAGCAGGAACACAGCGTACAAACGACCAGGTTGTGGACTTGCGGAGTATTCTCGACGACCAACATATGTTCGCCTTGACGGCCGCTGTAACCGAGTTCCGAGACTGCGGCGGTGGCGTCGGCCAGAAGGCGCTGCTTGTAGGCGGCGTTGACCCAGGCGTGAGCGACCACGCGGGCGCCATTGCGCGGTCCGACCTTGTGTTCGTAGGTATCGATGAGGGCGTCGAGGGCCGCGGGATCGACCAGTCCCTTTTCCACGAGCAGGGACTCGAGCGCTTTGACTCGCAAGGTCAGGTCTGAAGGAACATCCTGGTGATCGTGATGGTGGTGGTGAGGCTGTGCCGCCATGGTACGGCCAGTATACAACGGAGCGGTGGCGATCTTGGCTAAACTGGAAATTTACAGCGGAGGATCAACACGGATGTCAGACGAAAACCCATTAGCCGCGCTCCAACGCAGCCGGGATGAAGTTGCCCTGGAGATGATGAAGTTTATCGCGGTCACCACCGGGTATGGAAAGGGCGGCGGGGCCGGGGCGGGATTCACGTCCAAGTCCGCGAAAACGGCGGAGGAGTATGCGGACGCGCTCCTGCAGTTGTTCGAACGCTGCCGGTCGGTAATTCTGAAGGAAAAGGAGTAAGTAGTCTAAGAGCCGGCAGACCGCGTTGGGAACGGCCTGCCCGGATCGCTAAGCTATTTCTTGCGAGCGGCTTTTTTTCCGCCCTTGGATTTCTTAGGGGCAGCTTTCTTGACTGCTTTCTTGGCGGCCTTTTTCGCCGATTTCTTGGCCTTCTTGGGGGCGGCCTTCTTCACCGCGGCTTTCTTGGCAGCCTTCTTCGGCGCTGCCTTCTTGGCGGCGGCTTTTTTGGCCGGGGCTTTTTTGGCTGGCGCTTTTTTGGCCGGGGCTTGCACGGCTGCCTTGGCGGGAGCGGGCTGGGGTTTCGCCACAGCCTTCTTTACGGGCTTTTTCTTCGGCGCAGGCTCGCTCGCGGCCAGGGGAGCGGGTGGAGCGGCCGCCGGAACAGGCGCGGGTGCGGGTTTAGGTAATTCGTCCTCGTCTTCGTCCTCGGGGCCATATTCGCCTACTTCGGACTGTATATCTACGGTCTCCTCCTCGTATCCGAAGTCGTCGAGGTCATCATCAGCAGCGGCGAAGCGATAGCTTTCAAACATTAATTATGCCTCCTGTAGGGCTAACCACACCCTAGAATAACTCGTTTTCATTGGAAGGCAAGGGCCATCTGTCGAATTTTTGGGGGCGCGGCTACGAGCGAATTAGTTCGCGGCCGGCCGACGCTTGGCGGTAAGACCGGCGGTTCTGTAGGTAGCCAGAGTCGCCTTATGAGGCGGTGCAACCGCAGGCCGGGATTGTTGTGAAGCAACGGCGCGGTGCGCGGTCTTCCGATGCGGCGAAACCGAGGGCGCGGCGGCGGAACTGCGCGCGCCGGAATAACCGCTGGGGATGACCAGCAGGTCGCCGGTTTCGGGAGGCTCCACCGTGTTCCTATTGACCGCCGCAATGGCCGCCGGAGACATCGCAAAATGCCGACTGATGGTAGCTAGTGTTTCGCCAGGCGTCACTCGATGAACGCGCCAATTCGCGCGATGCGTGGAGGGAACGGTTTCCAACGCCGCGAGCACGGTAGGCGAGGCGCCTTTGGGAACGCGAACGGAATATCCAGCGGGAGCCACCTGCTTCAGTACCGCTGGATTCAATTCCTGGATCTCAGGCAGCGGGCGATCGGCGGCATCGGCAATCAGTCCCAGGCTGGTAGGGACATCCACCGTGATGGAGTCGTATTCCATGGGCAGATCCTGGTCCAGGTTCTCCAAATCGTAGTCTTTGGGATTCTTGGCCATGATGGTGATGGCCAAGATCACGGGAACATAGTTGTCGGTCTCTTTGGGCAGAACTTTGTGGTCGCGAAGCGCCCAGAAATCCGCGAATCCGGTTCGTTGGACGGCCCGATCCACACAGCCGGGGCCGCAGTTATAGGCGGCCATCGCCAGGTACCAATCGCCGAAGCTGGCGTAAAGATCTCGCAAATGACGGGCGGCGGCGCGAGTGGCCTGCTCGGGGTCCAGCCGATCGTCGGTGGTGGGGGACTGGTTCAGGCCGTATTCGTGACCTCGAAATTGCACGAATTGCCACATGCCGACCGCTTTCTTAGATGATCGCGCCCTGGGCAGGAAACCCGATTCCACCTGCGCCAGATAGATCAACTCCTGCGGGACGCCTTCTTCGTCCAAGACGCGTTGGATCAACGGACGGTAACGGCCGGCGCGACGGAGTCCGGCGATCAGAATCTTGCGGCCGCGCGTTGAGGAAAAGTAATGGATATAGCCTAGAACGGCGTCGTTCTCTTCCAGAGGCAACTGCGAGACTGTGGCGTCCAGTTCCTCCTTGACCTTGGGCCTCAGGTTAGGGTCCGTGGGGAAGGTCATGTCCAGAATGCCGGCCAGGGGCGATTTGTCGTAAACCACTTCCTGCTGTCCGGCGGCGCCGAGGCCTTCCAAATCGTAGCGGTAGATGGTGTCGACCAACTGGTCCAGCTTGCGCTCCAGCCGGGAGCGGTCCGGGAGATTTTCGGGTGCGGAGACCAAGAGCCCGACGGCAAGATCGAACTCGGTGCGAGCGCCCGCCATGTCCTCTTTTTGGTACAGTCTTTTGCCGGCCTCAAAATGATCCTCGGCGCGAGCGATCCGAGCGTCGACTTCCATCGGGCGGGGAGGCTGGGTCAGCGTGCGGTCGATCAGGTTCGGGGATTCCCTGTTGAAAAGGTAGGATTCCAGTTGAGGCGGCGGGTCATAGGCAACCTCAATCGGCAGGGGCGTGGACGGCAGGAAAGAAAGTTTAAGCGCCTGGGTGCGGTTGGACGCGCAACTGGTCAGCAGCACCGCAATCGAGAGGATTGGGAGGCTGATCAGAACCGAGTGGCGGTGACTTGCGGTCATCGTGGTTCTTGGCATGCCAGATCGAGGCGAATACTGACTTTATAATAGGCCGGTGCCCAGGTCAAGTACCTAGAAGGCGACTTTTCAGTAATTCATCTTACATTAAAACTAGTACTTGTCTACCATTGCATCGGGCGAACGGGGGAGAATCTGTAGAGCACGAGGGCAGTGGCGGCGCTGCGCTAAGATTCTCTTGATGGCTTTCATCGGCCGAACCGGGAGCATCGCCTTGATCGCAGCGGTCCCGTTAGAGGTTGTCGCTCTGAAAGTGCTTGATACTGTCGCATTCGATTTCGACCCCGTTCCACCGGTAACTCCGCTTCAGAGTGCCGCCCAAATGGGGTCGATGATTCTCCACTTTCCAGTAATCTGGCTACTCCGATCAGTGAGTCTCGAACCCTTCACGCGATCTCTGCTTTTCCTTAACGGATACGTCGAGCTGATGCTCCTCTTTGGAGCGATAGTTCTCGTTCAACGCCTGGTTATCAGGAAAATCGCCGCCTTAAAGTGACGATGGCTGCGCTACGATTCTCTTGATGGCTTTCATCAGCATTTCGGGGGAACCGGGATGCCGTCATGAGGAATTGGCGAGAATCACGACGCAGCGGTTGCATTGCGAGTTGGTGACGGATTCTCGGCTGGTGGACACAATCGCGGCGGAATTCGGGGACACCAACGGAATTCCCGAGAAGGCCTGGCCGCACCTGGCCCTATCCATCCTGGCGAAACTGGGCGTTCAGCATCATATAGTGACCTCGAGCGCCGGCTCGGAACTGCTGCTCGGTAAGCTGCCGGACGCGTTGCGGGCGCATGTCGTGGCGCCGGAATCGAGGCGGGTGGGCAACCTGATGGTGGATCGTGGACTGGAGCGAGAGGACGCCGAGAAGCGGCTGCGCGAACTCGATTCCGAACAGGCGCTTATCAAGAAGAGGCGATTCGGCCGGGCGAGGAGTCGATCGCAGGTTTTTGACCTGGTGCTCAACACGGAAGGCTTCGCGATCGAGCAGATGTCGGATGTACTGGAGACCGCGGTAAGAACCAAGGGGATCATGGAGACCGGACTGCTGACGCCGGCCGCCGAAGCGCAGATCCAATTCGAGGTTCGGCTCAGTCTGGCGCGGTATGGCATCGTTCCGCCCGATCGGGTACATGAGACTCGCAAGGAATTTGGGCATCCGAGCGAGGAAGTGTTCGCCAACCTGTTGGACTTTTACCGCATTGCCTGGGATTACGAGCCGCGCAGCTTTCCCTTGCAGTGGGACAAGGACGGGAAAGTGTTGGAAGCGTTCACGCCGGATTTCTATCTGCCGGAGTTCGAGTTGTACGTGGAATTGACAACCATGAAACAGGCCAACGTGACGCGGAAGAATCGGAAGATCAGGCTGCTGCGGGCGATCTACCCACACGTGAACATACAGGTCTTCTATCAGAAGGACGTCCAAGAGCTGGTGATCAAATACGGGCTGCCGGAGCGGCTGGCCCAATGAACGAGCCGACTATCGATCGAATCTTGTTCACGGCCGAGCAGATCGACGAGCGAATCCGGGAGGTGGCGGGGGAGATATCGAGGCGCTATGCGGGGCGCGAGCTGAAGCTGATCGGAGTCCTGAAGGGGTCGGTGTTCTTCCTGACGGCGCTGGCGCGGGAATTGACGGTGCCTGTGCAGGTGGACTTTCTAGCGGTGTCGCGATTCGCGAATCAGCGCGGCAGCGCGCCAGGGATGGTGCGAATCGCCAAGGATCTGGATGACAGCATCGAAGGCGAGGACGTGATGTTGGTGGAGGATATCGTCGATACGGGGTTCACGACGCGCTATTTGCTCCAGCACCTGGCGGCGCGGGAGCCGAAGTCGCTCGCGATCTGCACGCTGCTCGACCGGACTCTGCGCAGGATCGTTCAAGTGCCGATCGATTACCGATGTTTCGAGATCCCGGACCGGTTCGTGGTGGGCTTTGGACTGGACTACAAGCAACTGTATCGGAATCTCAAGTATGTGGCTGCCTTGAATATGGAAAGCGGAAGTTAGGGATAGACCTGGCGCCCGGACAGCCAGGTTTCGAGCACGGTGATCTTCCCTTCGTCATAGTGGAAGCGGACCAAATCCGCGCGTTCGCCTGGGTTGAGTCCGCGCTGGCGGCCGGGGATGCGTCCGATTCGAGCAGGGTTTCGGGTGGCGAGCGTGACTGCGTCGCGCAGATTCAATCGCGCAAGATCCATGACGTTTTGAATCGCGTGATCCATTTGAAGGGCCGAGCCAGCCAGCCGGGTTCCGCCTCGCAAGCGAACGCTTCCGTCGGCGTGCAGTTGGACGTCGATTTCGCCCAGACGAAACGGTCCGGGAGTGCAGCCGGCAGGCATCACGGCGTCGGTAATCAGGATGGAGCGGTCCAAGCCTTTGGCGCGCAGGGCGACGTTCAGAAACGACGGGGAGAGATGGATTCCGTCGACGATGAAACTAGCGGCCAGGCGATCCTCGGCCAGTTGATCCCAAATGTAGTTGGTCTTGCGCGGCAGAGTGGGATGGGCGGCATTGCCAAGATGAGTGGATAACGTGGCGCCCGCGCTGGCCGCGGCGGCGATCTCGACGGCGCCTGCATTGGTGTGGCCGATGCTCACGACGACGCCTTCGCGAACCAGGTTTTCAATGAAGCGCGGAGCATCGGGCCACTCGGGCGCGAGCGTTACCAGGCGAATGTTGCCGCCCGCGACATCTTGGAAGCGATGAAACTCGTCCAGATCGGGGGGCCTCACCCAGCGGGCGGGATGTGCGCCGCGGGGTCCATCGTCGGGCGAGATGTAGGGGCCTTCGAGATGAAACGCTTCCATGGCCGGGCCTTCGGGGATCGATTCCCGGGCGCCCGCTAAATTGCGAAGAGCGCCCCGCATGGCTTCCGGCGCGCCGGTGATCACGGTAGGAAAAAAACGAGTGACGCCGGTGCGAAACATTTCCCGGATGGAACCCGCGATGCGATCGTGAGGCGTGTCGGGCGAATTGTAGTCGACGCCCGCGAATCCGTTCACCTGCAGATCGATCCAGCCGGGCGAAAGGAAATCCTGGTCGGCGGCGGGCGGAGCGAGCAAAGAATCGACGCCGGTAATCAGATCGCCAAAAGAAATTTCGATCGGCTCGCCGGTTGCAAAATTGAGACCGCTACATTTCATTCGGGCACCGGTTTATGCACAAGTTTCCCACAGGGAATGGCGGCTAAATGCAAGTCGCAACGAAGTGAAATTCTTGTTGAAAAGCGCGCGACTAGGTGTAAATAGCTCTGGCGCTTCGCGCGAACCCCTGCTAAAACAGAATGCATGATCCCCTGCGAGTGCGGTTCTGGCGGTTAATCTCGGGGGAGGTGATCGTCGGAATCGCACTTGCGGATCGTCCTTCCGCAACGTCCTGAGTCAGCTTTCCGGAAAGCAATGGACCCGTGATAGTTGTCACACCGTCACGGGTTCATTTTTAGATACAGGCGTCAGCCACCCGAAACGATCCTGCGCTTTTCCGTTCACGATGTCGAAGAACGCTTTTTGAAGTTTTTCGGTAATCGGTCCGCGAGCGCCTTGGCCCACCACGATGCGATCCACCGAACGAATGGGCGTGATCTCGGCGGCGGTTCCGGAGAAGAAGACTTCGTCGGCGATGTAAAGCATTTCGCGCGGGACCAGAGTCTCGACCAAGGGAATGCCGAGCGATTCGGCCAGTTGCATGATGGTGTCGCGAGTGATTCCAGGCAGCACGGAAGCGCCCAGCGGGGGCGTGAGAATCTTTCCATCGCGGACGACGAAAACGTTTTCGCCGGAGCCTTCGCTGACGTAGCCCGCGGTATCGAGCGCGATGCCTTCGGCGTAACCGTTCTGCTGCGCCTCCATCCGGATGAGTTGGGAATTCATGTAATTCGCGCCTGCTTTGGCGAGGGCCGGGAGCGTATTGGGAGCGATGCGGGTCCAACTGGAGACGCACACGTCGACGCCTTGGGCCAGCGCTTCCTCGCCGAGATATTTCCCCCACTCCCAGCATGCGATGTAGACTTCGGTGGGGTTGTTGAGCGGGAGAACGCCCACGTCGCCGTAGCCGCGCAGCGCGATGGGCCGGAAATAGCAAGAATCCATATGGTTGATGCGGACCAGTTCCGACATGGCATCCGCGAGTTGATCGACGGTGTGCTTGAGTTCGATACGATAAATCTTGGCAGAATCGAACAGGCGCCGGAGATGTTCGCGAACCCGGAAGATGGCCGGTCCCGAGGGCGTGGCGTAGCAGCGAACGCCTTCAAAAACCGAGCTGCCGTAGCTGGTCACGTGCGACAGGACATGGATCTTGGCATCCTCCCAATCGATAAAACGACCGTTGTGCCAGATCTTTTCGGTGGGCTTCAACATAGGGTAATTATAGCGTTGTGACCTATCCGAAAAACAGGTTGGATGCGGCCGCGGCCGAACGCTTCGCCGATCTGGCTCTGGCGTGCATTCATCGGGAATATCCGAACAAACTCGGCCAGCATGTACTGACGTCGGATGGCGACGTGCGTCCGCCGCGGGAGCTGACGCCTGCATTTTATGGATGCTTCGACTGGCATTCGGCGGTGCACGGGCATTGGATGCTGGCTCGGTTGGCGCGGAAGTTTCCCGAAGCGGCGTGGGCCCGGCGCGCGAGGACGGCGCTGGGGAAGAGTCTGACGGCCGAGAACTTGGGGCGCGAAGCGGCGTACATGGCCGGTAGAGGGCGAACGAGCTTCGAGCGTCCCTATGGGTTGGCGTGGTTGCTGCAGTTGGCGGCGGAGCTCGGGGAGTGGCGGGATGCGGAAGCGTGGTCGGCGGCGCTCGCTCCGCTGGTGGAGATCGCCGTGGCGCGGCTCGAAGAATGGCTGCGCAAGCTCGCTTATCCAGTGCGAAGCGGGGAACACAGCCAGAGCGCGTTCAGTTTGGGTTTGATGCTCGACTATGCGCGGGTAAGCGGGCGCGTGGAGTTTCGGTCGGCGATTGAATCGAAGGTGCTCGAGTTTTATTTTCGGGACCGGGATGGGCCTCTGGACTATGAGCCATCGGGCGAAGATTTTCTGTCGCCGTGTCTGGCCGAGGCCGATGTGATGCGGCGCTTGCTGCGAGGCGGGGAGTTTGCGGAGTGGTTGCAGAGCTTTCTGCCGTCGATACCGGGAGACGGGTCCGCGTGGATTCAGCCGGTCGCGGCGGCCGATCCGAGCGATCCAAAGTTGGGCCATTTGGATGGGCTGAACTTGAGCCGAGCCTGGATGCTAAGGGCGATTGCAGCGGCTCTGCCATGCGGCGATGGACGCGTTCGGTCGCTTCGAAGGACGGCCGACGAGCATGCGCGGGCGAGCTTGGAAGCGGTGACAGGAGAACACTATGAGGGCGGGCATTGGTTGGGTACGTTCGCGGTTTACATGTTGACGGCGAGCGGCGGGGGAATGTGCGTGTGGTTCACGGGATTGCCATGCGCCGGGAAGACGACGCTGGCACGACGGCTGGGCGAACATCTGGAAGCGCTGGGCCGGCGGGTGTTGGTGTTAGACGGCGATGAGATCCGCAAGCATCTTTCGGCGGACCTGGGTTTTTCGGGCAATGACCGGCACACGAACGTGCTGCGGGTGGCGGAGAAGGCGCGCGAGATCGTCGAAGCGGGCGGCATCGCGATCTGCGCTCTGGTGAGTCCCTATGTTCGCTCCAGAGATGCGGCGCGCGATTTGGTGGGCGATGGCCGATTTATCGAGGTTTATGTGAATACGCCGGCGGAGATTTGCGAGGGGCGGGATGTGAAGGGAATGTACCGGCTGGCCCGCGATGGGAAGATCAGCCATTTCACGGGCGTTGACGATCCTTACGAAGCGCCGCCGCGGCCGGAGCTGGTGGTCGAGGGATTTGGAAAGGAGCCGGCCGAGGTGATCGCGCCCATTGTGGATGAAATCGAGCGCCGGGCGCCGAGTTAGGTTAGCGCCCGCGGTCCATGAGAAGATAGTAGTGGCGTGGCAGTAAGAGTTCAGGTTCCGAAGAAAGCCGCGGCCGTCCGTTTCGTTCTGCATCCAGCGGGCAAAGTCATACTGGCTTTGCTTGCGTTGGCAGCCACGACCGGGCTGGCTATTTTCACCTTCTACTACGTGAAGTATTCGCGGCGCATCGACGCCAAGCTGGCGGCGGGACCGTTCGCCAATACTTCGATGCTGTTCGCCGCGCCTAGGACGCTGTCCGTCGGCGATCATGCCACTCCCCAGGAAATCGCGAACGAGCTGCGACATAGCGGATACAACGAATCGTCGAACAACCGGATGGGGTATTTCGCGGTGAAAGCTGACGAGATCGATATCTATCCGGGTCCGGATTCCTATTTCAAGCGGGACGAAGGCGTGGTTAAGTTCGCGGGCGGCAAGGTGGCGCGAGTGATTTCGCTGGCGGACAACACGGACCGCTCGGAATACACGCTGGAGCCGGAACTGATATCGAGCCTATTCGATAAGAATCGGGAGAAGCGGCGACTTGTGAAGTACGAAGACATTCCGCCGGTGCTGGTGCACGCGGTGGTGTCGGCGGAGGACAAGCGATTCTTTCAGCACTCCGGGTTCGATCCGATACGGATTGTCCGGGCGGCGTACATCGACATGCGGGAGCATCGCTATGCGCAAGGGGCGTCAACGTTGAGCCAGCAACTAGCGCGGAGCCTTTGGCTGGATAGCGACAAGACCTGGCGACGGAAGATTCCGGAGATGCTGATTACGCTGCATCTGGAGCAGAAGCTCAAGAAGGAGCAGATTTTCGAATACTACGCCAACCAGGTGCCGCTGGGGCAGAGGTCCAGCTTCGGCATCCGGGGATTCGGAGAGGCGGCGCAGGTATTCTTCGGCAAGGACATCAGCCGGTTGACGTTGCCCGAAGCGGCGACCCTGGCGGGATTGATCCAGCAGCCGAGTTTTACGAACCCGTACCGGTGGCCCGAGCGCGCCAGGCAACGACGCAACACGGTTTTGAAGCTGATGTGGGACAACAAGTACATCGGCGACGAGGAGTACAAAGAGGCGGCCGGCTCGCCGCTGGTGCTGGCGAAACAAGGCCCGGAATCGACTGACGCTCCGTACTTCGTCGATCTGGTGAACGACACGCTGCTCGACAAATTTCCGGATTACAAATTCCAGTCCAACACGTACCGGGTATACACGACGCTCGACCTGAACCTGCAGCGCGACGCGGCGGAGGCGGTACGAATCGGGATGGAAGAGGCCGACAATCGGATTAAGAACAGGAAGAAAAAAGATCCACACTATCCCGATCCGCAGTGCGCTCTGATCGCGTTGGATCCGCAAACGGGCGAGGTGCGCGCGCTGATTGGGGGACGCAATTATGGAACCAGCCAGCTTAATCGGATACTGGCGAAGCGGCAGCCGGGATCGTCGTTCAAGCCTTTTGTTTATGCGGCGGCGCTGAACACGGCGCTTTCGGGCGGATCGCTGCTGCTGACGCCGGCGACGATGATTCAAGACGAGCCGACGACTTTTTGGTTTGACGGCAAGCCGTACGAACCGAGCAATTTCGAGCACAAGTTTTACGGCGCGGTGTCGTTGCAAGACGCGATGGCGCACTCGCTCAACGTCGCAACCGTGAAGGTGGCTGAGGAGACCGGCTATGGCGCGGTGGTGGATCTGGCGCGGCGGGCCGGTTTGAATCTGGACATCCAGCCCACTCCCGCGGTTGCGCTGGGAGCTTACGAAGTGACGCCCTTGGAAATCGCCGGGGCTTACACGATTTACGCCAATCAAGGGGTCTACTCGAAGCCGTACTTCATCAGCGGGATCAGCAGCGACCACGGCTCGCAGATCTTCGACACCCAGCCGGAACACCGGGCGGTGCTGGATCCGCGGGTGGCGTTCTTGATGGACCAGCTACTCGAGGAAGTGGTGCGCAGCGGGACGGGCGCGGGCGTGTGGGGGCGCGGCATCAATTTTCCGGTGGCGGGCAAGACGGGCACGTCGCACGACGGATGGTTCGCCGGCTTTACATCGAAGCTGATTTGCGTGGTCTGGGTGGGCTTCGATGACAATCGTGAATTGAACCTGGAGGGAGCGAAATCGGCGCTTCCGGTTTGGACGGAGTTCATGAAGCGGGCGCACGAACATCGGGAATATCGCAACGTAAGCGAATTCGAGGCGCCGGCGGGGGTGGTGAGCGTGGCGATCGATCCACAGTCGGGACAGATTGCGACGGCCGCCTGTCCGAAAGTGCGAACGGAGTATTTCATCGAAGGCACGCAACCAGTGGAGACCTGCCAACTGCACGGCGGCGGCGGGACGCAGATTGCGGGCTGGGACACCTCGACGCCGCGTCCGGCCGGGCAGGCCGCCGGCGCGCAGGTGGTGAACACGGGGCAGCAGCGGGTGGCGCAAAGTTCCCCACCGGCCGCATCGGATGCGGGGCAGCAGCCGGCGGAGAAACCCAAGAAAAAGGGCTTTTTTGAGCGTTTGAAGGGGATTTTCAGGTAGGGACCCCGGCTCCCAGTCGGGTAGTGCGAAACCTGCTAGTCTATTAACCAATAGCACCAACTTGCGAAGTTGGCCGTCTATGTTTCGTTCGACGCCGATAATCCGCAGGAGGCAGGCCATGGTTTCAAGACTTTGGTTAGCTGCATTGACATTGACAGCGGCTCCCGCTGTTTCCAACTTACAATCTCAACCGCTTTGGGCGCGAAGCGATTTTCTGGGTGATTCGCGGACTGGACCGGTCCCCGGGGCGCAATCGCAGAAGCCAACCAATCTGATTTCGCCCGAGACGCGCGGCGACATTCTGATGGCGCGGAAAATGTATTTGGAGGCGGCGGAAGCTTATAAGCAAGGCCCCAAGGACTCGGCGGTGTTGCTGAACAAGACCGGAATCGCTTTTCATCAGATGCTGGAACTGGGGACGGCGGAGCGATACTATCGGCTGGCCGTCAAAGCGAACCCTCAATATTCGGAAGCGATCAACAATCTGGGGACGATTTACTACTCGCGTAAGAGTTATCGGCGCGCGATCACCGAGTACAGAAAGGCGCTGCGCATCGATCCGAAGGCTGCGTCGGTTTGGAGCAATCTGGGCACCGGTTATTTTGCGCGGAAGGACTACCCGCACGCCGAGGAGGCGTGGCAGGAGGCGCTGGCGCTGGATCCCGATGTCTTCGAGACCCGCAGCACGCAAGGGGTGCTGCTGCAAGAACGCAGCGTGGAGGATCGCGCCAAATTCCACTATCTGATGGCGGAAGGTTACGCCAAGAAAGGCATGGCGGATCGGGCGCTACTGTACATTCGCAAAGCGCTCGAGGAGGGATTCAAGGATCGAAAGAAGCTTGCAGCCGACCCCGCTTTCGCCACTCTCAAGGAACTTCCGGAGTTCAAGCAACTGCTGGCGATGGAGCCGCGTGTTCTTTAGGCGGTTCAACGGTTCCTGGTTCAGCATTACTCTTCTGACATTGACCCTGGCTGGATGCGCCCGCGAAGCAGCGGGTCCCAGTCGTCTGGCTGTTGTTCCGTTTGAAAACCAAAGTTCAGATTCGGAGTTGGACGGCGCCGGGCGTGGGGCAGCCGCGGCCCTGGTCTACGATCTTGCGGGCGCGCCAAACCTCTACGCGGAGACCGTTCAATCGATAAACGGCGCATATGACATGCACGCCTCGCGCGTGCTGGAGGGTTATTTTTCGGAGAACGGCGGGCAAGTGGAGCTCCACGCTACGGTGGAGGATGCGCGCCTGTCGAAGACAATCGACAGCATTGCATTGAAGGGTTCGGCGGCCGAAGGTGTGCTTCCCTTGTTGAACCAGCTAGCCCGAAGGTTGAGCTCCCAGGCACGCGAAATTGAGGCCGGGAGTCCGGGGGCTTTCCGGGACTATGAGCGCGCGTTGAATGCAGCGGACCGTTCCACGGCGGCCAAGGATCTGGAAGACGCGACGAAGGCGGCCCCGAAGTTCGCGGCGGCATACATCGATTTGGTTCCGGTGTTGCTGGCCGAGGGGGATCGGAACCAGGCCGAAAAGTTCATCCAAACGGCTGAGGCAGCGCATCCGGATGCAATCGATCAGGCGCGATTGGAATACTGGGCGGCTTCTGCAAGCGGCGACGCGGGCCAGCGGGAACAGGCATTGCACAGACTCACGCAGGCGACTGCGGCAGATTCGCGAGTATTCCGGGAGCTGGCGGAAATTGAGCTGAGGCGGCGAGATTATTCCGCGGCTGCGAGGGATTATGAGCGGGCAGCGCAGTTGAATCCCGACGAGCCGAGGGGCTGGAACGAACTGGGCTATGTGCTGGCCTATGCGGAAGATCTGGCGGGGGCGCGCCGGGCACTGGACCAGTATCGGGGATTGCTTCCCAAAGGGGACGCCAACGCCCTGGATTCGCTGGGTGAGGTGAGTTTCTATCTGGGTGATTTCCAGGCGGCGGAGAAGCGCTTTCTGGAAGCGAACGAGCAGAATCGAGCGGAATTCGGGGGCGCGGAGTTGTTGAAAGCCGCCGAGGCTCAGTTGATGCAGGACCGTCTCAAGGAGGCTGACGCGCTGTTTCAAAAATACGACGGGGTTATTGCGGGCGCTCAGCACTTTCGAGCGACCTACCAGTTCGCGCAGTGGGAGTTTCTGACGGGCCGCCGCAAACTTGCGATTGAGGGGATGGAGAGAATCCTTCCGTCGCTGGATGCGGACGCGCGTTCGGCGGCTCTCTGCCAGCTTTCGATCTGGAAGCTCCAGACGGGCGATTCCAAAACGGCGGTTGAACTGGCGGATCGGGCCGCGGAGACGGCAGTTAGCGCGCGGTCGCGGGGCATGAGCGCGCTGTGCCGGGGGGTGGTCAATCCGGGCGGCGGAAGCGGGTCGCGAATAACGAACGCCTACGCGCTGCTGTTCGCGGGGAAGTTTTCCGAGGCGACGCCGCTGCTCGAATTGCTGTATCGAGAAACGAATCCGCTGGAGGACGCGCAAATCCGGACTCTGTTGGCGTGGGCTTACGTGGAAACCGGTCGCACCGCGCAAGCCGACCGGCTACTGCGGATTTATCCGATTCCGCTTTCTTCCGGCGAGCCGATGTTCGCATCGATGATCTTTCCGAGGTACCTCTTCCTCCGTGGAACCGTTCTCGAAAAGCAAGGCAAGCGAGCCGACGCGAAGCGAAGCTACGAGTTGTTCCTCAAATACGCCGGCGACGTGCCGGACGTGTTCGGGGACCAAGCCGCGGCGCGCCGGAATCTTGGGGGTTTGTAAGAAGCTCAAGCGGTGGTTTTGACTTCCCAGGGTTTTGGAGCGGCGCCCTGATCGCGGTGCTCGACGCGATCGTACAAATGCAAATCGGAAGTTGTGCCCAAGCCCTGGTTGTATAAGCTGGTGAGGCCGAGCCGCTCTTTCAGATCGTCCTCGAAGGCATGCAAAGCCTTGAGCTGAGTAGCTTGGGCGGGCACTTGCGCGCCGGCGGGAGTTCGCCAGAACACCTGGTAGCCGGCGTTGACCAGGAGGCCGATCTCATGGCCGATCAGAAGTCCGGCGCGGTTGACGTGAGGGTGCTGGTCCGGTTGGTCTTCGACGATGGCGGCGATGCCGTGGCGGGATACACGGGCGCACCGCGAGTCCAGAGACTCGGTTGTGAATCCGAGCGTTCTCAAGCTTTCAATTCGTTCCGCGAACGTGGACTCGTGGGGCTTCTCTCTCCGGAAGAACATCTACCTACTATAATGCCAGAGTGCCTTTTCTCTTGTCGCTCGACGAAGGAACGACCAGCGCGCGCGCCGCGCTCTACGATGAACGGGGACACCGGCTGGCGATGGAGTCGACGCCCGTCGAATGCTTTTATCCGGAACCGGGATGGGTGGAGCAGGATGCCGAGCAGATCTGGCGCGCTCAACTGGACGCGACGCGACGGGTTTTGTTGAAGGCCGGCGGAGAGTCGATTGCGGGCCTGGGGGTCACGAACCAGCGAGAGACGACGGTGGTGTGGGACCGCAGGACCGGCGCGCCGATCACAGCGGCGATTGTTTGGCAATGCCGGCGCACGGCCGGGTTTTGCGCCGAACTCGCTTCCAGTCCAATGGCAGGCCGGATTACCAGGAAGACCGGATTGGTGATCGACGCGTATTTTTCCGGCAGTAAGATTCGGTGGATTCTGGAGCATGTTCCGGACGCTCGCCGGAAAGCGCTGGATGGGGAGCTTCTGTTCGGCACGGTGGATACGTGGCTGATTTGGAAGCTGACCAATGGGGCGGTGCACGTCACGGATTATTCGAATGCGTCGCGGACCATGTTGATGGACCTGGAGCGCGGCGAATGGGACTCCGAACTGCTGGAGACTCTGAGCGTGCCTCGCGCGATGTTGCCTCGGATGGTTCCCTCGAGTTGCATCGTGGGGGTGACGACGGGCGAACATTTCGGGGCGGAGATTCCGATTGCGGGAATTGCGGGCGATCAACAAGCAGCCTTGTTCGGGCAAGCCTGTTTTCATGCGGGGCTATCGAAGAATACTTACGGGACGGGGTGCTTTGCGTTGATGCATACGGGATCGCGGCGGCCGGTGTCGGCGAATCGGCTGCTGGCTACTCGCGCGGCGTCGCTCGGCGAATCGCAGTTCGCGATAGAGGGAAGCATCTTCATCGCGGGAGCGGGGATCCAATGGCTGCGAGACAAGCTGGGTATTATCCGAACAGCCGCGGAGAGCGGGGATCTGGCACAAACCATCGCGGAAACGGGCGGTGTTTATTTCGTACCGGCATTCGTCGGCTTGGGAGCGCCGCATTGGGATTCGGCGGCGCGCGGGATGCTGACGGGAATTACGGCGGCCACGGGACGGGCGGAGATCGCGCGTGCGGCGCTCGAAGCGATTGCGTACCAGACCAGAGAGTTGGTGGAGTGCATGGAAGCGGACAGCGGGGAGAAGCTGAAGGAACTTCGCGTGGACGGAGGAGCGGCCGCGAGCGATTTCCTGATGCAGTTCCAGGCCGATATCATCGGCAGGACTATTGTGCGTCCAGTGGATGCGGAAACCACGGCATTGGGGGCGGCATATTTGGCGGGACTCGCGACCGGTTTCTTTAGGAGTCTCGGCGAGGTGGAACAATTCTGGCGGGCTGAAAAAGTGTACCAACCCGCGATGAACGCGGACCAGCGTGAGAGTCTTTACGCGGGCTGGAAGAAAGCCGTGGCGCGCTGCCGGTATCAGGGCTGACGGCGCAGGTGCTTGTCCAAGAACTCGGCGGCGGCGTGATAGGCTTCGAGCCAGCGTTTTTCAGTCAGGAAGCCATGGATTTCGTCGGGGAAGATCAACTCATCGAAATCGACGTGCTGCTTGCGCAGCGCTTCTGCGAGCAGAACGGACTCGTGGAACGGTACATTGCGGTCATCGTCGCCGTGGATCAGCAGCACTGGAGAGCGCCAGGTGCTGACCGATGCGAGGGGTGAGGATTCGAAGGCGATTCGAGCGACATCGACATCTTTGCCAGGATTGTAGGCGCTGACGAAGTTGGATATGGCGTTGTTCCAATCGTGGACGCCGTGAAAATCGACGCCCGCCGCAAAGAGGTCGGATGCGCGGGCGAGTCCCAGGGCCGTGAGATAGCCGCCGTAGGAACCGCCCCACAGGCCGATGCGCTGGGGATCGACATCAGGACGGCCGCGCAGGTACAGGCCGGCGCCGAGAACGTCGTTGTACTCGCTCGCTCCGGTGGCGCCATAGTTGAGGGCTTCGCGGAAATCGAGACCGTAGCCGATGCCGCTTCGATAATTGACGGCGAGGACAATGTAGCCCAGGCTAGCCAGATACTGGTTCATCCCGTAGGCGTTGTGATAGTAGTCCATGTAATGCCAGCCGAGGAGCATCTGGCGGCGGGAACCACCATGGAAAAAGATCAGGGCGGGGCGCTTTTCGCCGGGCGCGAGGTCGGGTGGCAGGAAAACCTGGGCGTGGATCCGCATGCCGTCGGCGGAGGAGATGATCACCGGTAGCGGGGCCAAGAGCGCGGCGGCCGGGAACTCCGGGGGAATTGAGTCGGGTGCGAGATCGCGAACGTTTGCGTTATCGATCTTGATTGCGGCGCGCGCCGGGTTTCTGGCATCCGAATGAAGCATGACCACTGCGTGGCCGTCGCTGGTGTCGAGCGGGGACCACTCGATGCCTTCGCCTTGTGTGACGGGAGTCAGGTTCTGGCCCGTCACGGAAACGCGCCAGAGGTGCCGGCGATCGATATCGTTTTGGTTGGAAGAAAACAAGACAGCGCGTCCGTCGCTGGATAGCGATACGTGCTCGATTTCATATTCGCCATTCGCGTTGAGCGGAGTTGGGACGTCGCCGAGAGTTGAGACGGAGTAAAGGTGCATCCATCCGGTGCGTTCCCATGGAAAGACGATACGATCGCCCGCGCCCCAGAGCAACTGGCTGTCGGCGACCATGGAGTGGAACGCGCTGCCCGGGCCCTCGGAAGCGCGCCAGAGTTCGCGGCCCTGGCCGGAATAAGCATCGGCGAGGAGGATAGACCAAGGTTGAGCAGCGCGGACCGGGCCGAAGGAGAAGGCGCGGCTGGAAGCGGCGATGCGGAGGAAGGCGATCCGCTTTCCATCGGGGGCCCAGACTGGGTTGGAATCGCGATCAACGCTGGGGGCGAGGTAGACGAGGCTCGGGGTGGCGTCATTGTAAACGGCGATGAAGGCGTGGTCGCCGCGGTTGGTGACGAACGCGAGGCGGGCGCCATCGGGAGACCAGTGAAGCTCGTCGGCGTGACCTTTGGCGTGGATCAATTGCGCGGGCTTCGCCGTTTCATCGAATGCGACGGACCAAACCTCGCCTTTGTGAAGAAACGCGACGCGATCGCCGTTGGGCGAAACGGCGGGCGAATTTCCTTCCGCTAATTTGCGCGGAGAGCCGCCGGCGAGCGGGGCGATCCAGATATCCTGTTCCACGCCTTGCGTAAGGCTGGCTGGGTTCGGATCTTCGCGCAGCATTTCGAAATCGCCGCCGCGGACGAAGACGATGGAACGGCCGTCGGGCGTCCAGACGATTTGCGCGATCTCCTGGCCGTCGTCGGCGTGGTAATTCGTGAGCCGGCGGCCTTTGTAATCGGGCGCTTCGGCGACCCAGATGTTGCGGACACCATGTTGATCGAGAACCCAAGCCACGGCTCCGCCCTTCGGCGCGACGGTAAGGTCGCTAGGGAAGGGCGCGCTCATGATTTGTTCGAGCGTGAATCGCTTGGCCGACGCGGCGAAGGAAACCGTGCAAACGAGAACGAGCGCAAAGGAAATCCGTGGAGTCATAACCTAGTGTTATACACTGAAACGCAGATTTGGAGGGTTCTCTATGTTGAGTTATTCCAAAGGCCCCGACGCTCCGTTGAGCGCCGAGACGATCTCGGAGGCTTTTCAAAAGACGGCGCTGCGATTTCCAGACCAGGATGCGCTGATCGTCCGACATCAGAACGCTCGGCTGACATTTCGTCAGCTTTCGGAGGAAGTGGAACGGACGGCGCGCGGGCTGGCCGGGCTAGGGCTTAGAGCGCACGACAGGGTCGGCGTATGGTCGACCAACTGCGTCGAGTGGATTCTGGTGCATCTGGCGTGCGCGCGAATCGGGGCGGTGCTGGTCAACGTCAATCCGGCGTATCGCGCCTACGAGCTCGCGTTCGTGCTGCGGAAGTCGGGCATGAAAGCGCTGTTTCTGTGGGAGCGAGACGGGCGTTCCGATTATCGGGCGATCCTGGAAGAGTCGATGGCTGGAGCGACGTTGCCGCTGGAGCACGTGATCTATTTCGGCAGCGAATCGTGGGAGCGGATGTTGGCGGGCGGGACGCAAATTGCGGGGGAGCGTATCGCGGCGGACGACGTTACGAACATTCAATACACTTCCGGCACCACGGGTTCGCCGAAAGGAGTGCTGCTTACGCATCGAAATCTATTGAACAACGCGACGGTGGTTCAGGCGGGCATGAAGATTACGGAGAGGGACAAGATTTGCGCGCCAGTGCCTTTGTATCACTGTTTCGGATGCGTGGGTGGAACGCTGGTGTCGGTAGTAAGTGGGGCCACGCTTATTCTCCCCGCGCCGACGTTTGATGCGCTGGCGACGATGCAAGCGATTCAAGAAGCTCGGGCGACCACGATCTATGGGGTTCCGACTATGTTCATCGGGGAACTGGAGCATCCCGAATTCCAACGGATCGACTTCAGCTCGCTGCGAACGGGCGTGATGGCGGGCGCGCCTTGTCCGATCGAAATTATGAAACGGGTGGTGTATGAAATGCACTGCCCCGAGATGACGATCATGTACGGGCAGACGGAAAGCTCTCCGGTTATTACGATGTCCAGCGTGGACGATAGTCTGGACCGCCGCGTGTCGACGGTGGGACGAGCCTGTCAAAACACCGAGGTCAAGATTGTTTCGCCTCTTACGGGCGAGACCGTGCCTGTAAGTGAACAGGGAGAGCTGTGCACGCGCGGGTATTTGGTGATGAAAGGATATGATCAGGAGCCGGAGGCGACCAGCCGGGCTATCGATCAAGATGGATGGCTGCACACCGGCGACTTGGCCACGATGCGCCCGGACGAATGTTTCCGCGTGACAGGGCGAGCCAAGGACATGATCATTCGAGGCGGCGAGAATATCTATCCGCGTGAGGTAGAGGAGTTCCTTTATACACATCCAAAGGTGGCCGACGTACAAATCGTCGGAGTTCCGGACGCAAAGCTGGGTGAGGCGGTGGCCGCATGGATCCGGGTGAAGGAGCCCGTCAACGAAGAGGAGATTCGCGAGTATTGCCGCGGTAAGATCGCGCATTTTAAGATACCGCAATACATTCGGTTTGTGGACTCTTTTCCGATGACGGTAACGGGGAAGATTCAGAAATTCCGGATGCGCGACTTAGAGATTCACGAACGCGCGCTCCAGGCCGCGGCCGAGATACAGACTGCTTGATGGGTAGTTACTTGGAAAATATAGGGTGACAGAAAATCGCGCGGAATCCGTTTAGTGTTTTCAACTATTTGAGCCAGAGCGTTTGGCGGTCCGGTTAAGCCGGCTGATAAATTTGGGCCAGGAGAGAGTTGTTCGCGGGCGCTTCCGCAAGGGAGCGCCCTCTTTTTTGGGGAGTAGATGCCGCGAAGCGTGGAGAGCAAGATCAAGCAGGGGGGGAAGGGCAAGGCCGCTGTAGAACCCAGAGGGGGCCGGAAGAAGCGGGTCGCGGAGATGCTGGAAACAATCGAGGGCCAGCTCAAGGTGGAAGACATGAAAGTCACATTGGGAGATTTCATCCGGCTGATGCAACTCGAACGGGATTTGGATCAAGATGAGCAGCCGAGGGAAATCATCGTTACGTGGAAAGATCCATCGGAGATAAGCGCTGGGTAGAGATAGCCTACGCGCCTCTTCCGTCCCAACTTAAATTTCATAATTCGACGGCAAGGTTCAAGGGTCTTTCGGGGCCCATCGGGTCGGGGAAGAGCCAGGCTCTGTGTCAGGAAGCTATCCGGTTGAGTTACTTAAATCAGGGACGGCAGGGGCTGATCGGCGCCCCGACTTACGCATTGCCGCTGTCACTTGGGTTGCGACGCAGCATCCGCATTGCATAGCGGCGGCCCCTTCCTCAGTTCGCTGGCCATTCGCGCTACAGTGAATATTCCTAGTGATCTCAGTCCAAAACATCTCCAAGGTTTATCGTCTCTACCATCATCCTCTCGATCGTCTCCTTGGCAACTTTCGAACCGACAGTCGCCGTAGCGCCGACTTCTGGGCTCTCAAGGATGTCACCTTTCGAGTTGAAAAAGGCGAGGTCTTCGCCATTCTCGGTCCGAACGGCTCGGGAAAAAGCACCCTGCTGCAAATCATAAGTGGCATTCTGCGGCCGACCAGCGGGCGCGTACTCACCTCCGGCAGAATCGCCGCGCTATTGGAGTTGGGCGCCGGCTTCAACCCCGAGTTCACGGGCCGCGACAATGTCTACTTAAATGGCGAAATCATGGGACTCACGCGTAAGGAAATGGAGAGAGCCTTTCCCGAAATTGAGGCCTTCGCCGAGCTTGGAAGATTCATCGATCGCCCTGTGAAGGAATACTCCAGCGGAATGTACGTCCGGCTCGCGTTCTCCACCGCCATCCATGTGGATCCCGAGATTTTAATCGTTGACGAAGCATTGGCGGTCGGCGACGCCATTTTCGCCAGCCGGTGCATTCGAAAATTCGAGGACCTCCGCCAGAAAAAAGTAACGGTACTGCTCGTCTCCCACGACCTCGGACTCATTAAGCGATTGGCTGATCGAGCTGTCTTCATGCTCGAAGGGCAGGTCGTTATGGAAGGCACGCCCAAGGATGCCGTGAATCAATATGTCGGTTTTGTCTTGGATCGTGAACGCGCTTCCAGGCCCGCGGTAACCGGTCTTGACGAAAATATCGCCGCGAAAAGCAGCTTTCGTCATGGCGATGGCGCCAGCCGAGTCGTCGATGTCCAATTAGTAAATGGCGCTGGCGCGCCTTGCCGCGCTTTCCGCCCGGGAGAAGCGCTCGTTGTCCGTATCCTCGCTGTTTTTAATCAGCCGGTCACTAACCCTGTAGTCGGAATTCTTATCCGAAACCGGATCGGTCTTGATGTGTTTGGCACAAACTCCCGCTTAGAAGGCATCGACCTCGGAACTTTCGAAGAGGGCGAGGAACTGGAAATAGAGTTCGAGATGGATTGTCTCTTGAGCCGCCAGGAATATACCCTCACCGTGGCGACTCAGTATTCGAACGGACTTAGTCAGGACTGGATGGATGACGTGCTCGATTTCCAGGTTGTGGACACGAAAGATGTCGCGGGCGTACTCAATTTGAACGCTCGCGTGCGTCACCGCAAGCTAGTCGCGGCACGCGACCAGCAACCCAGCGGTCTTGTCCAGCCATGATCTACGCCGTCGTCTTGATTGCCGTCGTGGTCACATTGTGCCTCGTGACCATCGTCAAAACGCGATCTGTCCGAACGCAAGCCGATTTTCTGGTTGCCGGGAGAAAGCTGCCCTGGCCGGTGTTGGTGTTCACGCTGCTTTCCTCCTGGATTGGCGCCGGTAGCCTCTTCGCCGGCGGCGAAAACGCCTACCGAAATGGGTTCGCCGCGCTGTGGCAGCCTGCCGGAGGATGGCTTGGCCTCATCGTGATTGCCCTCATCGCGGGCCGCGTCCGCCGGTTCGCTCAGTTCACCGTCCCCGATTTGCTGGAGGCCCGCTACAATGTCGCCGCGCGAGTCATGGGCGCCATTGCCATCGTCATCTCCTACACCGTTATCGCGAGCTATCAGTTCAAGGCCGGCGGCGATATCCTCAATTTGATTTTTCCATCGCTCTCTCGCGGCCAGGGGATGTGCGTGATCGCAACCTTCGTGATTCTCTTCACTGCCGCGGCGGGAATGGCGTCCATCGCTTACCTCGATCTGGTCATCGGGGCGTTGGTCGCGGCCATCGTCCTCATTGCCGTCCCCCTGCTTCTCCACCGTGCCGGCGGATGGACTCAGGTCGCAGCCGCTTTACCCGCCTCTCATTTTCAACTGCTCGGAAATCTCAGCCTGACACAAGCATTGAATTTCACGATACCCACCATGCTGCTGCTGGTAGGAAATCAGGGCATGTACCAGAAATTCTTTTCCGCAAGGTCGGAACGCGATGCGAGACTCGCTGTCTATGGCTGGATCGCTGGCACTGTGCTCCTGGAAACGCTGCTGATAACGATGGCGGTGATCGGAAGCACCCTATTTCAAACTACTCGTCCGCGAGAAATCATCCCCATCACCGCCTATCGCGGCCTGCCGTCCATCGTAGGCGCGATCTTGCTCGGCGGCATTTTTGCTAAAGTAATTTCCACAGCCAACAATTACTTGTTCTCACCAGCTACCAACCTCATCCACGACGTCTACGGAAGATTCATCAACCCTCAAGCCTCCGAGCAACGCAAGCTCGCCATGTCCAGATTGATCGTCCTGTTGCTGGGCTTGTTCGCCTTGCTCCAGGCAACCCGATTCGAATCCATCTTGAATGCGGCCATCTACGCTTACACCGTCTACGGAGCTGCCGTGACGCCCTCCGTATTAGCGGTGTTCTTTTGGGAGCGCGTAACCACGGCCGCTGCCATCACGTCCATCGCGCTCGGTGCGGGGCTAACCGTCGTCCTCAACGTAGCCGGGTACGAATTAGCAATCTATCCCGCCTTGGGCGCATCTCTATGCAGCCTGATCGCCGTGAGTTACTTGACGCCCGTCCCTCAGCCCAGGCAGTGGAAACCGTTCTTCGAGAGTTAATCATGCAAATCGATGAGATCCAAAAAGCATTGCGCGAAGAAAAATTGGATGGGTGGCTTTTCTTCGACCACCATAAGCGCGACCCGCTCGCCTATCGCATTTTGAAACTGAATTCCCCGGGAATGGCGACGCGGCGCTGGTACTATCTGATCCCTGCTCACGGCGAACCCAGAGGGCTGGTGCACGCCATAGAAGCCGGTTCTCTGGCTGGCTTGCCTGGATCGATGCAAATCTACTCGAGTTGGTCCGCGCAACGCGACGGGATCAAGCAACTGGTTGCGGGTTGCCGGCGCATCGCCATGCAATACTCGCCCGATTGCGCCATCCCCTACGTCTCGCTGGTCGATGGAGGCACGCTCGAATTGGTCCGCGCCGCTGGTGTCGAGATCGTGACGTCCGCCAATCTCATTCAGCTTTTCGAAGCCCGCTGGTCCGGCGATCAGCTCGAGATGCACCTCGAAGCCGGCCGCCGCGTCGATCGCGTGCGCGCCGCGGCCTTTCAGAAAATAGGAGCCGCGCTCGCCGCTGGAGATTCCATCACCGAATGGGATGTTAATCGATTCATCCGCCGCGGTTTCGAGCAAGCCGGCCTGGTCACCGATCACGGCCCCATCGTCGCCGTCAACGCCAACATGTCCAATCCGCACTATGAGCCCGAGGCAGAGTGCAATCAGTCCATCCGCAAGGGCGACGCCGTTTTGATCGATATGTGGGCCAAGCTCGATCGCCCCGGCGCGGTTTTCTATGACATCACCTGGACCGGTTACTGCGGCGTCGCCGCGCCTTCCGAGATTCAGAACATCTTCGAAATCGTCCGCGATGCCAGGGACCGCGCCATCCACAAAGTCGAAGACGCAATCTCTCACAATGAGACGATCCAGGGATTCCAAGTCGATGACGCCGCCCGCGGCTACATCCAGGAAAAAGGATTCGGCCAGTACTTCATCCATCGCACCGGTCACTCCATCGGCGAAGAAGTTCACGGGACCGGCGCCAACATGGACAACCTCGAAACACATGACGATCGCCGAATCATTCCCGGAACCTGTTTCTCCATCGAGCCTGGCGTGTATCTTCCCAATTTCGGAATCCGTTCTGAAGTGAATGTCTACGTCGGCCCCGCTAAGGCCCAGGTCACCGGCGAAATTCAGCGCCAGCTGGTAGCAATTTAATCCAATCTCAACAAGCTGAATCGCTTCAGATAGTTCCAACCCGCTTTCGGCCATCTCTTCGCCCTCCATGAGACCCATAGGAATTTTCGATTGGACCCATGCCGGGCCCCGAGCCTACCCTGTGTTATGGCAACCTTATATGCTATGGAGCCGCCGGCTTCTCAAGTCACCCTGCTGCATCGAATCAGCAGCATCGTCAGCTCTGAGGTTTCGCTCGACGAAATGCTCGGAGAAATTATCGGACTCACCGCGCAGGTCACCGAGTGCGATGCCTGCCTGGTTTACTTGCTGGACCGCGACACCGACGAGATAGTGCTGCGCGCCTCCCAGGTGCCGCACGCCGCGGCGCTCGGAAATCTCCGCATCCAGATGGGCGAAGGCGTCACCGGCTGGGTGGCCGAGCACAAATCCGTTGTCGCGCTCTCTTCTAATGCCGCCGCCGATGCCCGCTTCAAAAGATTTCAAGCCTTGATCGAGGACACGTATGAGGCGTTCCTCTCTGTTCCGCTCATCAGCGCGGGCGACATCATCGGCGTCATCAATGTCCATCATCGCGAGGCGCATCGTCACGGCCCGGATGAAATCGCCCTACTGACCTTCGTCGGCGAACAAATGGGCAATGCCATAGCCAAGTCCATTCTGGCCGATGCCAACGCCCGCCTCCTCGAAGAAACCGCCGAGATGAAGCGTCAGCTCGAAACGCGCAAACTCGTGGAGCGCGCCAAGGGCATCCTCCAGCAAAAGTTCGGATTGACCGAAGAGGACGCCTATCTGCGCCTGCGCAACGAAAGCCGCCGCCTTCGCCGCCCCATGAAGGAATTGGCCGAGGCCATCATTCTGACCGAGGAACTCAGCCGCAAGACCGAACCGAGCGCCTGAACTTAGCCTCAACCGCGGTCGCGCCCCGATTCCGACCCAGTCGCGATAAAGTGATTGAAGAGTGACGTTGTTTAAGTTCCTGTCGGTCGCTTTCCTGTTGTTCGTTGTGGGAGTCTGTTTCAACACTTCAGCCCGCGCGCAAATTTCATTTCAGACGCCGCTCACATCGGCAACCCAAGGCGGCCCTGTGGCGATCCTCGCGGCGGATTTTAACGGCGACGGAATTCCGGACTTAGCTGTGTCCGATACCGGATCGATGGTGGTCGCGATCTCGCTCGGAAACGGCGACGGGACTTTCAAACAAATTGCCGCCTACCCGATAGCCAGCGGCTGCGCATTGGCTTCTCTCTTCGTCGGCGACTTCACGAGCGACAATAAGGCCGATCTGTTTGGCTTCTGTCTTCTCGGCAACCAGGTTGTTGTATTGCCCGGCCACGGCGACGGAACGTTTGGAGCGGCCATTTATTCGCCCCTGCCCGGGCCCGCTTTCGCCGGCGACCTTCCTTTCCTAGGGATCGCCGCGGGATTGAATGGGACCGTGGGCGACTTCAACGGAGACGGCAAGCTCGATTTCGTCGTGCCCGTGGCCGCCGATTTTTCTTCCTTTCCGCCGCAGACCAATACATTTTTTGCGCCCGGGAAAGGGGACGGAACGTTCGGAACGGCGGTGCAGCTTCCGCAAGTGAATCAAGCGGTCACCGTTGCTTCTGGCGATTTCAATGGTGACGGCAAACTGGATCTTGCTTACTTGACCGCGCAAGGCACCAGCGGCTTCTCGTTCGGCAAGAAGTCCATCACGGCCGATGATCAGATGCTTGCCATAGCACTGGGAAACGGAGACGGAACGTTTCAGGCGCTATCCACTTATACGTGGAAGGGTGCGCTCTTCTCGCTATCGGCAGTAGACTTGAACGGCGACGGCTTTCTGGATTTGCTTTCGGTGGGCGCCAGTCCAGCGGCTTCCGGAGACCAGTCGCCCATATCAGCCATCACCGTGATGCTTGGCGACGGCAAAGGAAACTTGCAACCGGGTTTTACCGCCGAAGATCCGTTGAACAATATCCCAGTCAGCTTTTGCCTGGCCGACTTCACCGGGACAGGCGCCTTGGATCTCGAAGAAACCTTCTCGCAGATCGCCTCCTTCGGCAAGGATTCGGAGAGTGCGAACACCACGCTAGGACTGCGTCCGGCCGATGGAAAAGGCGGCTTCGGGACCCTTCAAACGCTCACCGGTCCACTGGAGATCTATCCATTCGCTTCTGTCTGCGCCGATTTTAATGGAGACGGATTAACCGACATCGTTTTTCCCGGCCTCACGTTCGGAGGCGTCCTCAGCGCGTTCAAGGAACTCAACGGCGCCGCGGGTCTGCCGCAGGCGATGGCGAATTTGCCGGGGGGCTACTTGTACCTCTTGCTGGACGCAAACCCCGCGCCCGCCCGAACGTTCAGCAACGCGAATGGCGCTAGCTTCGTGAACGGCCCCTTGGCTCAAAATTCCATTGCGACCGCTTTTTGGACCGGCCCCACCAACGTGAGCGGGATCGGCGTGAACGTCCAGGATTCGACGGGCCAAACCCGAGTAGCGCAAATCTTCTTCGCTTCTTCGACGCAGATCAACTATTTGATCCCCAATGGAACCGCTCTTGGACAAGCCACCGTTACCATCACCGGAGCGCCAAATCCTTTTTCGGCTCCGCTAAAAATCGTCTCCGTTGCGCCCGGCGTGTTCGGCGCCGGGGGCTTTGCCGTCGGCGATTTCGATACGGTGGACGCGAGTGGGAAGCAGACGTTCACGAACTTGGTTTTTGCCGATGCGTCGGGCACTTTGCACACTACGCCGATTGACGTTACGACGGGAGAAGTTGTCCTTACGCTCTACGGCACGGGCATCCGGGGCCATGCCAACGCGGTCACTGCGACGGTGGGATCGGTCACGTTGCCCACCGGCTTCGCGGGTGCGCAAGGGCAATTTCTCGGCGAGGACCAGATCAACATCCAATTGCCCTCGAGTTTGGCGGGTTCCGGTTTAGTGAACGTCATCTTGAACGTGGATGGCCAGACCACGAATCCCCTGCAGATTCAAATTCAATAGCGACGGCTCGCCTAGAATGCTGCCGCGCCCGCCTCGGCCACGGCGTGATCCTGATCGCCCGAGCCGCCGCTCACTCCAATCGCGCCCACCACCTTGCCACCTTTCTTAAGCGGAATTCCTCCCGCGAAGATCATGATCTTTCCGTTATTGGAAGCGTGGATTCCAAAAAACTGCCCGCCCGATTGCGAATGGGTGGCCAGATCCTTGGTCGAGATATCGAAAGCTCGCGAAGTGTAAGCTTTCTTTTGGGAAATATCAATGCTGCCGATCCAAGCGCCATCCATCCGGATGTGCGCCACTAGATTCCCGCCTTCGTCCACCACGGCGACGTTCATCGGCTGGCCGATCTCTCGCGCCTTCTTCTCCGCCGCGGCGATCACTCTGCGGGCGTCTTCTAAACTGGCCATCAAGGTCCTCCAATTTCGTCTTGCGCCGCGCATACGCGCGCTTCACCAGTTTGCTGTCGTTGGAAAACGGAAGTCAAATGCCAACTGCCAGGATTCCTAACGACGCCGCCGACTCTCCGTCTTCGCCGCGTCCAATCGCGCGGCCAGTTTTGGAAAATGGGGTTCGTGACCGGTCCATCTCAGCTGGTCCACGTCGTCGAACAGCGGGATATCGGTCCGCAGCGTGGCCAGCGTTCTGAACAGCAACGCTCGGTCTCGCTGCTCTGACAGCGTATGTGCAAGCGCGCCCGCGTTGGCGGCGTTCACGCGCCACTCGCTCCAGTCCGCCGGTATGGATTCGATATGGCCATATTTCGCCAGAACCGCGGCCGTCGACTTCGCGCCCCACCCCGCCAGGCCCGGATAGCCGTCGGCGGCGTCGCCCACCAGCGCAAGATAGTCGGGTATCGACTCCGGCGCGACGCCGAATTTTTGGATCACGCCGGCTTCGTCGCGCGTCACGCGGCTCCGGCGATCAAGCTGGACGATTCGCGTGCCCCGCACGCACTGCGCCAGGTCCTTGTCCGGCGTGCAGATGATCGCGTGGTCCACTCGCGCATCCCGTGCCGCGGCCGCCGCCCCGGCAGCCAGCGCATCGTCGGCCTCGAACTCCACCATCGGCCAGACCACCACGCCCGCCGCCGATAGCGTCTCCTCCAGCAATGGGAATTGCGCCAGCAAATCGGGATCGATCCCTTCGCCGGTCTTGTACCCGGGCCAAAGCTCGTTGCGGAACGACTCGATGACGTGGTCGGTCGCCACCGCGATGTGCGTGGCTCCGCCCGTGATCATTCCCAACACCGATGCCAGTACGCCTCGGACAGCGCCCACCTCGCACCCATCTTGATCGCGCGCCGACGGCACCGCATAGTAGTGCCGGAACAACTCGTATGTGCCATCCACCAAATAGACGTCCAGCGCGCGCCTCCAGAAAATTCTATACGACTGTATACTGTAACGTATGTCGGCTCAGCCGCAAACTCTCCCCGCCCATGCCGGCATGCTGCAAATGCTGAATGGCGCTGCCGTCGCCGGCGCCGTCTCCTGTCTCGCCCAACTTGGGATTCCAGATCTCGTCGAAGCCGGTCCGAAATCGGCCGAGGAACTCGCCTGCCAGATCGGCGCCAATCCGCAAGCGCTCTCTCGGCTCCTGCGCGCCACCGCCTGCGTCGGCGTCTTGTCCGAAGGCCCCGACGGAAAGTTTTCCGAAACGCCGATGTCCGCTATTCTGCGCAGCAATGCGCGTCCCAGCCTGCGTGCCTTCGCGATCATGGGAGGCAGGGAGTGGCACGGGCGCGGCTGGTCCCACCTGGAATATTGCGTTCGAACCGGCAAACAAGCCATAGACCAGATTTACGGCGCGCACATCTTCGAATATTTCGGCCAGCACCCCGAGGAAGCGCGCATCTTCAACGACGCCATGACGGACATCTCCATGATTGATAGCCCCGCTATCGCCGAGGCTTACAATTTTGATGGAATCCATTCCATCGTGGACGTGGGTGGCGGCCACGGACTCCTGCTGGCGACCATTCTTCAAAGGAACCCGCATTTGAGAGGCACGCTTTTTGATCTGCAGCGAGTTATTGACGGAGCTCCTGATGGACCGCTGAAGTCCGTGATGGATCGCTGTACCCTCGCGTCCGGCGATCTGTTTTCTTCGGTTCCGGCGGGCGCCGATGCGTACATCATGAAGCACATCATCCACGACTGGCCGGACGACGCATGCATCAAGATCCTCCGAGCCTGCCGAAAAGCAGTGAATCCAGCCGGCAAGCTTCTCGTCGTTGACCACGTGATTCAATCCGGCAACCATTTCGCGCCAAGCAAATTCGTCGATCTGCAAATGCTGATATTCCCCGGCGGATGCGAGCGCACCGAGCAGCAGTTTCGCGACTTGTGTGCGTCGTCTGGCTGGCAGTTGACTAGGATCATCCCCACCGCGGCCGCCGATTCCATCGCGGAAGCGGTCCCAGCTTAACTTGCGCTTTGCGATCGCCGTTGTCGTTTTCGTCGCCGCAAGCGCTCAGGCGCAGGTGCGCGGCGTGGTTCAGGACGCTCGCGGATCGCCGGTCGCCGATGCTCGAGTGGTGGCCCATGGCTCGGTCGAAAAAACCGACAAGTCGTCCATGAGCGCCGCCGACGGATCGTACGCGATGACTGACCTCGCGCCAGGTCATTACCAATTCAAAGCGACGAAGCGAGGTTTCTCCGATTCATCTGTGGCGGAACGGGATCTGGCCGCCGGCGAAACCCTGACCCTCAATCTCACGCTCCCGCCAAACGCTGGATTTTTCAAGAGGCTCTCCGAAGCCTACGCCCAAGATTGGCACGGCGCTTCCGACAACGGCACCGAACCTCCCCGCCGCGCCTTGCCTTCGCCGCTGAACTCGCCGCCGTTCCCCAACTCCGACTGGTCCTATGGCGGGTCGCCTGAAATCGGCGCGCCCGATACCAACGTGCCCCCGCTCATGGAAGCCCTCTACGCCGGCGCGAATGGCGACGCTTGGGAGCAAAGCCGAGTAAAAGTGTATGGCTGGGTGGAAGGCAGCCTCAACCTCAGCACCTCGCACGATTCGAATTATCCCTCCGCCTACGACATCTTCCCCAATCGCATCGAATTCGACCAGGCGGTGCTCTATGTCGAGCGCATTCCCGACTCGGTTCAAACCGATCACTTCGATTGGGGTTTCCACCTCACGGGACTCTACGGCACCAGTTATCGTTTCACTACCAACCTCGGATATTTCAGCTCGCAGTTGCTCGACGACCATCGTCAAAACGGCTTCGATCCCGCGCTCGAATATGCGGATCTATATTTCCCTCAGCTGGCCGAAGGAATCAACATCCGCGTCGGCCGCTTCATCTCAATTCCTGGAATCGAAGCGCAACTCGCGCCCAACAACTACGTCTACACCCACTCGCTGCTGTATTCGGTGGACCCGTTTACCGACTCGGGCATCCTGGCAACCATCCGGCTGAATGAGCGGCTGCTGCTTCAACTGGGAATCACCGCCAGCCACGACGTAGCGCCCTGGACGCGGGACGCGCGGCCATCCGCGACCGCCTGCATCAGCTATACGTTCAATCAAGGCAATGACAATCTCTATCCTTGCCTGAACGGTCTCAACGACGGCAAGTACGCCTACAACAATCTCCAGATGTTCGACGACACTTGGTACCACAAGTTCAGCGCTTCGTGGCATATGGCAACCGAGGCCTGGTACATGTATCAGCGCGGCGTGCCCAGCGTCTCGGGTCCGGTGTTGCCGGAAAAAGGCACGAACGGTGCGTTCTGTTCCGCGGGTGAAATTCGATGCTTCGCGCCCGAATGGGCCATGGTCAATTACGTCGAAAGGCAGCTCAACGCAAAGAACTACCTCTCGATTCGTACCGACTTCCTGGATGACATAAAAGGCCAACGAACCGGCTACAAGAACCGCTACGCCGAGGAGACTCTGATGTGGGGACACTGGGTGGGAAGCACGGTTTTGTTTCGCCCCGAAATCAGGTTCGACCACGCCTTCGATCGCGCGGCGTACGACGACGGAACCCGCAAGAACCAATTCCAACTGGCGATGGACGTAATCTTCAAGTTCTGAGACAGCTATTTCCTGGAACGGTAGGACATGCCGTAGCAGCCTGTGGCAGAAGTCTTGGACAAGCTGAAGCATGTCTTACAAGCCTTGTAAGCGCTTGATGGACACCGTGGGACATGCTTTAGCTTGTCCTGTCCGGGCCACAGAGAGACTTCTGCCACAGGCTATTAGACGGTGCTGAATGTGAAGATCTTCACCCCACGTCGAGCAACACCTTCACTTGTGCTGCTGTCGTTGGGCGTGGGCGAACTGAATAAGCCGCTTGATCTGGGCGACCGATAGAGTAGGGAAGCCCTCATGAATTTCCTCGATGCTGTCGCCGAGATCGTAGCTGTTCACAATGGGGTCCGGCATAATGCGGGTTCCACGCACGACGGGGCGACCCGATACCTTGCCGGGAACTTGTTCGATCAGTTCGCAAGCTATCCAGTCGATGTCCGAGGTCGTATTGAGCTTAGCCACGTCCCACTCTCTCTTTCATCGTAAGCGTTTTGCCACAAAACGGGGGAATCGCCACACCAGGGCGAAGCACTCCTCAAGGTAAAGATCCCGTTATAATCAAGACTTCTTGCCATCGCGAACCGCTTCCTACGCTGCCCACTGGCGGGGCTACGTATTCCTATTCGACAAGAAACGCTTTCCGACTTACGGCGCCGCTCCGGGCCTTCGCTTACTGCTGATCTTCATTGCGCTCGAAGGAGTGATTGGTCCGCGACTCGCGCTCTTTAGCTGGCTCCACATTCCTCTGCCGCCGGTATGGCTTCGAATACCGATCTTGCTGGGCCTCGCCTTGTTGTTGGTCCGGTTCGTAGCGGGGCTGAAGCTGTCCGAGATCGGCCTTTACCGCTGGCGCGATTGGAGTGTCACCGAGAAATCATACTTCGTTCAGGTGTTCGTCATCGCGAACCTCGTATTTTCCGTGCTCCTCGCGGACCGCTTGCGGATGATCTTCGCCGAGCCGGATCTTTTGAACCGCGTGTTTACGGTTTTCCTCCCGTACGTCCTTTGGGGCTTCTATCAGGAAGTGATGTACCGCGGCATTCTTCAAACCGAACTTGTGCGGCGCTGGGGGCGCTTACCCGGAATTCTTGTCAGCAATTGTATTTACACCTTCGGCCCGCTTCACTTCTATCACTTCGCGCACACCGATCCCGCTCTCCCGATTTTCGCCGGTATTTTCGCCATCGGCTTGTTCTTCGGATTGGTGTTCAATAGTTCAGGCAATCTGTGGATGATCGCCATCCTCCATGGCATCGGCAACGCATATATCGAGGGCACCCAGCTACCCTGACGTCTATCGCGTTAGTAAACTGGAATGAAGATGAGCGGCACCCGGCACGACTCTTCCCGGCACAAGTTCGTCAAGGGCGTGGTGGCCGCAGCCGCGGGCACGGAGGGATCCATAATCGTGGCACAACAGCGTGGATCCATAAAAGGCTTCGACCACGTCGCCCTTCCAATGCTGAATACCGAGGCGATGCTGGCCTTCTATCGCAGTCTTGGATTGGAGATCGTCGAGAGCGCCAACGCGTGTTCCGTCTACGTCGGCGAACAGATGATTAATTTTCACCGCCCGGCGCACTGGCAGAGCGAGACGTTCACCTTGCGCGCTCCCGCCGCCAAGCCGCCGTGCGGCGACCTGTGCTTTGTCTGGGACGGCACGCCGGAATCCGTGAAGGCGATGCTCGACCGAGCGGGAGCAAAGATCATCGAGGGGCCGGCTCCTCGCCAAGGCGGCCGCAAGAAGGTCGGTTCCAGCGTGTACGTGCGGGACCCGGACGGCAACCTCCTCGAGTTCATGATTTATTAGCTTCCCGCCTTACCCCAACCCCGCCATAACCTTCCGCATCTTCGCGTGCGCCAGCACCACATCCGGGTCGCGCTGCAGCGCTTCGAAATATCGCCTCGCAAACCCCGTCCCATCTTCCTTGGGACCCAGCAGCTCCCCCGCTTGCGCGATCAGTCGCTCCGCGTCAATCCCGTTAGGAGGCTCCTTGGCGTCCAGCGTCTCGTCGATCTGCACGATGAATTCCGACAGCTCGTGCAGCCACGCGAACCAAGGATCGTACAGCACCAGCTTCAGCAATTCGC
>Ga0302325_10002713_pt1 | contig 42612 bp, 38 predicted proteins | sample Palsa_T0_2_FD_201948 | JGI IMG/M metagenome (GOLD analysis project Ga0302325, IMG submission 201948) | Peat permafrost microbial communities from Stordalen Mire near Abisko, Sweden - Palsa_T0_2 | ecosystem: Environmental > Terrestrial > Soil > Palsa > Peat permafrost | place: Sweden: Abisko... | reverse complement strand
ACATGAAAGCGCGCGCCGGTTAGCTCGGCCGGCAGGATATCGCGCGCCACCATCACATCTTCGGAACTGGCGGGAATGCCGCGCAGTCCCAGCCGCACCGACTCAAAGCCTTCGTGCATGTCGCCGCCGCCGCTCAGGTTCAGATCTTCGCAATGATCGATCACCGGCAGATCGAAGGAGCGCGCGAATTCCATGGCGCGGCGCATCACGCGGGCGTTCATCACGGGGCGTCCGTCGTCCGAGATGGCCACTATGCCCGCGGCTTTCATGGAACCGATGGCCGACAACTCTTCGCCCGCGCTGTTTTTGGTAATGGCGCCGATGGGGAAGACGTTGGTCACGGCGAACGCGCCGGTTTCGATGGTTTCGGCGTGCTCGATGCGTGGCTCCCGCAGGTGCACGTGCATGTCGATAAAGCCGGGCGCCACGATCAGTCCGGTGGCGTCGAAGATCCGCGCGCCCGGCGCTTCCAGACCCGCGCCCGCGGCGGCGATCACGCCGTCCCGTATCAGAATGTCGGCTCGCATGTCGGTGGCCGAAGCCGGATCGATCACGCGCCCGTTCTTGATGAGGAGTGGAGACATCAGCCAATCACCCGCTCGATGGCGGAGATGGAGCGGGTGCTGGCTTACTAAGGGTGGCGGCAGCCCCGGAAGTCCGCAATTACGCCGCATTAATAGCCCGATGCGATTACTCTCTTAGAAAGACCGGGAAGGGTTCCAACAACTCCTGAAATTCCTCGCAATAGACGCGCTGACCGTTGGCGTGAGCGCGCCAGGGGCGGCGGCGGAGTCCTGCGGGGTCACAACCCTCGTGCCCTGAAGGAAGTCGTGGATGGCGAATCGCGGACAACAACCCATGATAATTACCGGCCGAACCCAAAAAAAGGGGGTATCGACGCGAACGACGCGGCGCACGCCGTTGTGGACAGGTTGCCAACAGTTGCCAACCTGCGGGCCGATCGTCAATCGGCCCATTTTGCGCCGATATCCAGGACTCACCCGCCGCCCATAATGCGCGCCAGCCAGGCATCCGCAATAGGCCTGGCCTGCGAAGGAAATCGGTGGCCGCCCTCCAGCATATGGAACTCTACGTCCGCGGCGCGCAGGCGCAGGCGCTCGGCGTAACGCTCGGTCAGCTCCGGTTTGTAGAACTCGTCCTCCCGGCGCGCAATGTGCAGAACGGCCGCCGTCACCGGGTGATAAGGACCCTCCTCCCAATTGCGTGGAATGCCGCCGCAGATGCCGATCACGCCGCGGATTTCGCCGGGATGCGTGGCCGCGAACCGGTAGTTCAACCCCACCGGCTGGGAGAACCCCGCCAGAATGCGGCGGGAGACCGGAATGCCGTACTCGCGTCCGGCCTCGTTCAGGACATGCAGCAGCATGTCGTGATGCAGGCGCACGGAGGAATCCGGGTGCTTGTTCGTGACCCAGCCGTAGCCCACCTCGCTGGTTCCCTGCCCAAGGAAGAACTGGTTGGGGCCCTCCACGGCCGCGATCGCGTGCCGCGGGCCCAGCATGCCGGCCGTCAGGCGCAGCATCGCTTCGGGATTGGCGCTAAAGCCATGTAGCGCCACCACCAGCGCCGTGCGCTCGTCGGCGGCCTCCGGCGCGCGTACCAGGTACCGGCAATCGAGACGCGCGGTGAAGCTGTAATGACGGGTGTTTTCGAGGGTCATGGCGGTAGGGTCCGGGCTGGCGGATATTAACGAAATCTTCAACTTGATTTCCGCAGATTTGAGGTTATCATAAGCTAATTCGGTCATGAGCGCCGCAGGGTCGCCAAGCTTGCGATTTGGGTGAGGCAGCTCCCAGACCAAACAAGGGGCAGGGCATCGCAATAGATGCCGGAATACGGCTCGGAATGGGCCGTCGGCGCGCCATCCAGGCGCGATCGTGATCGTGCGGCCAAATGGAGGAACAATAACGATGAGTTCACCGACGCGTCATATCAAGCAGGTCGTCTATTTCCTTTTCTTCGCGAGTTTTGCGCTGCGCGCGCCCATGCCCGCGCAGGATGTTTTGGGCGGCATCACCGGCACCGTGAAAGACGCCACCGGCGCGGGAGTGCCGGACGCCACCGTGCGGGCCCGGAATATCGATACCAACCTGGAAGTGGTCCAGCACAGCCAAAGCAATGGTTCCTATTCCGTGGGTAATATTCCGGCTGGCAACTACCGGGTGACGTTCACCAAAGAAGGATTCGAAACCGAAACGCACACGCAGGTGCTGGTCAACGCGAACCGCACCACCACGGTGGATGGCGACCTCAAGGTGGGCACGGTCGCCACCACCGTGGAAGTGACCGCTACGCCGCTCATGAACCAGGTGGACACCACCAACGGCTACGTGGTCGATCAGTTGACCATCCAAGAAACGCCACTGGGGACCGGCAGCTTCACGCAGTTGGCGATCCTGAGTCCGGGCGTGCACGCGGATTTTCTCGGTGGAGCCGGCAGCAACTCCGGGCTCGGCAATCAGGCCATCTTCGCCAACGGGAACCGCGACACCAGCAACAGCTTCTCCCTGAACGGCGTGGATACCAACAATCTCTTCAATGGCAATTCCACTAGCCAGGTGGGCGAAAATCGCTTCGTACTGAATATCGGTGAAAACTTCGGCGCCGGCGGCGCGATTCAGACCAGCACTTCGGTTTACGGAGCCATCGGCCAGGCGCTGCCTACGCCACCGGTCGAAACCATCCAGGAAGTTTCGGTGAACACGGCCATGTACGACGCCACGCAGGGCGCGCATAGCGGCGCGCACATCAGCGTCATCACCAAGTCGGGCACCAATGAACTGCATGGCATGCTGTACGAGGACTTTCAGAACAGCGTGATGAATGCCGCCCCGTTTTTCTATAACGCGTCCCCCGCCATCACCACCAAGGACCCGTTCCTCGCCCGCAACCAGTTCGGCGTGAACTTGGGTGGGCCGATTAAGAAGAACAAGCTGTTTTATTTCGTGGCTTATCAGGGCGTGCGCCTGGCGGATGCGGCGGACGCCACCAAAGATGAGGACGTGCCCATCGGACTGACCAACGACCGCAGCCTGCAGGGTATCGTGAACGCGATGCAGACGAGCTATGGCAAGACGATTACCACGTCGCAAGTCAACCCCGTGGCGCTCTCCATGCTGCAGGCCAAGCTGCCCAATGGGCAGTACCTGTTCCCCAGCGCTCAAATCACGAATCCAACCACGGCGAACGCGCTGGGCTATGACGCGGTGGTAGAGGGGCCTAACGCCACGTCCAGCGTCAATCAAGGCATCGCCAGCATGGATTACAACGTGAATGAGATGGACCGCCTGACCGTGAAATATTACTATCAGAACGATCCCACCACCAACCCGTTTGGGGCGGTCGGCGGGCTGCTCGGTTTTCCGCAGCAACTCGCCGCGGGCAGCCAGGTGGGCGCCATCAACAACACCGTGATCCTGAGCCCGTCCCTGACCTGGCAGCAGCACGCCGGATTCACGCGGTTGCAGGCCTATTCGCAGACCCAACAGCAGTTCACGCCGGGCGACTTCGGCATGAGCTTGCTGGGCGCCACCAGTTTCCCTCAAATCGAGATCTCCGACGCCTTAGGGAGTAATCTCTTGGAATTTGGACCCAGCGTGAGCTTCGGCAACGCCGGAATGTACCAGAATCAGTGGGAGCTGGGGTCTACCATGAATTGGGTAAAGGGCCGCCACACCATCGCGATCGGCGGCACTTGGGCTCACACGCAGCTCAACATCATCAACAACAACACCGAGTCGGACACCCTCGGCTTCAAGAGTTTCCTGAATTTTGTGGAAGGCGTCGTCCGTACCGGTAGTGACTCGGCCGCGTTCCCCGACGCCAACGCCAGCCGCTACTACCGTTCGGACACCGCGGGTATCTTCGTCAACGACAACTACAAAGTTCTCAGCAACCTGTCATTGACCCTGGGACTGCGTTGGGACTTCGACGGACCCCTCACGGAAAAATACGGAAGGCTGGCAACTTTCAATCCCAGCCTGTACGGCTATGACGCCTCGACCGACACGATCACCAGTTCCGGACTTGAAGTCGCCGCAAACAATGCGGCGTTCGGCACCGCCGGCGCGAACGACTCGCTAGTGACACAGCGCCAATGGGGTTTGGCGCCGCGCATCGGCCTGGCATGGACGCCCAAGCCGAAGTTGACCGTGCGTACCGGCTTCGGCATGTATTACGACCGCGGCGAGTTGTTCAGCGAGTTCTCGCCCAGCGCCGGCTTCGGATTCAACGGACCGTTGGGCGTAACGCTTGAGCAGCCTTTCGTCACGGCTATATTCGCAGGCAAGGGAGCCACCCTGGCCACGCCGTTTGGAACCGCGGCGCCCCCGCCGCCGCCCCAAAACGCCGCGGCGTTTCAGGCTTTGCTGCCGAACCTCAACGACACCCTGAATGGCAACTATCCAACGGGTAACCTGTTTGGACCGTTCCTGATTGGCGGCTACGATGCGAACAACAAGCTGCCCTACACGCTCAATTGGACATTCGATATTCAGTATCAGGCGTCGAATAGCTGGCTCTTCAGCGCCGGATATGTCGGCAACCATGGCGTACACGAAATATTGCCGATACCGTTCAACCAGCCGGCGATTGCCACTCCGCAAAACCCGGTCAATGGTCAAACGTATTCTTACGGCGGCGTCACTCCCTTGTATCTCAATCTGGAACCGTACGACCCGGCGCCTGAATATGCCGGGAACGCGCCGGGCCGCGTCCCTTATATCGGCTATGACATGAACTCCGTTTTGTACGAGGCCGAAGGCATCTCAAACTATAACGCGCTACAGCTTCAGGCCCGCAAACGTTTATCCAATGGCCTGCAGTTCACAGCTTCTTACACCTGGTCCCACTCGCTCGACGAACAAAGCGGTTTGGGTTTGTTCTTCACCGGCAACAATCCGTTGAATCCTAAGTCGAATTATGGTTCTTCGGACTTCGATCAAACGCATGTGTTTCTGATCAACTACAGTTACACGCTCCCTAAGGTGACCTCGAATCGGTCCCTAGGCTATCTGGTGAACGGATGGACGATCGGCGGCCAGACAGTGGCCCAAAGCGGTCAGCCTTACAGCGTCTACGATTACTCGGGATCCGTCGCCAGCTTGTATTACGGATCGAGCGATTACATCACCAATCCCATTGTGCCGCTGCTGCCCGGGGTGACTGCGAAGCAGGCGCAACTCCAGGGCACTACGGGCATCAACGTGAATAACCCGGTGCTCAATGCCGCCGATTTTGGTCCGCAGTTCCTGACGCCTGGTCAAGACGGTGTTCCTCCGTGCGACTCATCGGGATGCGACGTGTATGAATCGGTTTACGGCAACACGGGCCGCAACCTGTTCCGCGCGCCGTTCCAGGTTCGTTTCGATATGAGCCTTGCCAAGGAGTTCCAGTTTGGCGAGCGCTACCATTTGCGTTTCAACTTCGACGCGTTCAATCTTTTCAATCACCCGGATTTTGACGCGCCCAACAACGATGTCGATTTCTTCCCCTATTACGAGGGGCCGCCTTCGATTCCGCCGACGGGAAGCCTGGGCTACATCCAGCATACGATCGGCAGTTCGCGCTTCCTGCAATTGTCGCTGCACCTGTCGTTCTAGTAGGACGGGCCTCCTGGCCTGTCCGCGGTGCTACAGTCGGAACATGTCCGGCTGGAGCCCGAATCAGTATCTGAAATTCGCCGCAGAACGCACCCAGCCCTGCCGCGACTTGGCCGCGCGCATCGCGGTAGCCAACGTGCGCCGCGCGATCGATCTGGGGTGCGGGCCGGGGAACAGCACCGCCGTGCTCCGCGAGCGCTGGCCGGATGCCGAATTCACCGGGCTGGATAGCTCGCAGGAGATGATTGAGCGCGCCCGCCGCGAGTATCCCCGCCAACAGTGGATACAGGGCGATATCTCCGAGTGGGCCGCGGGCAATCATGACGCAAGCCATGGCCAGTTCGATGTAGTGTTCTCCAATGCCGCCTTGCAGTGGGTCGACGGTCACGCGACAGTCTATCCCCGGCTGCTATCGCGCGTGGCGCCGGGAGGCGCATTGGCGATACAGATTCCAGGAAACATCGATGCGCTGCCTCACCGGCTCATGCGCGAGGTGGCCGCAACCCCCGAGTGGAACCGCCGGTTCCCTCCAGGAAAAGTGTGCGAGTGGCATCACCACGAAATGGAGTTTTACTATGACGTGCTGGCCCCCGCCACCGCGCGCCTGGACCTTTGGGCCACCGAGTATCTCCACATCCTGCCGGATGCGGAGGCCATCGTCGAGTGGTACCGGGGCACCGGATTGCGGCCCTTCCTGGCGGTTCTCGAAACCGATGCGGAGCGCCAGCGCTTTGCGGCCGACTACCTCGCGTCGCTGCGGCCGCACTATCCGCCCCGCGCCGCCGGAGGCGTGCTATTTCCGTTCCGCCGGATCTTCCTGATCGCGTATTCCGCATAGTGGGGCGGACGCCCCCGTCCGCGCGCGACCCCCAGGTCGCGCTGTCTGGCCCACGTCACTTGAAGCCCAGCTTGCCGATGCGGCCGCCAGGGCCCACCGCCCACGCCGCATAGCCGCCCGCGGCGCCGATTGCGTTGTACGCGCCGCTCTCGAAACGCGTCCAGCTCCGGCCTCCGTCACGCGAAATATCGGAACCGGAAGTGCCCACCGCGATCCAAACCTTGCGGCCGCCGAGAAACGCCACGGCCGAGCGGTAACCGTTGGGATGCGCTCCGGCCGGCTCGGCCCACGTCCGCCCGCCGTCCGAGGTCATGGCCAGGTTACCGGCCATGCCGGCGGGCTTGCCGTAATCTCCGCCGATCGCCACGCCGTGCCGCGCGTCCGCGAAGGCCAGCGAAAAGATTCCCGCGCCTGCGCCATCGTGGCGCAGCGGCGTTCCCGCCACTTCCCAATGCAAGCCGCCGTCGGTGGAATGAAACACGCGGGCGCCAGAGGGTCCGCCCGTGCCGAACCACACCTCGCGTTTGCCGCGCACCAGCAGGCAGGAGTTACTGGCGGCAAATGCGCCTTCGTTCGGCAACGCCGGCGGCAACTTGCGGCGCTGCCACGTCTGCCCGCCATCCCCGGTCGTCAGGATGACGAACTGCCCATCCACCGGGTCGCCCAGCACCACGCCTCGGCGCGCATCCCAAAATGCCAGCGCATCGAAGAAGCCGCCCGCGTCGGGATTGGTGTATATGAGCGGCCAATCGGCGCCGCCGTCGGAGGTCCTGTAAATGCGGGATTTCGCGCCCGTCCCGCTGCTCATCAGCCAGGCGGTACGGCTATCCAGTGCGTGTACGCCGCGGAAGTCCAGATCGGCCGCGCCGGGCACCACGGCGGCGTGCCAGGTGGCGCCGCCATCCAGCGTGCGCAGATATGCGCCACCCGTTCCGCTGGCCCAAACCACGGCCGGGCTGACGGCGCTCACACCGCGCAATGACGCGGTAATGCCGCTTACTTGTGCGACCCACGTTTGCGCCGGCGCCTGCGCCCAGGCCACGGAGGCGGCCGCGATAACCGCTGCCCCCACCGCGGCTGGCTTCCACCGCCATGCCACGTCAGCCCTCTCCATGAAACGGGTTGAAATCCGTATTCGTGTCGAACACGTCCACCCCCTCCCGCCGCTTCAGAAAATTCACGATCCAGTACGTCGCCGGCGTGGCTGCCACTTCATACAGCACCTTTGCCAGATAGCCCGAGACGATCAGGTTGGCGATCAGCCCGGCGCTCAGGCTGCCTCCAAACGTAAGCACCGTCACCACGAACGTATCCACCGCCTGGCCGATCACCGTCGAGCCGACCGTGCGCGTCCACAGATACCGCCCCTTGGTCAGCAGCTTCATTTTCGCCATCACGAAAGAATTGGCGAACTCCCCGCACCAGAAGGCCGCCAGGCTGGAAGCGATCAGCCGCGGCACGAAGTTGAAGACCTTGGCAAAGGCCGCCTGACCCTCCCACCCGGGCGCGGGCGGCAGCCACACCGTGACCATTCCCATGACCGCCAGCAATGCGGAGGCGAAGAAACCAACCCAGATGGCGCGGCGCGAAGCGCCATATCCGTACACTTCGGTGAAGACGTCGCCGAAGATATACGTGATCGGAAAGAACAACATCGCGCCGCTGAAGCGGAACGGCCCCACGGCGGTGATCTTCTGTCCCACCAGGTTCGAGATCAGCAGGATCACGACGAACGTGTGCACCAGAAGGTCGTAGTAGCGGAAGCGGTGGCTGTTCATTCCCGGCTCACACAGACGACCGCCGCTCCCACTGGACCGAGTGATCGGAGGTGACGGCGCGCGTCTCGGCCGGCGAATCCGTGCGGAAATACGACCACGGGCCGGGGATCCACGGATAGCGCTCGATGACCGACTCATCCACGGTGACGCCCAGCCCTGGCGCGCGCGGCACCAGCAGGTCGCCATGGTCGATTTCGAGCGGCTCCTTCAGGATTTCGGCCGCCAGCGGAAACGGATACATACCTTCGCGCCCCGCCGCCGAATAACAAGGATACTCGAGCCACTCGACCACGGTTTCCGCCCAGCAGACGCCCAAATGCGCGGCCGCAATCACCTCCAGCGCCGTCCCCCAACTGTGGAAGGCGAACCCCAGACCGGCGCGCGCGGTTTCGCCGATCAGGCGGCGGCCCATGGCGAAGCCGCCCTGGCAGCATACGTCCATCTGCACGTAGTCGACGGCCTGGCGCAGGATCAGGTCTTGATAGCGCTCCTCGCTGGGCTCGTGCTCGCCGCTGGCCAAAGGCAGGTAGTCCTTTTCTCCAAGACGCTCTTTCAGGCGCAGATACGCTTCGTGATCGTCCGGCGGCAAAGGTTCTTCCAGCCACGCCACGTCGTACTCCGCCATCTCGCGGGCCAGGCGCGCCACGGTTTCGAAGCTATAGCTGCGGTCGCCCATGCGCCACCACGTGTGCGCATCCACCATCAGGTCGAAGTCCGGACCTACGGCGCGGCGCATTTGCCGCACGGTCTCCAGGTCCGCCTCGGGGCCCCCTGCCGGCCGCATCTTGTAGGCGCGAAACCCCAGGTCCGCGATGGCGGCGGCCTCGGCCGCGTAGCGCTCGGGCGGCATATACATCCCGGCGCTGCCGTAAAGCCGGATGACGCCGCGCACGCGGCCGCCCAGCACCTCGGAAAGCGGCACGCCCGCGGCCTTCGCGCATAGGTCGAAAAGGCCCACTTCCACGGCGCAGTACGTTTTGGCGGCGGCGGCATCCACTTCGGGCTGTCCCATAAACTGGATGCGCAGGGCGTCGGGGTCCGCCAGGGTGCGGCCTTCCAGAAACGGCCGCACCAGGCTTTCGACGATGTCTTGGGCGCGCTGGCTGCCCGGACCGGGCGCGTATCCCACCAGTCCGCCATCGGATTCGATGCGGATCAGCATGGCGTCGCGTTTGAGGATGGTGCGCTCGCCGCCAAAGAACGGCAGCCGCACCGGTTCGCGGAACGGATAGGAGAGCAGGAAGGATCGCACGCTGGAGATAATCATCGAATCCAGCACAACAGGATAGCAGGTAGGCCGGACATCCTGGCCTGGCCTGCCGGCCTGCCCGCGAATCTAACTGAACTGCAACCAGGCGATGGCGATGGCCATGAGCAGCGACGAAACGAACGGGATACGCCACTTGCGGCCGGAATCCTTGGGCTTGAAAAGGATGACCGGAGGTTTCTCCTCCAGCTTCGGTTCCATAACGATCTCTTCTTCCACGGCCACAGCGGTTGCCACGGGCGCCGTGGATTCCTGCTGGCCCGGTGGGGCCGGCTCCACAACTGCCTCCGGCGCCTTCGCCGCCAGCTCGGGCTTGACGATGAAGGGCCGTTCCGGATCTGGCTCAGCGCTGGCTTCAGGCTGGGGTTCCGGCGCGGGCGCCGTAAGTATGGCCGCGGCGGGCTCCGGCTCCATATGCGCTGCCACTATGGGTTCCGGCTCGACCCGCACCGGCGCCGCCGGTTCCGGTTCGAAATGTGCCGGTGGCGTGGGCGGCGCCGCGGCAGGCGCCGGCACCGCGTGTATTTGAGCGGCCGCTGGCGCGGGCTCGTGCGGCGTCGTCTCGCGCGGCGTCGTCTCCCGCACCACCCGCGGCCCGGGCTTCTCGAACAGTTGCCCGATGCCGGCGATCAGGTCCAGCACGCTCTGTTCGGCGCTGGTCGATTTTTGCCGCAAGCCGCTGATCGTTTCAAGCGATTGGAATACCGCCGGCGGCGCTTGCGCTTCGCGCTGTTGCAAGCGGATCTCGAGGGCTTGCCAAACCCGTTCTACGGCCCGGTCGACGGTCTCCTCCGCGCTGCTTTGCAGCTTCTGCTCCAGCGCTTGTACGCGGGCTTCCAGAAGGGACGCGTATTGCAGGGCCTTCTCCAAGTCGGGCGAGCGATCCGGTGTGCGGGCTTCCAGATCGTGGATTTCCGCGGCGAGTTTGGCCTCGAGCGTTTGCCGCAGCCCGGCGACGGCCGAATTGATTTGGGCGGGAATATTTTCCTCCGCCTTTTCCGCCCGCAAGCGGGATTCGAGCTGATCGATCTCGGTGCGGTGCCGCGCCTGCAACGCTTCCATTTCCGCGGCTACGCCGGCCGTGATCCGGGCAGCATGTTGTTCGAGGCCGGACAGGTGCTCCGCCGATTGGCGGCCGCTGGTTTCGAGCCGGGCGTCCATGGCGGCCAGGTCCGCTCGCAACTGCGCCACGCTCTGCTCCAGAGCCGGTGTTTTGGATTCTGCGGCCAGTTGCTGGCGGAACTGCTCCTGCGCCTCGCCGATGCGCGCCTCCGCCTGCTGGTTTTGTGCGCCCTGACGCTCCTCGATACCCTGCAGCTCGACGGCCAGGCGGGCATCCAGGGACTCCCGCACGGCGTCCACGATGGCCTTGATCTTGGGCGGTAGCTCTTCCTGCAATGCGGTCAGCTTCTGGTCCAGCGCACCGACCTGTTCGGCGTGACGCCGCAGATTGTCGTCGACTATCCCCCGGAAGTCGCCGGCGCTGGGCATGTCCGCGCGCAACGCCGCCAGCGCCTGCTCCAGGCCGGCCACGCGGTCGGCCGCCTGCTGGTCGCCGGCGGAGATCCGCGCATCCATCGAAGTTTCTACCGTCTCCACGATCTGCCGGATTTTCGGCGGCAGTTCGTCGCGCAGCGCCGCCAGCGCCTGCTCCAGGCCGGCCGCGCGGTCGGCCGCCTGCTGGTCGCCGGCGGAGATCCGCGCATCCATCGAAGTTTCTACCGTCTCCACGATCTGCCGGATTCTTGGCGGCAGTTCGTCGCGCAGCGCCGCCAGCGCCTGCTCCAGGCCGGCCACGCGGTCGGCTGCCTGCTGGTCGCCGGCGGAGATCCGCGCATCCACCGAAGCCTCTACCGTCTCCACGATCTGCCGGATCTTCGGCGGCAGTTCTTCGCGCAGCGTGGCCAATTTGGTTTCGAGTTGCTGCAACGCTTGCTGCAGCGGCGCGGCCTGGCTCTGTTGGTGTTCCGCCAGGTCGTGCATCTCGGTGAAGAGCCTGCCCGACAGCGCCTCCACCTCGCTGCGCAGATTCGCCTGGAGCTCTTGAAATTGCTCGGGGCCGCGCGATAACACACGGTTTTCCAGTTCCGTCAATTCCAGCGCGACGCGCGCCTCCATGGATTGCCGCACGGCTTCCACGATCTCGCGGAACTTGGCCGGCAAAGCCTCCTGCAGCGCGGAGAGCTTCCGGTCTACTTCGGCAATCTCCTCGCCGCTGGCTTGCTGAGCCTCCGCCACATAATCGCGAACCTGGACTTCTATCTGTTGAATAGCTTTTTCGACGGCGTTGGTTTGGGCGGCCGTGTGCGTATCCACAGCCTTCAAATCCAGGGCGACTTGGGCGTCGATCTCAGCCAGGCGCCGGTCAACTTGGCCGACGTGCTCGGTCAGACGGGCTTCCAACGCCACAATCACTTTTTCAAGTACGCGTCCATCCAGCCCTTCGCCGAACTTCACCAGGGTGTCTTTGTCAATCGTTTGTGTGTGGTCTTCCACTTTTCTCAGCCTTTCCGCCAGGGGACCCAGGTCGGTCATCTCATCCTCCCGCGTTTTGGAGGGTCCTTGTGCGAGTTTCATCGCCACGCCGAACAAGAGACCGTCGCCGAATGCCAGCGCGAGACTCTTGAGGAACGACGACTGACCGGACTTCTCCATAAAACATAAGTACCACGGAATGTTTCTGTATATAAAGAAGAATCTTCGGTTTCATCCCGCAAATTATTGAATCCTATCGTTCTATATACAGTTACACGTGTCCAATTGTCTGATTCGATTATAGTCGCAAAACGGCTGCCTTGCACCACCGGGCGTCTCCAAGTTGTTATCCTTAGTCCAATGGACTGGCTGGGCTCGACGTCTGATTGGCAGCCGAAATGACGCTGAAAGCCGGCTTGACCTTCAGCGAACCGGGAAAGGCCGAACCGTATGCCGAGGCCCTGCGGCGAGCCGGTATCGAGCCGGTTTTGATTTCCCCCGATGAACCCCGCTCACTGGCCGGATTGCAGGGCTTGCTACTTAGCGGCGGGACGGATCTCAATCCAGCCCGTTACGGCGCGCCGCCGCATCCCGGTAACGAAACGCCGGACGATGCCCGCGATGAACTGGAGACCGGCTTGCTGGCCGAGGCCCTGGCCGCCGGCCTGCCGGTGCTGGCCATCTGCCGCGGGATGCAATTGTTCAACGTGGCGCATGGCGGCACGCTGGTCCAGCATCTGGAGAATTCCGCGGCGCACGTGGTGCGGGGCGATGACCTAGCGCTGCCCGCCCACCAGGTCCTGGTTGAGCCGGGCACGCGCCTGGCGGCCATCCTGGGACCGGGCGCGCATGCGGTCAATTCGCGCCATCACCAGGCTGTCGAACGGGTCGGCGCGGGTTTGCGGGTGACCGCCAGATCCACTCCGGACGGCGTCATTGAGGCGCTGGAACGGAGCGCTGGCCAGTTCGCCGTGGCCGTTCAGTGGCATCCGGAGGATCAGGCGCGGCGGGATGCAACCCAAAAAAAGCTGTTTGAGGCTTTTGCGGCGGCCCTGGGGCCGCAAAGTTCCCGCCCTTACTGAACGCGGGGACGGTTTTGCTCGTTCAGGACCAATCCGTCGAAGATTGCCAGAACTTGCTTGCGATAGATGTAAACGCGCTGCAGATTCTCCCGGAACGTGGCCTCGAAGTCGTGCGCTCTCATCCACTTATCCAGTAAAGTCCGGGGTACGTCGATATCCTGCCGCAGATCCTCGATGGAATGCCCGCGCAGGAACAGCCCGTAGAAAAAGGCGGCCTCCCTTTGCGGGGCCAAGGGATCGTATTCGTCTCTCACCGTCATAAATACGGTCTGGAAAATGCCAGTATACCCGTGCCGCGCGGATTTGGGCAAGTCCCCCCTTCGGCCACAGCCAACTTTCCCCACTCCAGACCGTCTAAACCGGGTACGGCCATTAGGCGAAAACTTGGAGGATCGGGATATGGAGTGGATACGAACCTGCCTGCAAGACATGCGTTATGCGGCCCGCAATCTGCTGCGGTCGCGCGGCTTTGCGGCCGTCGCCGCGATTACGCTGACCATCGGCATCGGCGCGAATACGGCCATATTCAGCGTTATCGATACCATCCTGCTGCGGCCGCTGCCGTTTCGCGATCCTGGCCAACTGGTACGGCTGTACGAAACCGAAGCCGCGCCCGGCAACTATCCGTTCGCCGGCCCGGATTTCCTGGACTGGCGGGCGCAGAACAAAACCTTCCAGGACATGGCCCTGTTTGGCTGGGCGGGCGATATGAACCTGAGCGGCGAAGGGCGGCCGGACCACGTGCTGGCCGTCCCCACGCAGGCCAACTTCTTCAGTCTGCTGGGAGTGCAGCCGATCCTGGGGCGCACCTGGCTGCCCGGTGAAGATCGGTTGGGCAAAGACCAAGTGGCTGTCCTGAGTTATGGCTTGTGGCGGGAGCACTTCGCTGGAGACCCCGGCGTGGTGGGGCGCACCATCGCCTTGAACGCCAAAAAGTACACCATCGTGGGGATCATGCCGGCCAGCTTCCGCTATCCTTTCCAAACGCAAATGTGGATCCCGTTGGATATGGACTTCAAGAGCTGGATGGGCCAGCGCAGCAGCCACTGGGCCAACGCCATAGGACGGGTGAAACCCGGAGTTTCGATCGCCACGGCGCGCGCGGACCTGAAGCTTATCTCCGGGCGCCTGGAAAAGACCTATCCGGATTCCAACGACAAAGTGGGATCGGAGGCTGTGCCGCTGCACGCCGACTTGGTGGGCGATTCCCGCGGCGCTCTGCTGACGATGCTTTCAGCCGTGGGATTGGTACTGCTGATCGCCTGCGCGAACGTGGCGAATCTGCTGCTTTCGCGAGCTGTCGCGCGGCAAAAAGAAATGGCGGTGCGCAGCGCGCTGGGCGCGGCACGCCGGCGCCTTCTGCGGCAACTGCTGACCGAAAGCTTGCTGCTCTCCCTTTTCGGGGGCGCTCTGGGATTGCTGGTGGCGTGGATCTTGATCGCCTTGGTGGCGCACGCCCAGAACATGGCCCTGCCGCGTTTTGCGGTCATCCAGCTCAATGGCGAAGTACTGGCATTTACGTTCGCGCTATCCGTGCTGACCGGCGTGGTGTTCGGGCTGGCGCCGGCGCTGCGCACGTCGCGCCCGGATCTGCACGAGGAACTGAAGGGCGGCGCGGGCAGTTCGATCAGCCCCGGCAAGCACCGCCGTTTCACCAGCAACGTGCTGGTGGCCGGCGAGATGGCCCTGTCTTTGCTGCTGCTGGTTTCAGCCGGGCTGCTGTTGAAGGACTTTGCGCGTCTGCGAAATCTGGATATCGGGGTGCGGCCGGAAGGCGTGTTCACGGCGGCGGTGCGTCTGCCCGACACGCAGTATAAGACTGGGGCGCAGCAGTTCGCGTTTTCGCAGTCGCTGCTGGAGAAATGCGCTCACATCGCCGGCGTGGACGCAGCCGCCGCGAGTAACCGGCTGCCGCTCGAAGGCGGCAGCAATTACTATGTCAAGCTGCGGGGACAGACATCCCAGATGAGCAACTTGCTGGTCGAAGCCCATTCGGCCAGCCGGGAATACTTTCACGCAATGGGAGTGCGGTTCCTGGAAGGACGGAACTTTGAACCCGCCGATGTCCGGCGTGCGCAGGCGCTCGAAGCGCACTTCACAAAACTGCCCGAGGGCGGCCACCTACCCGACGAAGAGGCCAACGCCATGGTCTATCCGGTGGTGATCAACCAGGCGATGGCGCAGGCCTTCTGGCCGAATCGCAGTCCTCTCGGCCAGATGTTTTCCCAAGGCAGCGACCATGGTCCCTGGAGACAGGTGATCGGCGTGGTGAACGATGTCCGCCAGTGGGGTCTCGCGCACAAACCTGTTCCGGAAGCCTACCAGGCCTTCACCGGCGACTCGGCCCTGTTTCTGGTACTGCACACGTCCCGGCAGCCGTTGAGCCTGACGCCGGAAGTGCGCCGCGCGCTGGCCCAGACCGATGCCAGCCTGCCGTTGTTCTCCGTGCGCAGCATGGATCGGGTAATCGGCGAAAACGCCCAGGGCCAACAGTTCCTCAGCCTGCTGGTCGGATCGTTCGCGGGCCTGGCGGTGCTGCTGGCCGCCGTCGGGATCTACGGCGTGCTCTCCTACGCGGTCACCGAGCGCACGCGCGAGATCGGCATCCGGATCTCGCTGGGCGCCAGCCGCGGCCGCGTCCTGGGCCAGGTGATCCTGGAGGGCATGCGCCTGGCCGTGGTCGGCTTCGCGGTGGGAATTATAGGCGCGCTGGCCGTGGGGCGCGTGCTGGGGAGCCTGCTGCACGAAGTCAAACCCGGCGATCCGGCAATTTTTGCCGTGACCGCGGGCTTCCTGGCGTTGGTGGCGCTGCTGGCATGCTATCTGCCGGCCCGCCGCGCGGCGCGGTTGGATCCGATGACGGCGCTGCGCTACGAATAGCCTTGACTACTCCCCAAATAGAGCATATACTCTGAATATGGAGTCAACCGCCGCACGCCGTCAAAAAATCGATCCGGAGCAGATTTCCCCAATCGATCGCCGCGATCCCCAAGTCCGGCGCCGCATGTCCGGCCCAGCCATGCGCGCCTTCTTCAATATTGGCGCCGCGTGGCAACTGGCCGCCGAGGAACAGCGCGCTCTGCTCGGATGGCCTGCCGCATCCACCTTCTTCAAATATAAAGCCGGCCATGTCGCGACCCTTCCGTACGATATGCTGATGCGCGTCTCCCTCGTTTTGGGTATTTACAAGGATCTCCACATTCTTTATCCGGAGCCGGATTTGGCCAACAGATGGGCCCGGTTGCCTAACGGCAATCCTCTGTTCGGCGGCCAGCCCGCCTTGACCCTGATGATCGAAGGGGGGATCGACGGTCTCCACCATGTCCGGCGGCTGCTTGACGGGAGGCGCGGCGGGTGGGACTGACGCCGCCCACAAGCAGACTGAGTCTAACCGGTACCTGCCGCTTGATCCCCAGCCTTTACCCATCCCGGGGGATTTTGGACCAGGTGGCCACACCCGCGGACCTGCCTCTGATCCTCGAATTGGAAACCTGGAGCAACGACCGCATTTCCACGGAATTGGGCGCACTCCATCGCATTCCAATGGAGGAGTGGGTCGCCGGCCGCCCCATGGCGAGCGTGATTATGGCGGCATTTTGCCATCCGCGCCCCACCGGCGGCCGCTTCAACAGCGCGGAACGCGGGGCCTGGTACGCCGCCGATTCGCTCGAGGCCGCGCACGCCGAGGTGGTCTATCATCGCACGCTGGAGTTGGCTGAAATCGGCGTATTCGAAACGCGCGTGCAAATGCGACTCTACCTGGCCGATTTCCACGCCACGTTCCACGATGTACGGGCCAAGTCGCCGGAGAACGTCCCCTATCACGACCCCGTTAGTTACGCCGCTTCCCAGGCGCTGGCGTGCCAGCTTCTGGCGGATGGATCGAATGGCGTGATCTATCGCAGCGTGCGCCGCCAGGGAAGCCAATGCCTGGCGTGCTTTCGCCCAGCCTTGGTGGCGAACGTGCGGGCCGCCGCCCACTTCGAATATCGCTGGCCGGGCACGCGCACGCCGCAGATCCGTCTCTTGCACAATTAGCTTGTGGGGCAGGATGGCATCCTGCGCGCCGATTGGTAATCGGCGCAAAACTACTTCACACGCTCCAGCGCCTGTTCGAAGTCCGCCAGCACGTCGCGCCAATCCTCGATGCCCACCGAAACGCGCACCAGCCCATCGCCGATGCCCGCCTCGTCGAGTTCCTGCGCCGACATGCCGGAATGCGTGGTGGACTTGGGATGGCACACCAGCGTCTCCACCCCGCCGAGCGAAACGGCGTTGAACCCGATTTTCAGATTGCGCAGAAAATCGAAAGCCGCCGCACGTCCGCCGTGGAAATCCAGCGAGAAGATCCCGCCCGGATATGCGCACTGCTCTTCGTAAATACGCCGCTGCTCCGCATCTTCAAACAGCGTCGGGTAGAGCACCCGCCGGATCTTCGGATGCCCGTGCAGGGCTTCGGCCAGCCGCTGCGCATTCTTGCTCTGCCGGTTCATGCGTAACGCCACGGTGGGCAGGCGGCCATCCAGCATCCAGCATTCGTCGGGCTGCAGAATATTGCCGAACATGCTGCGCCGCGCCAGAATCTTCCGCATCAGCAACGGGTCGGCCGAGAGCGCCACGCCCGCCACCATGTCGCTCATGCCCGAGAGATACTTGGTTCCGGAATAGAGCACCAGGTCGGCGCCCAGCGTCAACGGGTGCTGGAAGGTGGGACCCAGAAACGTATTATCCACCATCACCACCGGCCGGTCCGGATGACTTCTGGCGGCATCCGACGCGCGCCGGATATCCGTCATCGCCATGGTGGGATTAGCGGGCGTTTCCAGGCACACGATGCTCACGTTGCGCGCCGACCGGATGGCGCGGCCGATGGCTTCCGTATCGCCCGCCGGCACCGGTATGCCCTGCACGCCGAAAGGTTCCAGGAAGCTGTGGATCAAGCCGGTGGTGCCGCCATAGAGGGGCGTTGTATACACGATCGTGGTACCCGGCCGGGCCACCGCGAGGAAGGCCGTCATGATGGCCGCCATCCCCGAATTGAACACCCCCGCTGCTTGCGCGCCGGGTTCCAGCGGAACGATCTTGTCTTCCAGGATTTCGGCGTTCGGATGCGAGAAGCGGGAATAGATCAGGTCCGCGCGCTGGCCCTCCTCCGCTGGGATGCGGCCGGCCAGCACCGAGAATGCGTGTTCGGCCTCCTCCGGGCTGGAGAATACGTAAGTGGAACTTCTAAAGACGGCCGGCCGCGCGGATCCGAACGAGAGGTGCGGATTGTAACCGGCCGTCAGCACCGCGGTGCGCGGACGCACCGGCGCGTGCGTGCCGTCAGGGTTTGGCATAATCGCTCCTATCCCGAGTGTAACGCCGCATACCGATACCAAATGGTTAACAAGCGCACGCCCATGCGCCGTCTTTTGCAGTAGAATGGGAGCGGATCTTTGTTATGGATACCGAAGCCGGCATACCCGTGCCGAACTTGTTCCAGCCGCACCCCAATCTGGGCGATGCCGTGAACCACAACTTCATTGCGTCCGAAGTAGAAGGCGGCGTCTTCCTCGATCGGCTGCCGGAGGGCGCGGTGCTGCGCGTCGAGACGCAGAACCGCGAGTACACCCTGGTGAATCGCGGCAACGGGCAGGCGCTCATCTCCGGGCATCCGACTTTTTGCCCCGAGCCGGTGCTGGTGCATATCGAAGGATCCAACTGGGGCGGCTCGATGCTGAAAGCGTCTTTCATCGGACGCGGCATGCACCTGGAGTTTCGCCATCCGGAGCACCGCACCATTATGACGTCCTGCATCGTGGATGTGCGGGCGGCTTAGCGCAACGCCGCTTGCGGCCGGGGGAGCCATCGATGAGATCTGGGCGGCGTCACGGCTTGCCATGCGCCCCTTTCTGTGTCATAATATAGCTAGATTAGCTAGATATGAGGATCTCCATGGAATGGCAACTTGCGGACGCCAAGAATCGCTTCAGTGAAGTCGTCAACCGGGCCCTTGCCAAAGGCCCCCAAGTTGTACGCAGGCGCGGCGATGTGGTGGTGATCGTGGCTCAGCGGGAATACGAGAAGCTGACCGGCAAGCGCCTGGGGTTCAAAGAATTTCTCACCGCCAAGGGGCCTAGCCTGGAGGGAGTGGACCTTGCGCGCGACCGTTCGCCCATGCGGGACGCGAAACTGTGAGAGCGTTGTGAAGGTCTTGCTGGATACCTGCGCCTTGTCCAAACTACGCCTTCCTAAACCGGACGCGGGCGTGGCGCGCGCCATCCAGGACCTCGACAGCGATGATCTGTTCGTCAGCGCAATCTCGATCGGCGAGATTGTGAAAGGGGTGGCGTTGCTGCATGACGGCCAGAAGAAGCGCCTCCTGCAGGCCTGGCTGCGGACGCTGGAACGGCACTATGGCGACCGGCTTCTTCCCATCGATCCGGAAACCTGCCGCATGTGGGGCGAACTGACGGCCGCCGCGCAAAAAGCGGGCCGCACGATAGCCGCCAGCGACGGCCTGATCGCGGCTACCGCCCGCCGCCACGGCCTGTATATCATGACCCGGAACACCGCGGATTTCGAGCCTTCCGGAGTGCCGCTGCTCAATCCCTGGGAACGCGCATCGCGGTAACGAACGGATTGCCTTTGACCACAAACCGCAACGGCCAGTCGGCGCACTGGCGGATGCCGATGCGCGGCGTCACCTCGATTTCGAACGGATCGTCCTGCCGCGGCGTGCGCACGGTGAGCGAACCGCGCGTCACATCCACGCCATTCTGCGCGCGCGTGATACCCATCGCCAGTGTCAGTCGTCCCGGTCCGGACGCCAGATCGCGCAGCGTGTGCGCGGCCGGACGGCGGCGCTGCATAATATCAATCCCGGCCACCGGCTCCAGGGCGCGAATCAGCACGGCTCCGGGCTGGCCATCCGGCTCCGTCACCAGATTCAGGCACTCGTACATGCCATAGATGAAGTACACGTACGCGTGGCCCGGCGGTCCGAAGATCACGCGCGTGCGATTCGTGATGCCGCGCGCGGAATGCGCCGCCAGATCCTCGCCACCGCCCAGGTAGGCTTCGGTTTCCACGATCTTGCCGGACGTTTCGCCGTGCACCAGAATCTTGCCGAGCAGGGCGCGCGCAACTTCGATGGTGGGGCGCGCATAGAAGCCGCGGGGCAGAATCATGCTACTCGCCACCTATTTCACCACCAGGCTGCCGCCGGTGCCGCTCTGGGGAGGCACGCCCCCGGCCATCTGCGCCGCGGCGATCAGCCGGCGCGCGTGAGTCCGCAATCCCGGCAAGCGCCAGCCGAAGACCGCGGCCGCCGCCATGCAGATGACGCCGCCGCCGGCGATTGTGGCGGGCGCGCCCCAGCGCGCGGCCGTCACGCCGCTCAATACCGCGCCCAGCGGCGCCATCCCCATGAACATCATCGAATAGACCGACATCACGCGCCCGCGCAGGTGATCCGGCGACATGCTTTGTATCAGCGTGTTCGAAGATCCCATCTCCACCATCATGGCGAAGCCCACCGGCAGCAGCAGCGCGCACGAAACCCAGAACGAACGCGAAACCGCGAACGCCATGAGCGCGGCGCCGAACGCGCCCGCCGAAATCGCCACCCAGCGTCCCAGCCCCGAGACCGTTTCCCGCGACGCCAGCAGCAACGCCCCGGCCAGCGCGCCCACGCCCGAAGCGCCCATCAGGATGCCCAGCCCCCGGGCGCCGCCGTGCAGGATCTGGTCGGCGAAGATCGGCATCAGCACGGCAAACGGCATGCCCGTGGCGCTCAGGATTCCCAACAGGATCAGCAAGTGGTGAATCGGCGGGTTGCCCATGACGAACCGGAATCCTTCGATCACGTCGGCCAATGGCGATGCCGCGTGCTTGGCTGGTTTGTGCGCTTTCACCGTCATCATCAGCAGCCCCGCGATCACCGCGATATAGCTCACGCCGTTGGCGAAAAAGCACCAGCCTTCGCCGATGCCGGCCACCAGGATGCCCGCGACCGCCGGGCCGATCACGCGCGATGCGTTGAACATCGAGGAATTCAGCGCGATAGCGTTGATCAGATCCTCGCGTCCCACCATCTCCACGAAGAACGCCTGCCGCGCGGGAATATCGAAAGCGTTCACCACTCCCAGCAGTGCCGACAGAACCACGATGTGCCAGACCTGCACGGCGCCCGTGAGAGTCAGTGCCGCCAGTACGAGCGCCAGCAGCATGGAGGCAGTCTGTGTGCCGATCACGATGCGGCGGCGGGAGAAACGGTCGGCCACGATACCGCCCACCGGCGCCATCAGGAACACCGGAATCTGGCTCGAAAAACTTACCAGCCCGAGTAGCACGGACGACCCCGTCATCTTGTAAACCAGCCACGCCTGGGCCACGTTCTGCATCCAGGTGCCGATCAGCGAGATCAACTGGCCGCCGAAAAACAGTTGGAAATTGCGATAACGCAGCGCGCGCAGTGTGGCTGGAAGCTTCAAATCGTGGGACCCTTCCGATATGCCATTGGAATTACTATGGTAAGGGACAGCTTAGCTTCCGCCAATGCCCCTGGTTCCGCCATACATCGAATCGCTGCGGCCGTACGAACCGGGCCGCTCCATCGATGAAGTGCGCCGTGAATATGGGTTGACCGATATCTCCAAGCTGGCATCCAACGAGAACCCTCTGGGGCCGTCGCCGCTGGCATTGGAAGCCATCCGGCGGCACTTAAGCGGCTTGAACCTCTATCCCAACGGCGGCCTGGATCTGCGCCGCACGCTGGCGGAAACCTTCGACCTGAAGCTGGAGAACGTGATTGCGGGCAGCGGGTCGGAGGGCATCATGTCGGGTATCATCAGGACCTTCCTTTGTGACGATGACGAGGTCCTGACCACGGATGCGGCTTTTATCGGCTTCCAGGTACTGGCGCGTTCCCGCGGGGTCAAGTACCGCACCGTGCCCTATCGCGATTGGCACTACGATCTGGCCGCACTGGCCGGGCAGATCACCAAGAATACCAAAATCATCTATCTGGCGAATCCGAATAATCCGACCGGAACCATCTTCACCAGGCACGAATTCGACAGCTTCTACCAGCACGTGCCGGAGCGCGTGCTGATCATTCTGGACGAAGCCTATTTCGAGTACGCCAAAGACAATCCGCGCTATCCGGATTCGATGCACTACCGCTATGACAACGTGATCACGCTGCGAACATTCTCGAAGGTCTACGGTTTGGCGGGCATTCGCATCGGGTACGGATTCGCGCATGAGGATCTGATCGCCAATCTGCTGAAGGTGAAGCTGCCCTTCGAACCCAGCACGCTGGCGCAAGCCGCGGGTATCGGCGCGCTGGCGGACAAGGAATTTCTGCATCGCTCGCTGGAGCTGAACGCGCGCGGGCTGCGGCTGCTGACGGATTCGTTCCGCGGCATGGGGATAGCAGTGGTTCCTTCCGACGCCAACTTCGTGATGCTGCCGCTTTCGAGCGCGGAAGAAGCGCGCGCGTTGACGGAGGCGCTGCTGCGAGAGGGCGTGATCGTGCGGCCGCTGGGAGCTTTCGGGCTGCCGCAATGTATCCGCGTATCTACGGGCACCGGCGAGGACAATGCGCGGTGCGTGGAGGCGGTAAGGGAGCAATTATGCAAACATTAACGGAATCGCCAGCCGAAACCCAGAAGGATTTTCTGCCTCTGAACGGCACCGACTATGTGGAGTTCTATGTGGGCAACGCGAAGCAGGCGGCCTATTTCTACAGGTCGGCGTTCGGGATGCGGCTGACCGCATATCGCGGGCCGGAGACGGGCACGCGCGATTGCGCCTCCTGGCTGGTGGAGCAGGACAAGATCCGGCTGGTGCTCACCACCGCGCTTGCGCCCGAGCATCCGGTTGCCGAACATGTGCGGTTGCACGGCGATGGCGTGCGGGATATCGCGTTGTGGGTGGATGACGCCGAATCGGCTTATCGCGAGACCACCCGGCGCGGCGCCGCGGGCGTGCGCGAGCCGGAAACCCTGCGCGACGAGCAAGGCGAAGTGCGCATCTCCGCCATCGCCGCCTACGGCGATACCATTCACTCATTCGTGGAGCGGCGCAACTATCGCGGCGCCTTCCTGCCCGGCTTCGTGCCGATCGAACATGCGGATGCCGTGGCCCGGCCGGTGGGCCTGAAGTACATCGACCATATGGTGGGCAATGTTGGTTGGGGCGCCATGAATACCTGGGTGGATTTCTATCGCGACGTGATGGGTTTCCGCCTCTATCAGCATTTCGACGACAAAGATATCAGCACGGAGTACTCGGCGCTGATGTCCAAGGTGATGTCGAACGGCAACGGGCGCGTCAAGTTTCCGATCAATGAACCGGCTGAGGGCAAGCATAAGTCGCAGATCGAGGAGTACCTGGATTTTTATCATGGGCCGGGCGTGCAGCACATCGCCATGGCCACGGATAACATCATCGACACAGTGACCAGGCTGCGCGATCAGGGCGTCGAGTTTCTGCGCGTCCCCTCCACTTACTACGAAGATCTGACCGCGCGCACGGGAGCGATCGACGAACCCATCGAGTGCCTGCGGGAGCTGGGCATTTTGGTGGATCGCGACGACGAAGGCTACATGCTGCAGATCTTCACCAAGCCCGTAGAGGACCGGCCCACGTTGTTCTACGAAGTGATCCAGCGCAAAGGCAGCCGCAGCTTCGGCAAAGGGAATTTCAAAGCGCTGTTCGAGGCGTTGGAGCGGGAACAGGCGCGCCGCGGGAATCTGTAGGATTGGTGTGGATCACGCGTCTGCTCCGAACTGCTTGGCGACGTTCAGTGCGGTAAGCACGATATCGGCCCACGGCGGAAATGGTCCCCAGATGTCCCTCAATTCGTGAATCGCAGCCTCGAATTCGGGAACCACAGAAATGACCTGCCTCGGATTAGGTGTCCGGACGGTATCCGGCCGCGTCGCCAGCCAAGCCATGACGGTGGTCACAATTCCCGGCACCGATCCGTCATGCGTCCCCGGATCGAAACCCGAGATGTCCGATATGAAAGCCTGATATTGATGGCCAAGCGGTACAAGTACAAGCCAGTCGTGCCTGCCCTCGGCGCGGCGCGAGAGGTGCCGGTAAGCCATGGCGATACCAAGCTCCAACGGCATATTGAATCGAGCCAGGTGCGCATCGCTTTCCCCTTTGCACCGTGAAAGATCGTGAATCGAGTATTTGGATTCGACGACGGCCCGCAGAATTCGAGCCATGCGCGGCTCCGCCACGGTCCCAGTCTCTAAAGCGCTGCGCGGCATGAATCCACAACAGACCGCGGCAAACACAACTGCGTCGAACAGGGCGCGGAAATCTTCGTCGTACGGACAATTGATGAAAACGGAGGTTGACCTGTCGAATGCGAGCGGACCCTTGCCGAAGTGTTGGCGAGTCTGCCGTGAGAGTGCCAAGTGCCTTATTGCGCCTTAAGGGGCGCGTCCTGCTGGGACTTCATTCGTTGTGCGGCGACCTCTAACTCACGAATGCGGTTTCGCCAATCGCGGCCCATCCGGTCACCCTGCCGCGGGGGTCCCCCGCGGCGCGCGGACGTCTTGATAATTTCCGCAAGCCTCCTGGCCGCTTCCGACTCGTGGCGGCCGGGCTCGATCCGGAACGAGGCCCAGTTTCTAAGGAACGCCGGCGCTTCCGCCTGACCGACGAGGACGGGGATGATCCGCTTATCGGGGTCGGCCCAGGTGCGCTCCAGGGCGCCCTGCCATTCGCGATCCTGCCAATCCCGCATGATTTTGCGGGAGCCCACCACGATCACGTAGAACTTGGCTTGGTCGAGCGCTTGTTGAAGCTGGTCGTACCACCGCTCGCCGGGACGGATGTTCTCGAAATCGCTCCAAGTGGCCACGCCCTCTTCTTGCAGCGAACCGGCCAGCCGCCCTGCCAACTTCTTGGCGTCGGCGGAATACGAAATGAAGACGTCGGGCATGTGGTCCTCTTTCATATGGTACGCGATCCGGTGCGCCGCTGTGGGGCTGCACACTGGCCATTTCCTTGGACCTGCTCGTTACGCAACGCGATGCTACGCTTCCCCCTCACCCACACCCCCCGCCGCCAAAGCCTCCGGCCCAATCACCCGCGCCCCCGCCCATCCCACATCCCCGAACCGCTGCGGCGACGCCGTCAGCACAATCGGGAAGCTGATCTCATCGGCGGGCGCTTCCGGCGCCTTCCCCGGCTTGCCTGCCACCACCGCCAGATACTTCAAAATGGTATAAACGTCGCCTTCCTCCGGCAACCGGAAGTCGAATTCCTGCGTACGGAAATGAATCCCTACCGCTTTGCCCGCCAGCCGCCAGGCGAGGAACGCGCAGCAATCCACCGCATATTCGAACCATTCCTCGAAACCGTCCGGCGTCTCCAGATCCAGAAACAACTCGACGGTCTGCTCCTGGTCGCGCGCGAACTCGCGCACCTGCAAGTCGCCCGTGTGCGCCGTGGCTTTCCAGTCGACGTGCCGCGCGCTTTCGAAGGCTTCGTAGGGCCGTATGCGGTAGAAATCCCGGCCCAAGCCGCGATAATGCGTTTCAATCTCGCCCGCCAAGTCGGCCAGCAGCTCTTCGAATCCGGCCTGCGCGTCGATGCACGGATAAACGACCACTTCGCGGCGCAGCACCACGCGCGCGGTCTTTTCCAGGAATCCGAACGGGAAGCGGGTATGGAAGGCGAAGTGGTTTTGCCGGTATTCGCCGCGCCGCGCAAACCGGACTTGCACGGTCTCCTCCAACGTAGCCCCGCCCGGGATCACCGGGAAGTACACTGGCGATTGCAGCACCGGCGGTGCATCCTGCTCCACCCCCGCCACGTGGATGGAAAACGACGGCATCCAGAATTTCACGTTGCGCACGTAGAGCTTCGCCGGAATCGTGCGGCCCGCCGAGACATGCTCGGGAACCAGGAAATCCAGTTCCAGACCGGCCAGGCACAGGCGGCTCACCAGCCCCGAAACCATCAGCGTGGAAAGCATGGTGGCCAGGATCAGGAACAGCAGGTTGTTGGCCGACGCCACCGCCGCGAAACCCACCAGCACCACCGCCGCCGTGAACAGCACGCCGCCGCGCGTGACTTTATATCGCACCCGCCGCAGCATCAAATGCCGGATCCGGAACCAACGCGCGCCCAACGCCCGAGGCCTCCAAAGCCTCACCTCTGTTGTGTCACAATCGAGACTCCCGTGTCGAGCGCCGCCTGTGGGGCAGGATGGTATCCTGCGCGCCGATTGTTAATCGGCGCAAAACTGGGCCAGTTAACAATCGGCCCGCAGGTTGACAACTGAAAACTGAAGGCTCCGCCCCGGCGATTTACGCTAGACTTGATAAAGATCGCTATGGCTCAGAGCGCCACCATCACCTGGGCGGAAAGCGCCGCCGAACGCACGGCGTCCCTCCCCTGGTACATCTCGACTTGCGTAGTCGCGATTACCTCCGCCTCCGTCGGAGGCATCTGGGACATCTCCTGGCACAAGAGCATCGGGCGCGATACCTTCTGGACCGCCCCGCACATGTTGATCTATCTGTGCGGCATCCTGGCCGGCATTTCATGCGGCTACCTGATCCTCTCCTGTTCGTTCGGCCACGCGGCGGCGACGCAGCCGGGATCGGTCCGCATGTGGGGCTTCCGCGGGCCGCTCGGCGCATTCGTCTGCGCCTGGGGAGGCGTGGCCATGATTACCTCGGCGCCCTTCGACAACTGGTGGCACGCCGCTTACGGTCTCGACGTGAAGGTCCTCAGCCCGCCGCACCTGGTGCTGATTTTCGGCATCCTGGTCATCCGCATCGGAACGCTGCTGCTGATCATGGGCCAACTCAGCCGCGCGGAAGGCGCATTGCGCGCCAAGCTGCACGCGCTCATGCTGTACACTTACACCTTCCTGCTGGTCACCTCGTTCGGCATCTTTCAGGAATTCCTGACGCGCAATTATATGCACGGCGCGCGGTTTTATCTTCTGATGACGCTGGGATCCTGCTTCTTTCTTGCCGCGCTGTACCGCATGACGGATTTCCGCTGGGCGGGAACCGTGGTCGCCGGCATCTACACCGTAATGAACCTGTTATACGTTTGGATTCTGCCGCTGTTCCCGGCCGAGCCCAAGCTGGGTCCCGTCTTTCAGCACGTGACGCATTTCGTGCCGCCCGATTTTCCGATTCTATTCATCGTGCCCGCCTTCGTCCTCGACCTGACCCGGCCCTACTGGCGGCGCTGGAGCTATTGGGCGCGCGCCGCGGCCATCGCCCCGATTTTTGTGGCCGCGCTGGCGGCCGTGCAGTGGCCCTTCGCCGATTTTCTGATGTCGCCGGCGGCCCGCAATTGGGTCTTCGGATCCGGATACTTTCCCTTCTTCGTTCCCAGCGACATAGACTGGGTGCGCAACGTCTTCACCCAAGATCCTAACGCCGCCGAGTTCTGGCGGCCCATTGCACTGGCAGTGGCGCTAGGCGCGCTGATGGCTCGTGCGGGCTTTGCCTGGGGTGCCTGGATGCGCAAAGTGCGGCGGTGAAATCCGCTCTCCTCGCGGCCCTCTGCCTCGCCACGCGTCTGTACGCCGGAAACAGCCTGGTCGACGCCGGCTACGAGCACTTCTACAACCTGGAATTCGATCAAGCGCTGGCCGATTTCGACCAGGCCATCGCCAAGGATCCGAACAACCCGGACCTGCACAATCACGCCGCAGAGGCCGTCGTGTTCGGCGAGATGTATCGCGATGGCGCGCTCGAAAGCGAGCTGGTCACGGGCAATAATTCCCTGCTGCGCCGGGCCAAGCTCAATCCATCGCCCGAGACCCAGAAGCTTTTTCTGGACGAGATCCAAAAGGCCTTGGATCTGGAGCAGGCCCGCCTCCGCCGGAATCCCAACGACGCCGGCGCGCTGTACGACATGGGCATCACCTACGGCTTGCGCGCGAACTACTTTTTCCTGGTCCGCAAGGCCTGGGTGGACGCCCTGCATGACTCCACCACCGCGCGCAAGCTGCATAACCGTGTAAGCGAGCTGCAGCCGTCGAATGTGGACGCGCGCCTGGTGCAGGGCCTGCACGACTACGTGATCGGGAGCCTGCCGGCTTTCTACAAGATGTTCGGATTCCTGATCGGCTTCCACGGCGACAAGGAGCGCGGCATCCGCACCGTGGAGCAGGTGGCCGCGCATGGCTCGCTGGATCGGATCGAAGCGGAGATCTTTCTGGCCGCCATCTATCGCCGCGAACGCCAGCCGGCCAAGGCGCTGCCGTTGGTGGAGAGTCTGATCGGCCGGTTTCCGCGCGACTACCTGTTTCGTTTCGAGCAGGCGGGCATGTACTCCGCGCTGGGCGATGGCAAGAAGGCCGTCGCCTGCGTCCAACAAGTGGCGCAGTTGAAAACGCAGGGAGCGCCGGGCTATGCGCGCGTGCCTTGGGAGTCGATTTATTACCAGTTGGGGACCATCCAGTTCTGGTACAACGACCTGGACGCCGCGCTGGCCAACATGAAAAAGGTGACCGCGCATGCCGACGAGGTAGACTTGAACACCGGAGTGTTGGCCTGGATGCGTGTGGGCCAGATCTACGATCTCACGCAACGCCACGCCCTGGCCATCGAGGCATATAAGAGGGCTATGGCGTACGCACCTGAGGCCGAGGCGGCCCGCGAATCGCGCCGCTATATCACCTCTCCCTACCACCGCCCGTAGCGCACGCACTCCTGCGTGCCGTGGCGGAAAGCTGGCCCCAAGTTATCGATTCCATTGTGGGGCAGGATGGCATCCTGCGGCCGATTGGCAATCGGCCATGCCGCAGCTCTCTGGCGTTAGAGAGGTTCCCGCCAGGGACCGCCGGTGCTCGTCTCGCCACGCGCCACCTACTGCTCGATGGTAAGCTTGACGGGCTGCTCGAGCAGCTTGGGATCTTTGCCCGTGGTCAGCAGCATCAAGGAGAAGCGCCCGGCGGCGGCCTTGGCGGGGATTTTGAACTTGATGCTGGTGGCGGTCTGCTCGGTCAAGTCCAGCGGGGTGTCGTTCTTCCCATCCGTCAGGTACACCTTGGCGACGTGCGCCTTTTCCAGGTTCGCTCCGGCTACCGTGATCTCGTCCCCGGCCTTCCCCGTGCCCGGATCGACGCTATCCATCCGCGGCATGGCCTGCTGCGCGAACGCCGCAAGGCCGGCGGCCAGAAACAGCGGCGCTACAAAAGACAGTTTCATCTGAAATCTCCGTCTCCAGTCTCAAATGTATGCCCATTACCGGTCGAATTCAAGGGGGGCGGAACGCAGGCACCGTCGCATGGCGTTTTCCCAGAGAGGTCGAACATGCTAGCTTGCTCCTCATGGACCATAGCATAGTTCTAGTGTTGGCAGACCCCACGGACCCGCTGCTGGCGATGCTGGAGGCGCTGCCGGGCGAGGTTCGCATCGCGGCGGGGAACCGCGTGGAGGCCTTCGCGGATGCCGCGCCCGAAGCCGACGTGATCCTGAATTGGACAGGCAGCCGCGAGTTGTTGCGGCAGGTGTGGCGCATGGCGCCGCGGGTGCGCTGGATCCATTCGCGCTCGGCTGGCCTCGATGAGCTGCTGTTTCCGGAACTGGCCGAAAGCGCGGTGCCGCTGACCAATGCGCGCGGGGTCTTCAGCGAGATTCTCGGGGAATTCGTCATCGCGGCGGTGCTGTTCTTCGCCAAGGGACTGCGCCGCATGGTGCGCAGCCAAGAAGCCGGCCTCTGGGACCAGTTCGACACCGTTGAAGTGGCGGGCCGGACCATGGGCGTGATCGGGTTGGGCGACATCGGAAAAGCGGCGGCGCGGCGGGCCGAGGCGCTGGGGCTGCGGGTGATCGGCCTGGGGCGCGCCGACGGGCTGGAGCGCAAGCGCGACCTGCTGGCGCGCTCGGATTACGTGGTGCTTAGCGCGCCGCTAACGCCGGAGACGCGCGGGTTCATCGGCGAGGCGGAGCTGCGCGGCATGAAGCCGGAAGCGGTGCTGATCAACGTGGGCCGTGGCCCGCTGGTGGATGAGGCGGCGCTCATCGCGGCGCTGCGCGAGAAACGGATCGGCGGCGCGGCGCTGGATGTCTTCAATCAGGAGCCGCTGCCCGCGGGCCATCCGTTCTTTGCGCTGGATAACCTGCTGCTGTCGCCGCATTCAGCCGATCACACACCGGACTGGCAGCCGCGCGCCATGCAGTTGTTCCTGGACAATTTCGAGCGCTACCGCAAAGGTGAGCCGCTGCGCAACGTGGTGGATAAGCGGCGCGGATATTAGCGATCGGTGTGGGGCAGGTTGTCGTCACTCCCTCACACAACGAACGGAAAATGCGCTCTGCTTCCCGCCGTCGCTATGACGATTGAGAGCTAGCCCGCCTTTACCGAAGTTGTAGAACCAGGCACTGGCCGGATCGTTTTCCGATGCCGTCCAGTAGAAACCATGGTGGTCCAACCGTGCATACTGCCCGTCATCGGAGCGGCCGCCGCCGAGCAAGGCATCGAATCCCGAGTTCCCTCCGACCAAAAGCGCCTGGTACGCCGCTTTACCGCTGTCATCCGAATCCTCACGGACCCCACCGTAGTGCTTCGCCATCTGCCGCCATTCGTCGTTCGTCGGCAATCGCCATCCGTCTCCCAACGATTGACATCCTCGCCGCGCCGACTCCCACGTGTACAAACGGCCATACTGCAGGCAATTAACTTCCGCATTTTCGTAGCAGTAGGACGGGACAGTCTTGACGTTCAGATTCCGTGTCGTCCATTGTTTGCCGTCCGCCATCCGCCTGGCTGAAAGGCGTTCCGAACGCGATACCCAGCGCGATGGATACGACACAAACTCGAATCGGCCTGGTCTTGTGCCTAACGCTAGTCATGCACGACCATTCTACCCGCGGCGCAATGTTGGGTGTCTCTTTGCGGTCTTTGCGGGTCCTTGGCGTCTTTGCGAGAAACTCGCCGGTTGCTTGACCGGTCTTCGATGACGCGCCGGGGCTTCCCCGTATCCCCTTGAAACCAGGCCGGAACTGGCAATTCACCCGCCCGGACATCCGAGACGCTGTGCTAGCGTGGTCTTAGGCGTATCGCTGTTTCACTCCATCACTTGAAATTGGTTTCGTTCGTCATAAAATGTTGAGCCGCGCAGTGGGCCACGCACCCGTCCGTCTTTCGCCCTCTACCGGCGCGCGGGGATTGGTTTCGCCGTTTTTGCAACTCTAAGCAACCAAGAGACTTATTGGCTTAGTTCGTCCAAAAAATGAATTTACGGCTACTGGGAACCCGGTCTGCCCGCATCAGCATTGTGCGCGCTATAAGCGGAGGATAAAGCATTGGCAAAATACGTTCGATACCAAAAGGGTTCCGCCGTCGCCTACGGCATTCTCGACGGCGCGGCCGTCCGTGAGATTCGCGGAGATCTGTTCGGCGCGCGCGAGGAGACTGGCGTCACGCATCCGCTCGGCGGCGTGGAGCTCCTTTACCCGTGCGAGCCGTCGAAGATTCTGGCGGTGGGCCGCAATTATAAAAGCCACCTGGGAGACCGCCAGCAACCGGAGCGTCCGGAGATGTTCTACAAGCCGGTGAGCGCGCTGCAGCATCCAGGCGGCCCGGTCGTGATCCCGCAGGATGCCGCCAATGTGCACTTCGAAGGCGAAATGGTAATCGTGATTGGCCCGCGCGGAACCATCTTCGGAGTCACCTGCGGCAACGACGTGAGCGAGCGCGACTGGCAGAACGGGCCGCGCAAGGACCTGCAATGGTGGCGCGCGAAGGGCGCCGACACGTTCGCGCCGCTGGGTCCCGCGATCGTCACCGGTCTCGACTATGGCGACCTGATGCTCGAAACGCGGATGAATGGCGAGGTCGTGCAAAAGCAATCCACGGCGGATTTGACTTTCGATTGCGAGGCGATCGTGAGTTGGGTCAGCCGCTGGGTGACGCTGGTTCCTGGTGACGTCATTTATACCGGGACGCCTGGCAGCACGCGGGCCATGCGGCCCGGCGACGTAGTGGAAGTGGAGATCGAGGGTATTGGCGTATTGCGCAACCCGGTGGCGCAGCGCCCCACCCCTCTGTAGGACAATGAAACTTCCGCATGCAAAAACGGAGCCTGTTCCTGACATTTGAAGGCATGGACGGTTCGGGGAAGACCACCCAGATGCGCCTGCTGGCCGAGCGCCTGCGCGCGGGCGGCCGCGATGTGCTGGAGACCGCCGAACCAGGCGGCACGCGCATCGGCATCGAGATCCGGCGTATTCTGCTGGATGCGGCCAATCAGGAGCTGGGACCCACCGCCGAGATGCTGCTGTACTTCGCCTGCCGCGCGCAGAATGTGGACGAGTGGATCGTGCCGGCTCTGGCCGCGGGCAAGATCGTGCTTTCGGACCGGTTCACCGATTCCACGTTGGTCTATCAAGGCTGCGGGCGCGGCTTGGGTGCGGAGGCGGTGATGACGCTCGACCGCATCGCCTGCCGCGGCCTGGTTCCGGACTTGACGCTGCTCATCGATATCGACGCGGAGACCAGCCTGGCGCGGGCGCACGCGCGCAACGCCTCCGACCCGCACAGTGAGACCCGCATGGACGAGCAATCGCTCGCGTTCCATCGCCAGGTTTACGAGGCGTATCACGCGCTGGCGGCGCGCGAGCCGCGGCGCTTCCGCGTCGTCGACGGACGCGCCGGCGTCGAAACCATAGCGGCCGAAATCTGGAAGGCCGTCGAGCCGTATGTTTGAGCGCTTTTGGGGCAACCCGCAGGTCACCGCGGCGCTGGAGCAAATGATCGCGCGCGGCCGTTTGGCGCAAACACTGTTGTTCGCCGGACCGGAGGGGGTGGGCAAGGCTACCCTGGCGCGCAGGCTAGCCGCGCGGCTGTTGGGCCACGCGGAACAGATCGAGCGCGACGACCTGAGCCTGCCGGAGAATATTGAAATCGTGGCGGCGCGCGAGCGCTGGCCGGCCGACAAGCGCAACCAGGATCCGCTGCTGTTCGCCTCCTATCCGGATTTCGCGACCTTTCCGCCGGAGGGTCCGCTGCGGCAGATCTCCATCGATCAGACGCGGCTGCTGCGCGAGTGGGCCAAGCTGGCGCCGAATCAAGGCAGCCGGCGCGTGTTTCTGATCGACCACGTGGACCGCGCCGGCGAACATGCCGCCAACGCGCTGCTCAAGACGCTGGAGGAGCCCGCGCCGCAACTGATCCTGATTATGACGGCGGAGAATGCTTACGATCTGCTGCCCACCATCCGTTCGCGGGCGGTGCCGTTCCAGTTTACGCCGCTCACGACGGAGGAGACGCGCGAGTTCGTGCGCGCGCGCGGGGTGGATCATGCCGAGCGGCGCGCGGCGCTGAGCGGTGGTAGTCCTGGCGTGGCGGTCTCGCTGGACCTGGAGGCGTACGACAAACGCCGCGCGGCCATGTTCACGCTGCTGCGGGTGGCGGCGGGTCTGATGCCGTTCGACGCGTGGGTGCCGTATTCGGAAACGATCGGACGCAGCAAGAACGAGAAGCTGGAATTGCACTTAAAGGTGCTCTACGATCTGCTGCGCGACGTGCTGGTCCTGCGGGAATCGGGCGGCGCGGTGCGCAACGAGGATCTGCGTGCGGAACTGGAAGCCGTGGCGCGCAAAGTATCGTTCGCGTGGATCCGGGGCGCGGTGAAAAAGGTGGACGACCTGGCCAGCCTGATCCGCCGCAACATTCAAAAGTCGATAGCCCTGGATGCGTTGATCGTGGACCTCAGAGAAGCGCGCGCGGCTCGGTAACCGTTACTGAGCCTCGACCGTGAGGGAGCGGAGGGTTTCGAAAAACTCCGGGAACGAAACCGACGCCGCTTCCGCGCCGTGAATCGTCGATTCGCCGTCCGCGCACAGAGCCGCGATAGCGAACGCCATGGCGATGCGGTGATCGCCGAACGAATCCAGTTCGGCGGCGTGGAAACGCTGGCGGCCGGGAATTGCCAGGCCGTCCGGCAATTCCTCCGCCTGGACCCCCATGCGGCGCAGGTTTTCGGCGATGGTGGCGATGCGGTCGGTCTCTTTGATGCGCAACTCGGCGGCATCCCGGATGGTGATACCCTCTTCGCTGGCCGCGCCGAGCACCGCGAGTACCGGGATCTCGTCGATCAGCGCGGCGGCGGTGTCCTTGTCGATCGTCCCGCCGCGCACGCGCGAGCTGGTCACCAGCAGCTCGCCGGCTAATTCCCCATTGCGGCTCTCCACTTCGGTAATGCGAATCGCCGCGCCCATGCCTGCCAGAAAATCGAGCAACGTGGAGCGCGTGGGATTCAGGCCCACTCCGCGGATGGCGAGGCGCGAGCCGGGCAACAGCAGCGCCGCCACGATAAAGAACGCCGCCGAGGAAAGGTCCGAAGGGACCGTCAGGTCGCGTCCGGTGAGGGTGGGGCGTCCGGCGATCGCTATGGTTTTGCCTGCCACGCGCACGTCCGCGCCGAACTCCCGCAGGGCGATTTCCGTGTGGTCGCGCGAGCGCATCGGTTCGCGCACCGTGGTCTCGCCTTCCGCGTAGAGTCCGGCGAACAGCACGCAGGTCTTCACCTGGGCGCTAGGCACGGGAAGCGTGTAATCGATGGGCCGCAGGCGCGCGCCGCGGATTTCGAGCGGCGGAAAGCGCCCCTCGCGTGCGGAGATGGATGCGCCCATCCGGGAAAGCGGCTCGATGATCCGGCCCATCGGCCGGCGGGAGAGGGAGTCGTCGCCGCCGATGCGGGTGGTGAACGGCTGCGCCGCCAGAATACCGGAGAGCATGCGGATGGTGGAACCGGAATTGCCAGCGTCCAGGTCCGCGGCGGGCGCGCGCAGACTATCCGGGCCGCGGCCGCGGATCAGCACTTCGGTTCCATTCTCTTCCACCGGCACGCCGAGCGCGCGCATGGCATTCAGGGTGGAATGGCAATCGGCGCCGGTGGAATAGTTTCGAATCCGGCTGTCGCCTTCGGCCAGGGAGGCGATCATGGCATAGCGGTGCGAGATGGACTTGTCGCCGGGCAGGGTGACGGATCCGGACAGAGAGCGCGCCGGGGAGATTCTGTGAGACATCGGGAATCCCCATTCTAGCTGGTGGGGCAGGCGCTTTCGCCTGCCAATGGGTGCACTCGTGCCGGCACCGCTTGCGCTACGCGCCGAGGGCCATCATCTGCGGCGCCCTTGGTACCAGCCGGGGCGCCCGAAAGGGCTGAAACCGGTACCCCACGCTGAAGATGGTTTCGATATACGTGCCGCTGTGCTCCCCCAGCTTCTTGCGCAGCCGGCGGATGTGTACGTCCAGCGTCCGCGTGCGGATCTGGTTGCTGTAGCCCCACACGCGCAGCAGCAACATGTCGCGGGTGACCACCTCGCCGGCATTCTGGATCAGCAGTGCCAGCAGGTCGTACTCCTTGCGGGTCAGCCCCAGCGGTTTGGCGTCCAAAAGTGCGGTTTTGTGCTCGAAATCCAGGTCCAGATGCTGGTCATGATAGCGTTGCTCGTGCGTCGCGGTAATCTGTAGCGGTCCCATCCAAATTCTCCTTTAAGCGTCTCGCCCTATACTGATGCTACGGACGGGCGGGGTGGAGGGTGGTTTTGGTCTTGTAAAAGTTTTGTAAAAGGTGTAAACAGGAGGGCGAACATCAAGCTGGGACGTACCGTTCCACACAGATGTCCCGGGACCGCTCGCGCGTTTTCGCCACGTCAAAAGCGAGAATGCCTTTTCGATGCGAAGGGCCATTTCCGGCGTGAGCTTGGCCTTGCCGTGGAGAAGATCTGAGAGGTCGCTCGCCGGACATTCAGGATCTGGGCCGCCTGCGAGACGTTCAGGCCGAGGGCTTCCACGACTTCCGTTCCGATCAGGTCGCCCGGATGGGGCGGGCTCTTCATGGGCATCGAGGTCTCCTAATGGTAGTCGATCAGGTCGATTATCGCTGGCCGTATTCGTCTCCTCGTTATATCGAAAGACCAAGCGCTAGGTCAGGCTCCAGCAACCTCGGCCAGGAGATGGGCAGCCCCGAGGAGGATCTGCTCACCGAGAAATCGCGGCTGGCCTGGCTGACCTGGAAAGCGTCGTTGCGCGATCCCGAAGGGCACAGCAATTGGGACCGGGCCTGGACGCGCCCAAGCCGAAGACCATGGCGCGGCTCAAGGAGATGTTTCCGCAGGCGTCGCTGCCAGCGGCGATTTCGCTCCGACCGCTCGATCCGATTAATTAAGCCCCTGTCGACTCGTGAGCTGGCGTCAGCGTACGGCGCGTCACGCGCGGCTTCGTCGAAAGGGTCGGCTTGGAAAGTTCGAATTCTCCTGACTGTGTCTATCGGGGCGGAGCGCTTACGGAGATCCGTTGGAGCGCGGCTTCCATTGTCGCCAGCCGCTCTTCGAGGGAGCGGATCTGTTGCGCCTGTGCTCGGGCTACCTGCTCCTGCGCCTGGATCTGCTCGTTCTGTACGGTAATTGTAGTATTCTGCTTCTGCAGTTCGTTCAGCAGCATGGGGCCTAGCACCTGGTACTTTACCGTTTCGATTTGCCCATCGGCTGAGCGTGCCACCAGATCCGGATATACGTCCGCAACCTCTTCGGCGATCAGCCCGTATTGGATCGGCTGCGACCCGTCGCTGTACGGCTTCTTGTAGCGAAACGTGACCGGCCGCAGACGCAGCAACCCGCTGCTGGCGTCGGCCATGTCCTGGATGTCTTCCTTGTAGCGGCGAGAGGAAGAGGTGGTGCCGAGGTTCCCGTTGGAGTCGATCATAACCTCCACGGCGTTGTTGACGCTGGTATAATTGCCGTAGATGCCCGCGATGTAAGTGTAGGCCTGGGGACCAGCCGTTCCGATCCGGATGACGCCGCTGTCAGTGTCGGCGCCGTTATTGCCGATGTCGATGTTGTTGTTTCCGACGATGTACGCACCGGCGAACTGCCCCACGGCGATGTTCTGGTTTCCCCCGACGTTGGACATCAGCGCATCGGAACCCAAGGCCGTGTTGTAGCTCCCAACGGTGTTGGCGCCTAGCGCGTTGTAGCCGACAGCCGTGTCTTGGGTGCCCGTCGTGCTTGCGAGGGCGTTGTAGCCAACGGCCGTATCGTAGCCCCCGGTTGTGGTAGGTTGCAGCGACTTCAGGCCCGCGCTGACGTTCGCCACCCCATTGTTGCCGGCCTGAAATATTGGGCCGGGGCCGCCGACGCCGCCGGGCGACCAAAGGCTCCCACCCAGCGCGAGATTGCCGTCCACTTGAGCATTGCCGTTGACCTCGAGCGGCGCAGCCGGTGCCTCCGTGCCAATACCCACGTACCCGTTCGGCTGAATTCGCATACGCTCCGAGAAAATATAGGGGTTGTACAGCCCTGGCCCCCCAGCGCCAAAACGCAGGGCCTTCGCAGGATCCCAGACGAATGCCGGACCATAGGTATCGGAAGCAAACAAGGTCATGTAGTCCACGGTCTGCGCCACCCCTAGCTGCGCAAAAGGAGAGGTAGCGGTTGGGCGGATATCCATCGATATGGCCGCCGCAGTCGTACCGACGCCGATATTGCTGCCGTTCTGGAACATCACGGAGTCGCCCAGGGTGCCGGTTGTGTTGGTGAACACGGGGATGTAATTGCTGCCGGTAACGGACGGCCTCACGCCCGCCGCCGTCTTGACTGGCACCGCGGCCTCGGGCTGGGCGGGCTGCGTTGCGCCGGACGGGCCTGCAGGCTGCGCCGAAGTGGACGGGTCAGCCAATAGGTAGGCCGACGCGGGCCTGCCCCCTAGCGTGTCGGCATCGTCGGCTTTCAGCGCATACGGCACGCTGACCAGCAATACCCGCGGCTGCTCAGCCTGCCCCTCGACCTGTACGCCCACCCAGCGCGCTTGCTCGCCGGTGAACAACTCCACAGGCAGCCCCTCCGGCTTAGTAGCGCCCAGCAGAGCTGTGTAGTGCCCGCTACTGTCGGCGGTTGCGTTCTGAGTTTCCAGCCAGAGTGGCGCGCCACCGGTTTGCTCGGAGTAGAGGGCAAAAGTAACGCCGACCACGCCGGCCAGCGGACCTCCGTTGGGGTCCCTCACCGTGCCGCCGAAGCGGACCAGCCGTGGCAGGGCGGGTTCAGTTCCAGTGGGAGCCTGTGCAAGGGCCAGTTGGGCCATTGACAGGCAAAGAGCGACCAGCAAGTCTCTTCTGTGCCGTTTCATAGCAATCTCCTTAGCTTAGCTATCTCTCTAGAGGTCAAGACTAGCACGGCCCGCAACTGTTCGCATCCCCCAAATGAGGTACGTCGGCTGGACCGGCCGGTGGTATACTCCGACCCATGCTGGGTCCCACCAGTCCAAGTCTCGTGGAAATCATCGGCCAAATCTATGAAGCGGCTGAGAATAGCCAGGCTTGGCACGCCGTGGTTCACCGGCTCGGGTGCGAAATGGGGTCAACGGCGAACGTTTTGAGCGTGGAGGACGTGGGCCCGGCAGCGGGTTCCTCTATCGTCAACGACGGCTTTCGGCCCAATACCGCGCGTGACTACGTGGAGCACTACTACTCCAAGAATATCATTTTGGAGCGGGTCAAGCCGCTGCTTAGAAGCAGGCCGGTGATGACTTCTTCAGACGTGGTGCGTGACAGCGAACTCGTCAACACGGAGTTGTATCAGGGATTCATGCGGCCGCACGGTGTATTTTACCTTCTCGGGGGCCTGATCACTCCCACCTCGACATCCTACGGGATCATCACGCTGGCCCGATCTCACCGCCTCGGGCCATGGACTAGGGAGGAGAGGGAAGCGCTTGGCGTGCTTTTGCCGCACTTCCGTCGCGCGCTCCGGCTGGGCACCCATCTGACGCAACTGCGCGCGGAAAGGGACGATCTTCTGAATCGGTTCGGGACTGGCGTGATCCTGATCGGCCACAGCGGCGAAGTCCAATTCATGAACCACGCGGCGGAAGAAATATTGTCCCGAAAAGACGGTCTACAAATCCGGCGCGATGGTTCGCTCGTAGCGAGTGAGCCGGGCCAAACCGCTCGAATCGCGCAACTCGTAGCGGCGGCGAGGCAAACGGCTTGCGGCAAGAGCGCCGCTGGCGCAGGCAGCTTGTCTCTGGTTCGCCCGTCGCTCCGCCGGCCCTACTCGATGTTGGGTAGCTCCCTTGATGTCGAGCCGGAACTCCCTATCGGGCGACGTGGCGTGTGTCGCGCTTTTCGTTACCGATCCCGACGCGGAGGTCCGGACGGACCCGCAGCATATGCGCGCGTTATTTTGTTTGACGCCCACCGAGTCGAAGGTGGCGATCTCCTTGATGCAGGGCGCGAGTCTGGAAACCACCGCCGAACAGCTTGGGATGCGGATTCAAACCGCCCGGGTCCATCTCAAGCGGATATTCGGCAAGACTGAAAGTGGCCGCCAGGGCGAACTAATACGCCTGCTGCTCACGAGCACCGCTTCGCTTCGGTCGATTTAGCCGGTTCGGCAGGTTGGACTGAACCCGCCGGAGCGGGTCTGGAGACCCGCCGCAGGCGTGGACGCCCGCCCCACAAGATGTGACATAATGGCTCATTCAAACCGCAGGGGGAGCACGATGAACAACGATAAGGGGATTAGCCGGAGAGCGGTCATGCTTGGCTCAGCCTTGCTGCCGGCGCTGGGAATGGCTGCCGCCCAGACTTCCAAGACCGTGGTCGTTTCGAGCGGCAACGGAGAGCGCGCCTGTGCCCGCGCCATGGAGATTCTGAAGGCGGGCGGCGATACTCTGGACGCCGTCGTCGCGGGCGTCAACATCAACGAAGAGGATCCCGAGGACACTTCCGTCGGCTACGGCGGGCTTCCCAACGAAGAAGGCGTAGTCGAGTTGGATTCCTGCGTGATGCATGGTCCGACGCGCCGGGCCGGATCGGTGGCTTCCATACGCGGCGTGAAAACGCCCTCCAAAATCGCCAAGCTGGTGATGGAGCGGACGGATCATATCATGCTCGTCGGCGCGGGCGCGGGGAAATTCGCCCGCGAGATGGGCTACCCCGAGGAAGACTTGCTCACCGAGAAATCGCGGCTGGCATGGATGACCTGGAAAGCGTCACTACGCGATCCGGAGGGACACAGCAATTGGGGACCGGGCCTGGACGCGCCCAAGCCGAAGACCATGGCGCGGCTCAAGGAGATGTTTCCGCAGGCGGATGAGGCTACCCTCGCCTGGGCCTGGGAGATGGCCGGACACCCCACGCACGGCACCATCAACTGCCTGTCGCGCAACGCCAAAGGCGAGATGTCCGGTGTCACCACCACTAGCGGCCTGGCTTGGAAGATTGCGGGCCGCGTGGGCGATTCGCCGATTATCGGCGCGGGATTGTATCTGGACCAGGACGTGGGCGGCGCGGGATCCACTGGACGCGGCGAGGAGAATATCCGGATCGTGGGCGGGCATACGGTGGTGGAAAACATGCGCCATGGAATGCCGCCGCGGGAGGCGTGTTTGGATGCCTTGAAGCGTGTCGCGCGAAATTTCGACAACGACATGGCGCGCCTGGAACAAGTGGACTTGAATTTCTATGCGTTGCGCAACGATGGCGAGTACGCCGGCGCATCGCTGTGGAACGGTGTCATACGGGCGGGGAAGCTCCGGCCTGCGCGCTTCGCGGTCAACGACGGCGGCGGCGCCAGCCGTCTGGAGACCAGCGCGTATCTATTCGAACGAAAAGCGTGAGTTGGCGGCAGGCGGTCGGGATCTGACGAATGGCCCAGATCTTTCATCACAGCACGAATACTTTTTCGCGCATCACGATTTACGGCGCGGTGTTCATCCTCGCGTTTCTAACCTGGTGCTTCGCCACGCTGGACCGATCGGGCTATGAAACGCGCCAAGGGGAGGTGCGCGATCAGCCTGTTCCGTTCAGCCATGTGCATCATGTTGCGGACGACGGAATCGATTGCCGGTACTGCCATACTACCGTTGAAACTTCGAACACCGCCAACATTCCGCCCACCAAAACGTGTATGAACTGCCACTCGCAGATTTGGAGTACCGCGCCCATGCTGGAGCCGGTGCGCGAGAGTTTTCGCAGCGGGACGCCCATAATCTGGACCCGCGTGCACGACTTGCCGGACTATGTATATTTCAATCACAGCATTCACGTAAATAAAGGCGTGGGCTGTGAGACCTGCCACGGCCGCGTGGACAAAATGCCGCTGATGTATCAGGCGAATTCGTTGCAGATGGAATGGTGCCTGGACTGTCACCGGAATCCCGAGCGGCATGTGCGGCCGCGCGCGGAAGTGTTCACCATGGGATACCAACCGCCCGAAGATCAAGAGACCATGGGACGCCGCCTGGTGGCGGAATACAAGATTCAAGACGTACGCACGCTGACCAGTTGCAGCACTTGCCACCGCTGAGATAAAGATGAACGATCCTGACAAACCGCTAAATTCGGCCGACGACGCCGCGCCGCCAGCCGCCCGCAAGCTGGATCTGCCCGGCGTGCGCGCCTTGCTGGAAAAATCCCACGGGCGCGAGTACTGGCGCAGCCTGGAGGATCTGGCGCAGACGGACGCGTTCCAGGACCTGATGCATCGCGAATTTCCGCGCTACGCGTCGGAGTGGGAAGACGGCGACAGCCGGCGCAACTTCATCAAGCTGATGGGGGCGTCGCTGGCGCTGGCGGGATTGACGGCGTGCACGCGGCAGCCTACGGAATACATCACGCCTTACGTCCGGCAGCCGGAGGAACTGGTGCCGGGGCGTCCCCTGTTTTTCGCCACGGCCATGCCGCTGGGCGCGGGTGCCACGGGATTGTTGGTGGAGAGCCACGAGGGCCGGCCCACCAAAGCGGAAGGCAATCCGGACCATCCCGCCAGCCTGGGCGCGTGCGATGTTTACGCCCAGGCGTCCGTGCTGGGCTTGTACGACCCGGACCGCTCGCAGGCGCTGGCGCTCGAAGGCGAAATCCGCTCGTGGGGCGCGTTCCTGGGCGTTATCCAGCAAGCTGTCGCGCAGCAGAAGACCAAGCATGGCGCGGGCCTGCGGATTCTAACCGAGACGGTGACGTCGCCGACGCTGGCGAACCAGATCAAGGAAATGCTGGCGGCTTTCCCGGCGGCCAAATGGCATCAATGGGAGCCGGCCGGAGGGCATTCCTCCAGGGCGGGTGCGCGGCTGGCGTTTGGGCAGCCGGTCAATACGGTTTACGATCTGAGCGCCGCGGACGTGATTGTGTCTCTGGACGCCGATTTCCTATCGTCGGGGCCGGGCAGCCTGCGATACGCGCGGCAGTTTTCCGCGCGGCGGCGGGTGCGCGGCGCGCAGACCGAAATGAACCGCCTTTACGTGCTCGAGCCGATGCCGACCCCCACGGGCACGAAAGCCGATCACCGGTTGCCGCTGCGGGCAGCCGATGTGGAACAGTTCGCCTGGAGTCTGGCGGCGGCGCTGGGCGCGGATACGGGCGGCCGGAAGGGCGCATCCACCGCGGCCGACAAGTGGATCGTTCCGGTGGCGCGCGACCTGCAGAAGCATAAAGGAGCCAGCCTGGTGATCGCCGGCGAGCAGCAGAGTCCCGCGGTGCACGCGTTGGCGCATGCCATGAACGCCGCGCTCGGAAACGCCGGCAAGACCGTGCTCTACACGGAGCCGGTAGAAGCCAACC